>Ga0070697_100000934_pt1 | contig 21968 bp, 19 predicted proteins | sample KBSK1501metaG_FD_65475 | JGI IMG/M metagenome (GOLD analysis project Ga0070697, IMG submission 65475) | Corn, switchgrass and miscanthus rhizosphere microbial communities from Kellogg Biological Station, Michigan, USA - KBS K1-50-1 metaG | ecosystem: Host-associated > Plants > Roots >... | reverse complement strand
AACTGATCCGGCACCGGCGGTCGAGCTGCGCGGCCTCGTCAAGCAGTTCGGTGGGCACGAGGTCCTGGCCTCCATCGATCTCGAGGTCATGCCGGGCGAGACGGTGTGCATCGTGGGGCCGAGCGGCTCGGGGAAGTCGACGCTCTTGCGGTGTATCAACTGGCTGGAACGGCCGGATCGGGGAAGCGTCTTCCTGCACGGCGTACGGGTCGGCTACCGCCGCTCGGACGGCGGCAATGTCCTCATGTCCGATCGCGAGCTGGCGATGCTGCGCACGCGGGTCGGGATGGTGTTCCAGCACTTCAACCTTTGGCCCCACATGACGGCCCTCGGCAATGTCATCGAGAGCCCGATCCACGTCCTCGGCCGCCCGCGCGACGAGGCGGTTGCGGAGGGCGAGCGACTGCTTGAGAAGGTGGGACTCGCCGACAAGCGCGACGACTACCCCGCCTTCCTCTCCGGCGGGCAGATGCAGCGGGTGGCCATCGCCAGGGCGCTGGCGATGCGCCCCGACGTGCTCCTGTTCGACGAGGCCACGAGCGCGCTCGATCCGGAGTTGGTCGGCGAGGTGCTGGCCGTGATGAAGGATCTCGCGCGCGAGGGGCGAACAATGATCGTGGTGACCCACGAGATGAAGTTCGCGCGCGAGGCGGCGAGCCGCGTCGTGTTCCTCGATAATGGGCGGATCGTGGAGATCGCGCCGGCCGACGTATTTTTCGAGAAACCTGCCAGCGAGCGGGCCCGGCAGTTCCTGGAGCGCTACCGATAACGGAGAACCCCATGGACATCGAATTCCTGACGTATCCCGACGCCCCGCCCCCACCGCCGACCGCGGCCTACAGTCACGCCGTGCGCGCAGGTGACTTTCTCTTCGTCACCGGACAGCTCGGCGTGGACCCGAAGACGGGAGCTCTGGTGCCGGGGGGCGCGGTCGAGCAGGCGCGTCAGATCATGCAGAACCTCCAGACCGTCCTCCGCGGGGCCGGGTCGAGCCTCGAGCGCGCCGTGATGGTCCGAATCTACCTCGTGAACTTCGCCGCCGACTATCCCGCTGTGAATGCGGTGTACGCCAGCTACTTCAAGCTGGGGCGCTTCCCCGCACGGACGACGGTGGGCGTGACAAACCTGGCCCAGGGGTCGCTCGTCGAGATCGATCTCATCGTGCGGTGCTAGGTCGGAGGCGGGCGGCGCGTGGTGAGGCGTCAGGAGCCACCGCGGCCATGGCGGTCACGGCGCGCGCGCGATGACCGCCACCGGGCCGCCGCCGCTCGGTCCTTGGTGCTCGGCCCCGCCAGACACGTAGACCATGGGATCGCCGATGACCGACGCGATGACAGCGGCCACGGCGGCGCGCGCGTGGCGCGTGTGGTTGATGTCGGAATCGTCCATCATGGTGTGGCGCCGCCCCCGGATCCGTCCGGCCGGAGACGCCTCCGCTTTCGCGAAGATCCCGACCACGCGCGCTCGAGCGTCGGGATCGCTCGCCGGGTCGACGGCGACGCCGGCTGAGGCGAGCGCGCGGCGCACGGCGGCGGCGTCGATGGCGTCCTCCATCACATCGTGGCCGATGACTAGCTCGCTCGCCGCGCCCTCCGCGTTGCCCAGCACGAGCACTTCGCAGTTGTCGAGCTCGACGCCCGCCGAGGTCGACGCCACGCGGGAATAGAGATCCCAGCGGCGGCCGATGGCCTCGTCGGTGATCGCGTCCGCGGGCACCTCGCCCAGGGCCATGGCGACACCGAGCGCGGAGGCAGCGCGCGAATAACCCATCGAAGCATAGGTGTTCGTCGTGACGGTGAGTCGGCCACGCCGCGCGGCATCCGTGATCGCGTCCACCGTGAGCAGGGGGCACTTGATCTGTACGAAGTGAACATCCGCGGCCGTCGCAATGCCGGCGGAGCCCATTGCCCTCCGTACCGAGTCCTCCACGACGCCGACCATGGCCATAGTGCCCTGCTCTTCGGCGGCGAAGGGGCGCGTGTGGTGGATCCCGGCGACCAGTCGCTTGCCCGGCTTCGGCGAGCGGCCGTTCATCTCGCGCCGGGTAAAGATCGTCACGTGCGGCGAGAGCACGCCCTCGGTGCCACCAGACATGATGAAGAGCGCGCGGCGCGCGACCTCCGTAACGGGGACGCGGAGACGCTCGGCGATCAGGGTCGTGTAGGCCACGGTGGCGAACCCGCGACTCCAGTCGTTGACGCAGCCGTTGCCTTCCGTCTTGCCGAGTACGCAGATGATCTCGGCGGGATCGACGGTGCCGTCGTCGATGAGGTGCCGGAGGCCGGTCACGTCGTCGGGGGCGAGGGTTGGAATGCGATGGACCTCGATACGGTGCACGTGAGCCTCCTCCACGTTGAGGGTTGGCGAGGGCGACCCCGGTCAGCGTCGCTCGCGCCGGAACGGGACGCCGAGGGCGGCCGGCAGCCGCGCTGACCGGCCGAGCCCGGCTAGGACGGCCAGGGCCACCACGTAGGGCGTCATCTGGATCACGTAGGAGCTGACCGGCAGCCGGAGGCCCTGCACGCGAAGCTGCAGCGCATCGGCGGCGCCGAAGAGGGCGCAGCCGAGAAAGGTACCGAGCGGCATCCAGCGACCGACGATGATGGCGGCGAGGGCGATGTAGCCGCGGCCGTTGGTCATGCCGTCGGTGAACGTCCCGACTTGTTGGAGCGAGAGGACCGCGCCGCCCAGCCCCGCCAGCGCGCCGCAGGCGAGCAGTGCGCCCACCCGCACGCGCGCGGGATCGGCGCCCACCGCGAACACCGCGTGCGGATTCTCACCGGTGGCGCGCAGCGTGAGCCCGGCGCGCGTCCGCGCGAGGAACAGAGCCACCGCGACCGCCGCCACGCCCGCGAGGTAGGTGAGCGGGGGTTGCCGGAAGAGGAGTGGCCCCACGACGGGAATATCCGCGAGGACGGGTATCGGCAGCGGCTTCAGGGTGACAACGCGGATGATCGGCGCCTCGCCGCGCGCGAAGAGGCCGCGGAGCAGGAAGCTCGTGAGCCCGAGGGCAAGAATGTTTACCGCGAGTCCGGTGACCATCTGGTCAGCGCCGAAGCGCACGGTGGCGATGGTGACGATGAGCGCCACGAAAGCGCCTCCGAGGACGCTGGCCACGAGCCCCCAACCGAGACTGCCGAGGACCTGGCTGGCGATCACGCCTGCGAAGGCGCCCGCGAGCATCATCCCCTCGAGCCCCACCGCGAAGATGCCGGCACGCTCGGAGAGAATGCCGCCCAGGGCGGCGAAGAGCAGCGGCGTGGCGATGCGCAGGCTGGCGGCCAGGAACTCCATCACGTCCTCAGGCCCGCCGTGCCGGTGCGGGCAGGGCGACCGCGGCCAACACGAACACCATGGTGAGTCCCTGGATCACCAAGACGAGCGGCGAGGGCACCCCGACCGCGCGCTGCATCGCGAGGGCGCCCGTCTCCAGGAAGGCGAAAAACAGCCCGGCGGGCAGCACGCCGAGTGGATTCAGGCCGCCGATGAGCGCGATGGAGACCGCGGTGAAACCGAATCCCGACGAGAAACCTTCGATCAAACGGTAGTGCACGCCCAGCACGTCGAGAGCCCCGGCGAGGCCGGCGAGGCCGCCCGCGACGAGCATCACGGACAGCAGCGAGCGCTTCATAGACACTCCAGCATAGATGGCTGCATGCGCGCTGGCTCCGCGGAGGCGGAGCCGGAAGCCGAAGGGCGTCCGCCACAGCAGGAGGTGTGCAGCAACGACGGCGGCCACGGCGACGAGGATGCCGACATGGAGGTCGGTCCCGCGGACGAGTCTGGGCAGCCACGCTGCCCGCGCCAGCAGTGGCGACTGAGGAAAGCCCGCGCCGGGCTCGCCGAGCTCGCCGTGCAGCATCTCGCTCACGAGCAGGACGCCGATGAAGTTCATGAGCAGGGTAACGAGCACCTCGTGCACGTTGCGCGTGAGACGCACCAAGGCGGCGAGGGCGGCCCAGGCGGCGCCGGCGAGCGCGCCGACCAGGGCCGCGACGATCGGGAGCACCCCGGCGGGTGCGGCGGGCAGCGCGAGCGCGACCCACGTCGCGGCCATTCCGCCGACCGCGATCTGGCCTTCGCCGCCGATGTTGATCACCTGCGCACGAAAGCACAGTGCAACCCCGGTGGCGGTGAGGAGATACGGGGTGGCCTTGTTCAGCGCCACGGCGATGCGATCGCGCGAGCCCAGCGCGCCGCTCGCCAGCGAGCCATAGGCAACGAGGGGACTCTTGCCCGACCCGAGCACGAGCAGCCCCGACAGCGCGAGCGCCAGACCGACGCCGGCGAGGGCGAGAACGAACGGGCGAGCGGCGGCGGCGGCGCTGAGCACACGCGTGAACGTCGTGTCGAGCGTCTCAGTGGACGTCACGATGCCCGGGTCGCGGAGCGGGCTCGCTCGTGCTGAGGCCGTAGGCGAGCGCGGCCGATGACGTCTCCTCGAGCGCGCCCGCCATCATGAGGCCGAGACGGGTGAGATCGGCATCCTCGCGGCGTACGATGCCGACCACGCGGCCGCCGTACATGACGGCAATGCGGTCGGCCACGGCGAGGATCTCGTCGAGCTCGGTGGAGACGTAGAGCACGGCCGCGCCGGCCTCGCGGAGAGCGAGGATCTTCTCGATCACGAAGCGTGTGGCGCCGGGATCGAGTCCTCGCGTGGGCTGCACCGCGAGCACCACGCGCGGCGCGCGTCCCAGCTCGCGGGCGAGCACGACCTTCTGCTGGTTGCCGCCGGAGAGCGTAGCCGCGAACGCCTCAGGACCGCGGGCGCGCACCCCGAACTCCGCCATGCGCGTCTCCGCGAGGGCGCGCGTGGCCACGCGGTCGAGCCACCAGCCACGCCGGTGCGGGGGCGCGCCGACGTCGCGCATGGCGAGGTTTTCGGCAATGGTCATAACGCCCACCAAACCGGTCGAGGCGCGATCGGCGGGAATATACGCGAGACCGGCGGCCAGGCGCTCGGCCACACTCGCCGCGGTCACGTCCTGGCCCTCGACAAACACGCGGCCCGTGTCGGGCGCTCTCGCCCCCGCGATGATGTCGGCCAGCTCACCCTGGCCATTGCCGTCCACGCCCGCGATGGCGAACACCTCGCCCTCGCGCACGGAGAAGCTGACGCCGCGAACGCGGGGCGCGCCCGCAGCATCGCGGGCGCCGAGGTCGGAGACGAGGAGCAGCTCGCGGCCGGGAGCCCGCGCGCTCCGCTCGACGGGCGGAGGCAGCTCACGGCCGACCATCATGTAGGCGAGGTCCTCGCGCGTCGCGCCCGCCACCGGGCGCGAGCCAGCCACCGCGCCATCCCGGAGGACGATGACGTCATCGCACAGCTCCAGCACCTCGCTGAGCTTGTGGGAGATGAAGACGACCGAGCACCCGTCATTGCGCAAACGCCGGAGGATGCCGAGGAGGACCGACACTTCGGGCGGGCTCAGGCTCGAGGTCGGCTCGTCGAGGATCAGCAGCACGGCGCCCTGGAGCACGGCCTTGACGATCTCCACGCGTTGCTGCGCGCCGAGGGACAGCTCGCCGACGAGGGCGGACGGGTCAAGCTGAAGGCCGTAGGCGTCGCTCGCCTCCTTGATCCGACCGGCCACGGCGTGGTGGTGGAGCCAGGTGCCGTCGTCGTTCCAGGCGAGCATGACGTTCTCGGTCACGGTCATGGCGAGCACGAGCATGAAGTGCTGGTGGATCATGCTGATGCCGGCGGCGATGGCCCCGCGGGGCGTGTGGCGCGCGAGTACGCGTTCCCTGAAGACGATAGTGCCCGCGTCGGCGGGGACCATCCCGAACAGGATGTTCATCAGGGTGGTCTTGCCGCTTCCGTTCTCGCCGAGCAGCCCGATGATCCGGCCGGCGGGAACATCGAAGTCGATGCCACGGTTGGCGCGCACGTCGCCGTACGCCTTGGTGATCCCTCGCATCGTCAGCATGGCGACCGTGCGCGCTCCCTGGAAACGTCAGGCGCCGCCGCGCGCGTCGTCCTTGGCCGGCGTCACCTTCAGGACGCCCGAGGCGAACTTCTTCTTCAATGCGTCGATCTCGGCGATGACCGCGGCGGGCACGGCCGGATTGAAGCCGCTGCCCTCGGTGTAGAGCAGGTCGGCGCCGCTCGTGCCGGGAGTGTGGTAGCCGTACGCCACGTACGCCGTGGTGAGCTTGCCCGCGCGCAGGTCGTGCACGGCGGTGACGTACACGTCGGCCCATTTCTCGTAGATGTTCGTGAGCACGCGTTCAGGCGCGATGGCCGTGTGGCCGAACGATCGGCCGACCGCGTAGACGTTCTTCTCCTTCGCCGCCTGGATGATGCCAGCGTGTCCGGCGTTGAGCTTGCCCGCTATCACGTCCGCGCCACCCGCGATCAGCGAGAAGGCCGCCTCTTTTGCGGCCGCCGGATCCTCCATGCTCTGGAGATAGACGACGCGCACCTCGGCGTCCGGCCGCACGCTCTTTACGCCGAGGCGAAAGCCGCCGATGCTCGCGATCATGTTCGGCAGCCCTTCCAGGCCCGCCACGGCCGCGACTTTGGCGGTCTTGGTCATTCGTCCCGCGAGGACGCCGACGAGATAGCCGAACTGCTCGTTGGCGAGGTCGACGGAGATCACGTTCTTGGCGCCGCCGGAGCCCGAACCCACGAGGAAGAATGTCTTCTCGAACTCCGGGCCCACGCGCTGCGCGGCGGAGAGGAAGCGGCCGGAATGGCCGATAACGGGGCTGAAGCCGCGACGCGCGTAATCCTTCATTGCCTCGATGTGGTCAGCGGCCTGGACGTTCTCCGAATACGCAATCTCCATGCCCTGGTCCTTGAGCTTCTGCAGCCCGGCGTAACCGGCGGCGTTCCAGCTCTGGTCGTTGATCGAGCCGGGCAGGAGCATCGCGACCTTGCCCGCCTGCGCGCTTACGCCACTCCAGCCGGAGAATCCCAGAGCAAGCACGCCCACGACGGCGACGAACGAGACGAACGGCTTTCGCATAGTGATCTCCTTGGTCGAGGGTTTCGTGCAGAACATAGCCGAACGGGCAGGACGTGTGCCAGTGCTCAACTATGGAATACATCGGACGCGCCACCGAGCTGCGCTGCCTCCGCCGCGGGCATCGCGCCCCCCCCAACACTCTCTGGGCACTCTTGCAGCGGAGAGACCGGCGCGAACCGCTTGACCCGTGCCGTCGTAGTCGCCGCCGTCTCCGAGAGTACCGAACCTTGTTCTGACCAGCCAAACAGCAAGGGCATGACGCTGGACCGGAACGGCGGGTTCCGCGGAGGTTGGAACAGTCAGCTGAACCTGTCCTTCGCCAAAACCTCGGCCGGCAGGCAAGTGGTTGATCTGTCGGTTCTGATCCGTCCACGATCTCTTCGATAATCACTCCCCTGCTCCACGTGCTTCGGCTCCTCCCCTTCCTCTCCGGCAGCCATCGCCTACTCGCCCTCGAGAACCTTGCCTTGCGCCACCGGCTCGCCGTGTACAAGAGGCCGGCGCCCCGGCCGAAACTTCGCATGACGGATCGCTTCTTCTGGGCAGGGCTGGCCAGGGTTTGGGCCGGGTGGAGACGGCCCCTCGTGATCGTGATCCCCGACACCGTCCTGCGGTGGCAGCGGTGTCGCTTCCGCGAGTACTGGACCATGCTCTCCGCCCGCCCCACCGGCGGCCGCCCGCCCGTCCACGCCGAGATCAAAGTCCTGGTCGTGCGACGGCCACGACTAACCCGCTCTGGGCGCTCGGAGAATCCATGGTGAGCTCCTCAAGCGCTCGGCATCCACGTCGCCGAACGCACCGTCCTCCCGGCTGCTCCCGAAGCGGCGCACGTCGCCGCCCCAGACCTGGCGGACTTTCCTCGCCAACCATGTCCGGGACCTGGTCTCCCTCGATTTCTTCACCGTGCCCACCGCGCGCTTGCGCGTGCTCGTCGTTCTCGTCGTGCTCGCTCACCATCGTCGGCGCGTTGTCCACTTCAACGTGACCGAGCACCCCACCGCCCACTGGACCGCCCAGCAGATCGTGGACGCCTTCCCGAACGACTCCGCGCCGTCCTATCTCCTGCGTGATCGTGACCCCGTCTACGGCGAGCAGTTTCGGCACCGAGTGAAGGGCATGCGGATCGAGGACGTCCTGACGGCGCCACAGCCCCTGGCAAAATCCCTTCGCGGAGCGGCTTCATCCGCTCGATCCGGCGCGAGTGTCTCAATTACGTTCTCGTCTTCGGCGAACGCCACCTACGCCGCATCCTGGCCTCCTACTTCGCGTACTATCACCATCGCTCCTCACTTCTTTCCGGCCGCTATCCGGTCCTCCACTGAGAATCTCGTCCTACGGAGCAAGGCCGACAGCCAGAGGGCGCCGGCAACCCCTGCCTCCTCCCAGTCTCCAGCATCCTGGAGTCCCTCAGCCGAGCACGGACGTTCGCCCAGCGAGCCCGGACGCAGTTTTGGCGAGCGACACCCCGCCGCCGCAAGCTTAGTGAACGGAGCCACCGCACCGATGAAGACGAGTTCTATCGCCGAACGGTCTTCCGAAATCCCGGTGAGCTCCCCCAGCAGCTTCGCCGATGGGAGCATGAGTACAGTCAATCGGGCCCGCACTTGGCCCTTCGTGGAAGCACCCCGGCCGAGCGGCTCTGCGAGCTCCGCATCGCCTGCGACCGCGTTCAACAATTAGCTTGAACACCACACCCTAGCGCCGCCCGTGGTGGCTCAGGCGTACAGGAGGCGGGCGCCACCGCAATCGGAGTGGCCGAGCCCGTTGCGGGTGACGATGATGCCCACGTCCTGCATCCCGCGCACCGGGGTGCCACACTCCACGCACTTCCTGCCTGCCTTCTCCCACAGCGCATAGCAGGCGCCGCACACACACGCACCCTGCGCGTCCTGCCCACGGCGTGCGTGGCGCTTAGGCACACGCGACTTACACAACTCGCACGTCACCTTGCCGAATTTGAACATCCCCAATTTCCTCCGTCGTCAAATCGTGCGTCGACAATCCGGCGCAGATGGATCGGGTTTGGAGCAGTACTCCGAGGTCTTCGCGTCATCCGATCCTCCTCGGTATCTGCCTCGATGTCAGAGTGCGTTGTCGCCCTGCTCGCCGGTTCTGATCCGGAGCGCATCTTCGAGCGGCTCGACGAACACTTTTCCATCGCCGATGCTACCTGTCCTGGCGGCTCCGATGACGAGCGCGACGACCTTGTCCGCCAGACTGTCGCGAACGACGATCTCCACCTTCATTTTCGGCAGGAAGTCGACCGTGTACTCACCGCCGCGATACATCTCGGTGTGACCCTTCTGGCGGCCGAAGCCGCGGACCTCGCTCACGGTCATGCCGATGATGCCCGCGCTCGTGAGCGCTTCCTTTACGTCGTCGAGCTTGAACGGTTTGATGATCGCCGTGATCTTCTTCATCAGTTTTGTGTCCTTTTAAACCGAGCGCTCGGGCGCCGTCGTGGCCATTCCGGGTGGTCTCACTGCGGACGCCCCTATGGAGTGGGCGAGGGTCGCCGGGCCTTGCACCTCCGCGTAGCCGTGGGCACCCATCTCCGGCACGTCGAGGCCCTCGAGCTCGACCTCGGGCGACACGCGCATACCCATGACCGCGTCCATGACCTTGAAGAACACCCACGATGCGCCGAAGATGAACCCTAAATTCGTGACGGTTCCAACGATCTGGGCCACGAACTGGCTCGGATCCCCGTAGAGCAGGCCCTTCACCGTGCCCGCCACGTTGTTGAGTCCGTCGCCGCCGTAGGTGCCGTCCGCGAACAACCCGAGGCTCAGGACGCCCCAGGCCCCGCACGTGCCGTGAACGGAGATGGCACCGACCGGATCGTCGACTTTTACGGTCCGTTCGACGAAGACCGCGCTCCAGCAGACGAGCACGCCGGCGACCCCACCGATCACGAACGCCCAGAAGCTCGACACGAACGCGCAGGGCGCCGTGATGGCCACGAGCCCGGCGAGCATCCCGTTCGCCATCATGCTCGGATCGGGCTTGCCGTACTTCATCCACATGTAGACCATCGCGATGACGGCGCCCGAGGCTGAGGCAAGCATGGTGTTCACCGCGATGACGGCGATCCGGAGATAGGCGCCCGCTAGCGTGCTGCCGGGGTTGAAGCCGAACCACCCGAACGCCAGGATGAAGGTTCCCAGGATCGCCATCGGGATGTTGTGACCTGGGATCGGGTTGGCCGTGCCGTCCTTATTGTACTTACCGGTGCGCGGTCCGATGACCATCGCGCCCGCCAGCGCGGTCACGCCGCCGACCATGTGGACGACGGACGAGCCGGCGAAGTCAACGTGCCCGTGCCCGAGCCCGAAGTTCGATCCCATCTGCGACAGCCAACCGCCGCCCCACACCCAATTGCCGAATATCGGGTAGAGGAACATCGACATGAAGAGGCTGTAGACGACGAAGGTGCTGTACTTCCAGCGCTCCGCGAGCGCCCCGGTCGGGATGTAGTTCGCGGTGTCCATGAACACCTTTTGAAACAGGAACAGGGCGAACACCGCGACATCGTAGGTTCCGGCCGCGAGGAAGAATCCCGTGAGACCGAAGAGACCAAACGGCTTGCCGAAGAGAGTGATCGTCACTTCATTGTTGAGAACTCCGGTCCCGCCGAGTGTCGTGATCGGGCCGAGGCCTCCGAACTGGAGCGCGAATCCCATAATCCAGTACCCGATGGTTCCGGCGGCGTAGACCATGAAGACCATCGAGACGGTGTGGGCGACGTTCTTCGCTCGCGTGAATCCGGCCGCGACCAGCGCAAACCCCGCGGCCATGAACATCACGAGGTAACCGGTGCTCAGCGTCCACGACATGTTGATGCCGACCCGGTTGTGGCCCGCGAAGTCAGCGATCTCGGCCGGCGTCGGCTTGCCCACCTCCTTGGCCGTCACGTCGGCGATGCCGCCGGTCGCGGTGCCACTCAGATCAGGCTTGGGCGGTGGCGCGGGCGCTGCGGCCGGCGCGGCGGGCTTGTCCTGGGCGAACACCCAGCCGCTGACCGCCAGGAGACAGGCGACGACCAGGGCTGCGGCGATTCTCCTCGGCAATATGCGTGCGATGGATCCAAGGTCCTTCACGGTCATGCCCTCATACGGCCGCGCTGGAGCGTCGCCCAGAAAAGAAAACGGCGCCCATTCTCGGGCGCCATTACCCGCTCTGCGACATCGTTGTCACGCGCGCGGTCACACGAGCAAGGCGCATGCCGTGAGACCGTCATCAACGGAGACGGTCACTTCTGCTGCGAGCACCTGCGATCGGTGCCTAGTGAATACGCACTCTGCGTGGATTGCTCAGGCGCTGGGCAGCACCTGCCACCGCGCACCGCGCAGTGTAGAAACCTCCCAGCGATGTGCCATGGGTCGGACCGAGTCCGCGGTGTTCCTGCACGCCATGGCCCGCACAGGAGGGTGAGCTCATCGACCCGAGCGCTGGGACAAGGTGCTCAGAACGGGCCAGGACCGCCTTCGCGATGGTGGAGAACATCTTGAAAGCCTACCGGGAGGTCGCCCGCCAAGCTGCGCAAGGTGAGGACTTGGACAAGTTCCGACCGCTGATGCACGACGGTCACGACATGCTGCAGGCCGCGAAGGACGAGGCGGGCGAGAGCCTCATGCCCGATCCGCGCCCAGTTCGTCGCTGCCCCTGACACGCCGGAGCCCCCCGCCCGAGGTGGAGCTAGGAAACGACAAGCCGGGCTCTGGGGCCACCCCATGGCTTTAGGCGACTTACGGTTTGAAGTGAAATTCCCCGATACGAAGGCCGACGCTGTGTTGCTTCGCTGTGCGCTCAGATTGTCGGCGGAACAATCGCGGGAGCGCAAGCTTGCGCGAGAGACTGTGGGCATTTCGCTCCGAAGTGCGCTGGCCCGTCCATAAGAGCGTCAGAGTCCGCCTTCGATCACTCCGCCGCTACCGCGGTCGTCCCGTCGGTCTCAAAACCGCCGCTTCCAGTTGCCGGCGATTCTGTTCCGCCTTGCGGGCAGAGTCCGAGGCGAGTCTACACCCCTCGTTGACGACGGTGAGTCCGGTGGCGCTCAGCAGGCGCTTGGGGCCGCATCGAGTGTAGAACGCCACGACGCGGACCAGCTACCGCGCCCCACTCGCGCCGCCCGGTCGACGGCCTTCGTCTTCAGCGAGTCCTGCTCCACCGCAAGCACATGCTTGGCCACCGCTCGATAGATCCACTCTCCGGGAGGCGTCTCGCTACTGAATCGTCTGTTAGCCCGATGAGTGAGTCGACGAACCGCGCACGCTCGCCGCCCGTAATGGCCTGCCCGTGATTGAAGGCGTCGCGGCAGCCGTCGCGCTGGCCGAGACACTCGTTCGCCTAGGCCTGCGGAACTCGAAGACGGCGGCAATGCGCCCGCGCTTCCCAAACGCTGTTAGTGCTTTCGTTCTGGAGAAAATCTCGGCACGATCCCCCCCTCCGACCACCTACTGCGACTCCCTCGTTCTCTGCGGTGACCTCCATCGACGCGCGGTGAACCCCGCCTTGCGCCCATCAGCGCGCCGCGAAAAGAGAACAGCCCCGGCTCGTCGGCCGACGGATTCAGATTACATTCAAGTCCACTCTGCTGCCGATCGAGTAGGCATTCGACGGGCAAGCCCGACCAAGAGATGGGCATATTCACCTGTGACTCCACAGCAGCCTGGGATGACGCGAGCCGCCGCGAATGGTTTGCTCTCATACAGTTCCACGCGAGAGCGCTCGTCCGCGAGCTAGTGCCGCTTGCCGGTGCACTTCTTGCACCGATACCACGGGCGTAGTCAACGCTTCAGATTGCGTGGCGTAGTTGCCACACGAATGGGCACAGATGCCCGAGGGACAAAGTTACGTCCGCCCTCGGGCATTTTTGTTTTGGCCGTGAACTGCCAACAAGGAGGCGGAGAAATGAAGCTGAGCAGGCGACAGTTCCTCAAGGGTAGTGCGGCTGTCGCATCGGTGGCGACGGGGCCGTTCGTGTGGCCGCGCGGTGCGTCGGCGCAGGGAACGGTGAAGGTCGGCATCCTGCACTCGCTGACCGGGACGATCGCCATCGCCGAGGCCTCGGTGGTCGACGCCGAGAAGCTCGCGATCGAGGAGATCAACGCGTCCGGCGGCGTCATGGGCCGCAAGATCGAGACGATCGTCGAGGACGGCGCGAGCGACTGGCCGACCTTCGCCGAAAAGGCGCGCAAGCTGCTCGACCGTGACAAGGTCGCCGCCATCATGGGCTGCTACACGTCGGCGTCGCGCAAGGCGACCTTGCCGGTCGTGGAGCGCAGCAAGGGTCTCCTCTACTACCCGACCTACTACGAAGGCCTCGAGATGTCGCCCAACATCATGTACACGGCGCAGGAGGCGACGCAGTCGGTCATCGCCGCCGTGAACTGGCTCGCGCAGAACAAGGGCAAGTCGTTCTACCTGATCGGCTCGGACTACATCTGGCCGCGGACTACCAACAAGATCGCCAAGCCGACCGTCGAGAAGGCGGGCGGCAAGGTGCTCGGCGAGGACTACATCCCGCTGGGTAACGTGGAGTTCGCCTCGGTCATCAACAAGATCAAGGCGCAGAAGCCCGAGGTCATCCTGTCGACGGTGGTCGGCGGCAGCAACGTGGCGTTCTACAAGCAGCTGCAGGCCGCGGGCCTCAACGGAAAGAACCAGGCGCTGCTGGCGCTGGCGGTGTCCGAGGAAGAAGCCTCCGGCATCGGCGTGGAGAACCTCGAGGGATTCCTCTCGTGCATGGGCTATTTCCAGAGCCTGAAGGGAGCCGCCAACGACAAGTTCGTGAAGGCCTTCAAGGCCAAGTACGGCGCCAATCGGGTCGTCGGCGACACGCTCGAGTGCGGCTACATCTCGGTCTACCTGTGGAAGATGGCGGCCGAGAAGGCGAAGAGCTTCGAGCTTCCGGCGGTGGTGGCGGCGTCGGCCGAGCTGGAAATCGACGCGCCGGAAGGGAAGGTGAAGTTCCACAAGGCCAACCATCACCTGTGGAAGCACGCGCGCATCGGCGCCTTCAAGAAGGACGGCCAGATCGAGATGGTCTACGAGTCGCCGCTGATCGAGCCCAATCCGTTCCCGAAGATCTGAGCTCGGGCCGGGAATGAGCCTCGACATCGTCGTCATGCAAGCCTTCAACGGCGTGAGCCTGTTCACCGTGCTCGCGCTGATGGCCCTCGGCCTGGCCATCGTGTTCGGGTTGATGGGCGTCATCAACATGGCGCACGGCGAGCTGATGGCAATGGGCGCCTACACGACGTATCTGACGTCGGTGATCTTCGAGCGGCTGGCGCCCGGGTGGCTGGGTATCTACCTGCCGGCGGCGGTCGTGCTGGCCTTCGGCGTCACCTACGCGTTCGGATTCGCCCTCGAGCGCAGCTTCATACGCTTCCTCTACAAGAGGCCGCTCGACACGATGCTCGCCACCTGGGGCCTCTCGCTCGTGCTCCAGCAGGCGTTCCGGAGCCTCTTCGGCCCGCGCGAGGTCGGCGTGCCGTCGCCCGCCTGGCTCGCCGGCGCGTGGCAGCCGACCCAGGGCATCTCGATTCCGCTCTCGCGCCTGTTCATCATCGGCCTCACCGTGGTGGTCGGCTGCGCGCTCTATCAGCTCCTGTTACGGACGCGCTGGGGCCTGCGCATCAGGGCGGTCATGCAGAACCGTGACATGAGCGGCGCCGTCGGCGTCAACACGGCGCGCGTCGACGCGGTGACGTTCGCGCTCGGCTCGGGTCTGGCGGGGATCGCCGGCAGCGCCTTCACGATGCTGGCCTCGACCGGGCCGGTCACGGGCCAGCAGTACATCGTCGACACCTTCATCGTCGTCGTGTTCGGCGGCGTGGAGAGCCTGCTCGGCACCTTCAGCTCCGCGTTCATGATCGGCCAGATGCAATCGTGGCTCGAGTTCGCGCTGACCGGCTCGATGGCCAAGGCAAGCATCCTCCTCTGCGTGATCATCGCGCTCTACTTCCGCCCCGCCGGCCTCTTCGCGCTGAAGGTCAGGAGGTAGCCGCGTGGCGGCCGAGGACCGCAACGGTCACGATCGCGCGCTCGAGGCGGCCGGGCTGACGGCGCTCGCCGTGCTGCTGCTGTCGGTGCCGTGGGCGCTCGACGAGTTCCGCCAGCAGCTCGCGGCCAAGTACCTCTGTTTCGCGTTTCCGGCGGTGGGGCTGGTCCTGCTGTGGGGGTACGGCGGCATCCTGAGCCTCGGCCAAGGCCTGTACTTCGGCATGGGCAGCTACTTCATGGCGATGTTCCTGAAGCTCGAGGCGGCCGCCCAGACCAACACCGGCTCGGCCCTCTCCCAGTTCTACGGCTCAAGTCTCCCGGATTTCATGGTGTGGAACAGCGTCGAGGTCCTGCCGTGGTGGTGGCGGCCGTTCCACTCGCTGAGCTTCACGCTCGCTGCGATCGTCGTCGTTCCGCCGCTCTTCGCCTTCCTCCTCGGGTACGCCAACTTCCGCAAGCGCGTGGGCGGCGTGTATTTCTCGATCATCACGCTGGCGCTGGCGGCGATCGCCTCGATCGTGATCATCGGCCAGCAGGGCTACACGGGTGGCGTCAACGGCATCACCGACTTCAAGACCTTTCTCGGCATCGACATCCTGAGCGGCGGCGTCAAGCGCGTCCTGTACTTCGTCACGGTCGGGGCGCTCTTCGCCGCGGTCTTCGCCGGTCGCTTCGTCCTCGCCAGCCGCACCGGCCGGATCCTGGTGGCGATCCGGGATCGCGAGGACCGCGTGCGGTTCTCTGGCTACAACCCGGCCACTTTCAAGGCGTTCGCGTTCGCGGCGGCGGCCCTGCTGGCCTCGATCGGCGGGGCGCTGTTCACTCTGCAGGAGGGGCTGGCCTCGCCGTCGCTGGTGGGTATCGTGCCATCCATCGAGATGGTCATCTATGCCGCCGTCGGCGGGCGGCTGTCGCTCGTCGGCGCCGTCTACGGGACCCTCCTGGTCTTCTCGGCCAAGACGTTCTTCTCCGAGCACTTCCCCGAGGTGTGGCTCTACCTGCTGGGCGCGCTGTTCATCGGCGTGGTGATGTTCATGCCGTCGGGCCTGGCCGGCTTCGCCGAACGGCTGCTTCAGGCGGCGCGCCGCGGGCTGGTCGCCGCCGGGTCCGCCCCCGCGGCGCCGGCGCCGAAGCAGGTCGAGGCCAAATGATCCTCGCGGTTACCGACCTCACCGTCTCGTTCGACGGCTTCTGCGCGGTCGACGGGCTGGGCCTGGCGGTCGACGAGGACGAGCTGCGCTGCGTGATCGGGCCCAACGGCGCCGGCAAGACCACCCTGCTCGACATGATCTGCGGCAAGACCAGACCGACGCGCGGGTCGATCCGGTTCAAGGGCCGCGAGCTGACCGAGATGATCGAGTACGAGGTGACCCGCGTAGGCGTAGGCCGCAAGTTCCAGACCCCGTCGACCTACGAGGACCTGACGGTGCTGGAGAACCTCGAGATCTCGTACCCGAAGAAGCGCGGCGTGATCGGCTCGCTGTTCTTCGCACGCGACGGCGAGCTGGTCGACAAGGTCGACGCGGTGGCCCGCCGGATCTACCTCGCCGAGCACCTGCACATGAAGGCCGGCAGTCTCTCGCACGGCCAGAAGCAGTGGCTGGAGATCGGCATGCTGCTGATGCAGGACCCCGAGCTGCTGCTGCTCGACGAGCCGGTGGCGGGGATGAGCCCGCGGGAGCGCGAGCGGACGGCCGAACTGCTGAGCGGCATCAGCGCGGGCCGCTCGACCATCGTCATCGAGCACGACATGGCGTTCGTCCGGATGATCGCCCACAAGGTCACCGTGATGCACCAGGGCAAGGTGCTGGCCGAGGGGACCATGGACGACGTCCAGCACGACGAGCGCGTGATCGAAGTGTATCTGGGAGGCTGACGCGCCATGCTCATCGCCGAGCGCCTGAACGTCGCCTACGGGGAGAGCCACGTCGTTCGCGACGTCAGCTTCGAGCTCGCCGCGGGCGAGACGATCGCCGTCATGGGCCGCAACGGCATGGGCAAGACCACGCTATTCAAGGCGCTGATCGGTCTCCTGCGGCTGCGCGGCGGCCGCCTGGCGCTGGACGGGCGCGATCTCACGCGCGCGCGGAGCTACGAGCGCGTCGCGGCCGGGCTCGCCTACGTGCCGCAGGGCCGCCTGCTCTTTCCGCAGCTGACCGTCGAGGAGAACATCCTCGTCGGGCTCGAGACCGTACCCGACGAGACGGTGCCCCGCTACGTCTACGACACGTTCCCGGTGCTGTGGGACATGCGGCGACGGCTCGCCGGCAACCTCTCGGGCGGCCAGCAGCAGCAGCTCGCGATCGCGCGGGCCGTCGTGGCGCGGCCGAAAGTGTTGCTGCTCGACGAGCCCACCGAGGGGCTTCAGCCCTCGATCATCAAGGAGCTCGCCCGCACGCTCAACGTGCTCAAGGGCTCGCAGGGCTTCGCCATGCTCGTCTCCGAGCAGGTGCTCAGCTTCGCCATGGAGGTGGCCGACCGGTTCCTGATCCTCGACAAGGGCGAATTCGCGTACGAGGGCCTGCGGGCTCACGTGGACACCGCGAAAATCCACGCTTATCTCACCGTCTGACGAAAAGGAGCGCTCGCCATGATGCACGGAGACATCTCGAGCAGTTTCGACACCGTCGGGGTCGCCGTCGTGAACTACAAGATGCCGCGCCTGCACACCAGGAAGGAGGTGCTCGACAACGCGCGGAAGATCGCGGAGATGGTCGAGGGCATGAAGCTCGGTCTGCCCGGGATGGACCTCGTCATCTTCCCCGAGTACAGCACGCACGGGATCATGTACGACGCCAAGGAGATGTACGAGACGGCGTCCGCGGTGCCCGGTGAGGAGACCGCGATCTTCGCCAAGGCCTGCCGCAATGCCAACGTCTGGGGCGTGTTCTCCCTCACCGGCGAGCAGCACGAGGAGCACCCGAAGAAGGCGCCGTACAACACGCTCATCCTCATGAACAACGAGGGCCACATCGTGCAGAAGTACCGCAAGATCATGCCGTGGGTGCCGATCGAGGGCTGGTACCCCGGCGACTGCACCTACGTTTCCGACGGGCCCAAGGGGCTCAAGGTCAGCCTGATCATCTGCGACGACGGCAACTATCCGGAGATCTGGCGCGACTGCGCGATGAAGGGCGCCGAGCTGATCGTCCGCTGCCAGGGCTACATGTATCCGGCCAAGGAGCAGCAGATCATCATGGCCAAGGCGATGGCGTGGTCGAACAACGTCTACGTGGCGGTGGCCAACGCCGCCGGGTTCGACGGGGTGTACTCCTACTTCGGCCACTCCGCGATCATCGGCTTCGACGGCCGGACCCTGGGCGAGTGCGGCGAGGAGGACTACGGCGTGCAGTACGCGGCCCTGTCCAAGGGGCTGATCCGCGACGCGCGCAAGAATCTCCAGTCGGAGAATCACCTGTTCAAGCTGCTGCACCGCGGGTACACGGGCAAGATCAACTCGCGCGAGGGCAGCGAGGGCGTCGCCGCGTGCCCCTACGACTTCTACGCGAAGTGGATCAAGGATCCGGAGGGCACCAAGAAGATGGTGGAGGCGCTCACGCGGTCGACCGTCGGCACCGAGGAGTGTCCGATCCCCGGGATCCCGAACAGCAAGGACCTCGCGCACGCGTAGGGCGCAGGCCGTCCGCGTTTTTTCGCCATGTGCGGGATCGTAGGCTACCTGGAGAAGTCCGGCACGTCGGGCGCCGTGGGCGAGCGCCTGCTCGCGATGCTCACGGCGCTCGCGTGTCGCGGCCCCGACTCGGCAGGGGTCGCCGTCTGGGGTCCGGCATCGCGTGGCCTGAAGGTGTGCCTCACGGCCGGCACCGCCGAGCGCTCGCCGGGGACGCTGACGCGGCTCGAGGCCCCGGACGACGATGTGGCGGCGCTCGAGTGGTCGATCCAGGCGTTACGGCCGGGTGCGGAGATCGTCAGCGTGGGCCGACGGCTCGAGATCGTTAAGCAGGTCGGCGGGCCGGCGACCCTCGAGGCCGAGTTCGGCGTGGCCGGCATGGGCGGGACGCATGGGCTCGGCCACACGCGGCTCTCGACGGAGAGCCGGATCGATCTCTCGCACTCACAGCCGTTCTGGGCGCACGGCATCGCCGATCTCGCGGTCGCGCACAACGGCCACATCACGAACTACCACCGCCTGCGCCGGATCTACGAGCAGGAGGGCGTGCGCTTCTACACGGACAACGACTCCGAGATCATCGGCGTCTATCTCCGGTGCAAGCTTGGCGAGGGCGCCTCGCTGGAGGAGGCGATGGAGGCGTCGGTGCGCGACCTGGACGGAAGCTTCAGCTACGTCACGGCCACTGCCGACGCGTTCGGCTTCGCCAAAGATCCGTTCTGCCTGAAGCCCTTGATCGTGGGCGAGGACGCCGACGCGATCGCCGTCGCGAACGAGGAAGTCGCGCTGCACGCGGTTCTGGCACCGCCGTACACCGCGCGCGAGGCGGACGCCGGCGCCGTCGCGGTGTGGAAGGTCGTCGCCGGATGAAGGAGGTCGACTGCGAGGGGCTGACGGTGCGGCAGATCAACGCGGCCATCCGGCGGCTGGTCGACGACGGCGAGCGCGACATCGTCGTGCGACACCCCGCTGCGCGTCACAACCTCGCGGTGGCGACGCTGACCGAGGCTCGGATCACCATCGATGGCCCCGTGGGCTACTACTGCGCCGGGATGAGCGACGGTGCGAACGTCGAGATCCACGGGTCGGCGGGGTGGGGTGTCGCCGAGTGCCTGCTGGCCGGCACGGTGATCGTCGATGGGAACGCCGGCAACAGCGCCGCGGCCTCCATCCGCGGCGGCGCCGTCGTGATCCGCGGCGACGCCGGCGCCCGAGCCGGCGTGGCGATGAAGGGCGGACTGCTGGTGATCGGTGGAGTGTGCGGCTTCATGACCGGGTTCATGATGCAGCGCGGGACCATCGTCGTGTGCGGCGACGCGGCCGAGGCGGTGGCCGACTCGATGTACGAGGGCGTGGTCTACGTCGGTGGCGCCATCACCAAGGCCGGCGCCGACACCGTGGTGTCCGAGGCGACCGCGGACGAGCGATCGGAGATCGCCGCGACGCTGTCCGGCTACGGCATCAAGGGGCCCGACTCGTTCCGGAAGATCGTCTCGGGACGGCGGCTCTGGAACTACGACCGCAGGGAGCGTGGCTTGTGGGCGGCCGCCCTCTGAAACCCCTGCGCACCAGCCCGGTGTACCGGCCCGACGTGATGGAGGACATTCACGCCAAAGCCGACCTGGGTCGCTACCGCTTCCGGGGCTTCGGCACGCTCCGACCACGTCCCCTGCCCTCGTTCGACGATCTGACGCTCATACCGTGCTCCCTGACCCGCATCCCGCTCGAGGGCTATCGCGAACGCTGCAATACGCGTACGGTGCTCGGCACCCGCCACGCCAGGAGGCCCGTCGAGCTCGACACACCCGTCATGATCACCGGTATGAGCTGGGGTGCGCTCTCGTACAACGCCAAGGTCGCGCTCGCCGAGGGCGCACGCCGGACCGGCTCGTCGACCACCACCGGCGACGGCGGCATGCTGCCCGCCGAGCGGGAGCACGCGCGCACGCTGATCTACGAGGTGCTGCCGAGTCGCTACGGCCTCGACGTGCATCATCTGCGCGCCGCGGATGCCATCGAGCTGACGATCGGCCAGGGCGCCAAGCCGGGGACGGGCGGCGTCCTGCTCGGGGCGAAGCTCTCAGCCGAGATCGCTGCGGCTCGCGATCTTCCGCCGGGCGTCGACCAGCGCAGCCCGGCCCGTCATCCCGACTTCCTGGGACCCGACGACATGATCATCAAGATCGAGGAGCTGCGGGAGGCGACCGACTGGGAGGTGCCGATCTTCGTGAAGCTCGGCGCGACCCGTGTGTACGACGACGTGAAGCTGGCTGCGAAGGCCGGCGCTGACGTCGTCGTCGTCGACGGCATGGAGGGCGGCACTGCGGCATCCCCCGAGCTCCTCATGGACCACACGGGAATCCCGACGCTCGCAGCCGTCTGCGAGGCGCGTGAGGGACTGCTCGAGCTCGGGCTCTTCGGCCGTGTCCAGCTCGTCATCGCCGGCGGCATCCGATCGGGCGTCGACGCGGCCAAGGCGCTGGCACTCGGCGCCGACGCCGTGTACGTCGGCACCGCGGCGCTCATCGCGCTCAACTGCAACAAGCCGCTCTACGTGGAAGACTACGCGGCGCTCGGCACCGAGCCGTACGCGTGTCACCACTGCCACACCGGCCGCTGTCCGGTCGGCATCACCACGCAGGACCCCGCGCTGATGGAGCGTTTGCCCATCGAGGAGGCGGCCGAGCGCGTCGCCAACTTCCTGCACGCGACGACACTCGAGATCCAGATGCTGGCGCGCGCCTGCGGCAAGGCCGACGTCCACGACCTGGAGCCGGAAGACCTCCGCGCGCTGACGATCGAGGCAGCCGCGATCACCGGTATTCCGCTCGTCGGGACGCGCTGGGTACCCGGTCGGGGGCACGCGTGACGACGCCGACCCGCGACGAAGTCGGCCGCCGCCTGAGGGAGGACGGGATCGACTACATCCTCGCCCAGTACGTCGACCTCCACGGCACGGCGCGCTGCAAGGGCGTGCCGGTCCGCGCCTTCGATCAATTTCTCGAGGGCTCGGCGGGTTTCGCCGGCGCCGCCGTGTGGGGCATGGGGCAGGGCCCGCACGACCACGACATGATCGGCGTGCCCGACCTGGCCACTTACACCCCGGTGCCCTGGGAGCGCGGGGTCGCGCGGTTCGCGTGCGACATCGTCGTCGACGGGCGGCCCTGGACCTGCTGCCCGCGCACGGTGCTCCGCCGCGCGATCGAGACTCTCGGGCATGAGGGATACCGGCTCATGGCCGGGGTCGAGGCCGAGCACTTCCTCGTGACCCGCCGTCCCGACGGCACCATCGCGCCGTTCGATCCGGACGGCGTCGACACGATGGCCAAGCCCTGCTACGACTTCAAGAGCCT
>Ga0070697_100000933_pt1 | contig 21980 bp, 14 predicted proteins | sample KBSK1501metaG_FD_65475 | JGI IMG/M metagenome (GOLD analysis project Ga0070697, IMG submission 65475) | Corn, switchgrass and miscanthus rhizosphere microbial communities from Kellogg Biological Station, Michigan, USA - KBS K1-50-1 metaG | ecosystem: Host-associated > Plants > Roots >... | reverse complement strand
CACGGACGAGCCCACCCGACGCATCAGCGAGATCTACTGGAGCCGGCCCGACGTCCAGCGCGTGTTCCCGCAGGCCCTCGGCTGGCCCGGCGATCCGGCCTTCCTGGCCTGGCTCCGGCATTCCGGGCGCGACGAGTACGGCATATCCGAGGAGTGGGTGTCCTGGTTCGCCCGGGCCCGCGAGCAGCACGTTTGCCGGCGGATCCACCGGCTCTACTTCAGCCGGCCCGACTGGCAGGAGCGCCATCCCGAGGCCTTCTCGCCCTTCGGGCGGCGGCCCTTCCTCGAATGGCTGCGGAGCGAGGGACCGTCCCTCGGGCTCGACCTGTCGTCCCTGAAGTCCGTTTGCCCGCCGCGCGCCTACAGCGCGCTCGACGAGCTTCGGAGCCTTCACCGGAACGTCCCCGAAGTGCGGGAGCGCTTCCCCCACGCCTTCCGGCGCGTGGCCGACACCGAGCGGCTCCTGGCCTGGCTTCACGACGAAGGCCGCCGCCGGTTCGATCTGGAGGACGACTGGCTCGAGCGGCTGGGTCGCGAGGCCCGATCGCAGGGCATCGTGAGCCGGGGCGCGCTCGTGGTCGGGTACTTGAGGACGGAGTCGGGGATGGGCGAGCTCGCCCGGGCCACCGCGCGCGCCCTCGCCTCGGTCTCCTACCCCGTGGCGACGCTGGACCTGGACGAGGCGCCCCAGCGGAAGGCCGACGTGACCGTCCCGCTGGACGACGCGTCCGATCCGCTCCCGTTCACGATCGTCCACGTCAACGGCCCCGAGGCCGTACGGCTGCGCCGCCGTCTTCCCGGCCGCGGCGCCTCCGGCCACCGTATCGCGTGCTGGGCGTGGGAGCTGCCCTCCCTGCCCCCGGAGTGGTCGGAGGCCTTCGAGCTCTTCGAGGAGGTCTGGACCTGCAGCCGCTACTCGGCCGCCGCCATCGGCGGCGCCTCGCCCGTCCCCGTCCAGACGTTCTGGCCGGCCCTGCCCGAGGCCGCGCCGGCCCGGATCGACCGCGCCGCCCTGGGCCTGGACCCCGACGCGTTCACCTTCCTCTTCATTTACGACCTGTTCAGCGAGACCGAGCGCAAGAACCCCGTCGGCCTCGTGGAAGCGTTCCGTGAGGCGTTCCGCGCGGACGACCGGGTCCGGCTCGTGATCAAGACGTCCAACGGCGACCTCCACGCGGACGATCTGCAGCGCGTGGTCGACGCGGCCCGGGACGCGCCCGTCACGGTGATGGACCGTTATCTGACGCGCGCCGAAGTGCTGGGGCTCATCCAGGCGTGCGACGCGTACGTCTCCCTCCATCGCTGCGAAGGCTTCGGCCTGACCCTGGCGGAAGCCATGAGCCTGGGCAAGCCGGTGGTGGCGACCTACTACTCCGGCAACGTCGACTTCATGAGCCCGTGGAACTGCTTCCCCGTTCCCTACCGCCTCGTGCCCATCCAGGAGCGACGGGGGCCGTACGCGAAGGGGCAGCTGTGGGCCGAGCCCGACCTCGGCGCCGCCGCCGCCTTGATGAGGACGGTCGTTCGCGAGCGCGACCTGGCCCTGGAGATCGCGGCCCGGGGCCGGTCGGACGTGTTGCGGCAACTCTCGGCGTGCGCCTGCGGCGAGCGCATCCGGGAAAGGCTGGCGGTGCTCGCGGCCACGGACTGGCCCCGCGCGGACGCTGCTGCCGAAGGCGGTCCGTGAACGCCCCCTGCGTCTCGATCTGCGTCCCGACCTGGAACGGGGCGGGTTATCTCGCCGAGGCCCTCCGGAGCGCCCTGGCCCAGACCGAAGCAGACTTCGAGCTCCTCGTGGTGGACGATGCATCCAGCGACGAAACCCTCCGCGTCGTGGCCACGTTCGCGGACGCTCGCATCCGGATTCACCGCAACGAGCGCCGGCTGGGCCTTCCCGGCAACTGGAACCGCTGCCTCGCCGAGGCCCGCGGCGAGTTCGTGAAGTTCCTCTTCCAGGACGACCTGCTGGAGCCTGCGGCGGTCGGGAAGCTCCTCGGGGCCCTGCGGGCGGTGCCGGGGGCAAGCCTGGCCTTCGGCCGGCGCACGATCCGCCACGAGGGCGACGGCGCGCGCACGCCGCTTCTTCTGGGCGACGCGTACCCGGAGCTGCAAAGGAGCTTCTACTCCTCCGTGGGCATGGGCGTGCGTGGCGAGGACCTCGTGCGGAGCGCGCTGCGCGAGGGGCGGGACCTGACGGTGAACGTGCTCGGCGAGCCTTCGTTCGTCCTCTTGAGAAGGGAGGCGGTGCTGAAGGCGGGCGGCTTCCATCCGGGCTTCCGCCAGCTCGTCGACTGGGATCTCTGGCTGCGGCTGGCGCGCGAGGGGCCCCTGGTGTTCGTGGACGAGACCCTGGGCGTCTTCCGCGTCCACGACCGCGGCCAGAGCACCCGCAATCACGGCTCGATGCGGATCCCCTGGGAGTACGTGCGCCTCCTCACCCGCATCCGTCACGGATACGGACGGATGCTGGCCCGGGAAGAGCGACGGCGCCTGGAGTCCGCCCGCTGGCGGTGCCGCCGGCACCTGGCGGGAGAAGCGCTTCGCCTCCTCGGCCGCCGCGCGGGCCTCGTCCCCGAGATCCTGCGCTCGTGAAGCCGCCTCCTCTGGCCTTCTGCACGGTCATCGCGAAGAACTACCTCGCGCAGGCCCGCGTCCTCGCGGCCTCTCTTCGCCGGCATCATCCCGACGTGCCCCTCACCGTGCTGCTGGTGGACGAGCCGGAGGGCCGGTTCGATCCCGCCCGGGAGCCGTTCCGCACCGTGTCCCTCTCCGACCTCGACCTGCCGCGGCCGCAGGAGTTCTGCTTCCGCTACAACGTGGTCGAGCTGAGCACGGCGGTGAGGCCGCACCTGCTGCGGCATGTCTTCGCGCACGGCCCCGACCAGATCGTCTATCTCGACCCCGACGTACGTGTCTACGCGCCGCTCGACACAGCGCTGGACGAGCTGCAGCGAGCGAACGTCGTGGTGACCCCCCACCTCACCCGCCCGTCCGACGGCGACGGGGCGGCGAGCGAGCGGAAGACCCTCCTCTCCGGCGCCTACAACATGGGCTTCCTGGCCCTCCGGCGCCACGACGCGGTGGACCGTTTCCTGCGCTGGTTGTGCGACCGGCTCGAGAGGGAGTGCGTGGTGGATCCCGCCCACGGGCTGTTCGTGGACCAGCGCTGGATGGACCTCGCGCCGGGAATGGTCGACGGCCTCCGCGTGCTGCGGGACCCCGGTTATAACGTGGGCCATTGGAACGTCCCGGAGCGCCCGCTGAGGGGCGATCCCGGCCGCCCGACGGTGGACGGACGGCCCCTCGTCTTCTTCCACTTCAGCGGCTTCCGGCCCGAGCAGCCCGCTCTCCTGTCCCGCCACGACGAGCGGGCGGTGACAGAGGAGCCGCTGCGCAGCCTGCTCGCCGGCTACGGCGACGAGCTCAAGGCGGCCGGGTATGAGGAGTGCGCGCGCTGGCCCTACTCGCACGGCGTGTTCAGCGACGGCTACCCCGTGGGGGACGACCTGCGCTTCCTCTTCCGGGAGCAGCCCGATGGCCGCTTCCCGCAGCCCTTCCAGGTCGACGGCGACGCCTCGTTCCTGCGGTGGGCCATCACGAGCGCCGAGACACGGGCGCGCTCCGAGCGCGCCGCTCGGCCGGTGACGGAAGAGGTGCGCCTGGCCGACCTCCCCCCCATCGTCCGCCGGATCCTGAGCGTCCGGAAAGACGTGCGGCGGGCCTACGAGACCGCCGAGGGGAGGTTCGACCGGCAGGGTCTGCTGGGTTGGCTGGTGAACGACGGCGTGAAGGACTTCCACCTGAAGGAGGAGTGGTGCGCCGAGTGGGGGGCGGGACCCGCGGTCCCGGAGGTCATGCCCCGCCTCCTCGCTCTCTACGACTCGAGGCCGGAGCTGCAACGCCGGTTTCCGATGGCGTTCGTGGAAGAGCACGACGCGCCGGCATTCCTCGAATGGATCGAAGGCCACGCGGCCGAAGCCGGCCTCGACGCCTCCGACATGGACCTCGTCCGGCAGCTGTTCGCCGCGCACCCGACGGCACGCATCCGGGAGATCTACGGGCGCCGTACCGACGTCATGGAGGCTTATCCGAGCGCTCTCGGCTGGCCCGCCGACACCGGCTTCGTGGCGTGGCTGCGGTACTCAGGGCGCCGCGAGCACGGCCTGGCCACGGACTGGACGCGCTGGTTCGCCCGCGCCCAGGAGCAGCACCTCTGCCTGCGCATCCACCAGGCCTACCCCGAGCGTCCCGACTGGCAGCGGGCCCATCCGCACGGTCTCTCGCCCCTCGGCCGCCGGCGGTTCCTGGCCTGGCTCCAGGAGACGGGCGCCGCCGAGCTGGGGCCAGAGCCCGCCGCCGTCCACCGCCTCTGCCCGCCGGAGATGCTGTCCGCCGTCGAGGAACTGCGCCGCGTCCACGCGCGCGACCCCGACCTTCAGCTGCGGTTCGCCCAGGCGTTCCACCATGTCGGGCAGACCGAGCGCCTGCTCGCCTGGCTGCGCGAGGAGCTCGGCGAGAAGGGCGACCTCGAGAGCGATTGGCTGGCCGCGGTGGAGCGGGAGCTGAAGCCGCTCGGGCTCGTCGGCCACGGGGTGACCGTGGTCGGCTATCTCAGGGCGGGGTTCGGGCTCGGCGAGCTGGCGCGGGCCACGGTGCGGTCCGTGGAGGCGGTCGAGTACCCGTACGCGACCGCGAGCGTCGAGCACCGGCCGGCCTGGCAATCGGGCTTCACCGATCGGCCCGCGCCCGCTCCCTACCCCTTCTCCATCCTGCACCTCAATCCCGATGGCGTGCGCGACGTGCGCGAGAAGCTCGATCTCGGATCGCTTCCGGGCCGGTACCGCATCGGGTACTGGGCGTGGGAGCTCGAGGAGATGCCGCGGGAATGGGCGGAGGCGTTCCCGTTGTTCGACGAGGTCTGGACGTGCAGCCGCCATGCCGCCGCCGCCCTGGCCGCGGGTTCGTCGGTTCCGGTCCACACGGTGTGGCCGTCGGTGGAGGACATCGCTCCGGCCGGAGAGCCCCCGGTCCCCGCCGGCACGGGCGGGTTCACGTTCCTGCTGATCTACGACCTGCTCAGCGAGACGGAGAGAAAGAACCCCATCGGGCTGATCGAGGCCTTCCGCCGCGCCTTCCGCAAGGACGACCGTGTCCGCCTTGTCATCAAGACCGCCAACGGCTCCGAGCGTCCCGACGACCTCCGCCGTGTGGTGGACGCCGCCCGCGGCCTGCCGGTCGAGGTTCGTGACGGCTACGCCTCCCGCGCCGAGACCGTCGGCCTGATGCGGGCGTGCGACGCCTACGTCTCCCTGCACCGGGCCGAAGGCTTCGGCTTCACGCTCGCCGAGGCGATGGCCCTCGCCAAGCCGGTGATCGCCACCTACTATTCGGGCAACGTCGACTTCATGGCCCCGTGGAACAGCTTCCCCGTGCCGTACTCCCTGGTCGAGATCCCCGCTCGCCACGGGCCGTACGTACCCGGAATGCGGTGGGCGGAGCCGGACCTCGAAGCCGCCGCCGCCCTCATGCGCCAGGTGTACGGGCGGCCGGAGCACGCCGCGGACGTCGCTGCCCGGGGCCGCGCCGACGTTCTCCGCCTCCTCTCGGCGAAGGCGTGCGGCGAGCGCATCGAGGCGCGCTTCCGCGCCATCCGCCGGAACGGCCTTGTCGACCTTCGCTGAGGTGCGCGCGCCGGCCCGGCAGGGGCCGGCCTTCTGCTCGATCATCGCCAAGAACTACCTGCCCAAGGCCCGGGCGCTCGCCCGCTCCCTCCGCCGGCATCACCCGGAGCTGCCCCTGTACGTGCTCGTGGTGGACGAGATGGAGGGCTGGATCGAGCCCGGCCGCGAGGACTTCGTGGTCGTGTCCCTGAGCGTCCTCGAGCCCCCCTCGCCCCGGGACCTGGTCTTCCGCTACGAGATCCTCGAGCTGTGCACCGCGGTCAAGCCGCTCTTCCTCCGCTGGCTTTTCGCGCGGGGCCATTCCAAGATCGTGTTCCTCGACCCCGACGTCTGGGTCTACCGACCGCTCGACGAGCTGCTCGGGTGGCTCGACGACTCGGACGTCGTCCTCACCCCGCATCTCACCTCGCGCATCGACGACGGCAAGTACCCCGATGAGAGGCTGATCCTGCTGGTGGGCGCCTACAACCTGGGATTCGTCGCCCTCGCGCGCCGTCCTTCCGTCGAAGCGCTGGTCGAGTGGTGGTGGGCGCGGTGCGAGCGCCAGTGCCTGCTCGAGGTGGAGAACGGCCTCTTCCTCGACCAGAAATGGATGAACCTCGTGCCCAGCCTGCTGGACCGCGTGCTCGTGCTCCGGCATCCCGGTTACAACGTCGCGCACTGGAACCTCCACGACCGCCGTCTCAGCGGCTCGCCCGCGGCGCCGCGGGTCAACGGCGAGCCGCTCTACTTCATGCATTACAGCAGCGTCGACGCGCTGGACCCGACGCGGCTGACCTGTCCCCAGACCCGCTACGAACGGCTCGACCAGGAGCCGCTCGTGACCATGCTCCGGGACTATAGCGGCGAGCTCGTCGCGGCCGGCCATCAGGTGTGCTCGAGCTGGCCCTATACGTACGCCACCTTCGACGACGGCTACGGCATCGACCGCGAGATGCGGCGCCTCTTCCGTGAGCTGCCGGCGGGGCGGTTCTCCGATCCCTTCCGGACGGAAGGAGGCGACACGTTCCGGCAGTGGGCGCTCGCCCCGGGGGCGGGGCTCGCCCACCGCGTGCCCGCTCCGCGATCGCCGGCGCATCCGGCGCCCGCCGGAGATCCGGCGAGCGCCCCTCTCGCCGCGGAAGGCGTCACCGTCGCCGGCTACGTCCACGCGGAGTCCGGGATGGGCGAGCTGGCCCGCTCGGCGGTGAGTGCGCTTCGCGCCGTGTCGTATCCGCTGAGCGTGCTCGAGCTGCGCGACCTCGCCCACCGCCACGCCGATCTCTCGGTGCGCGCCCCCGGCGGCGAATTCGAGCATCCCTTCAACCTCGTCGTGCTCACCGCGCCCGACGCCCTCCGGGAGCGGGACGGCCTCCCTCGCTCCCGCGGATACACCATCGGCTACTGGCCCTGGGAGCTCGAGTCCTTCCCGGACGATCTCGGCGACGTGTTCGCCGGCTTCGACGAGGTCTGGGCGCTCAGCCGTTTCTCGGCCGAGGCGATCGCCCGCGCCGCGCCGGTCCCGGTGCACGCGGTCTGGCCGGCCGTGCCCGACGTCGCGGTCCGCTCCGACTGGCCACGGGACGCCGGCCTCGACGCCGGAGAGTACAACTTCCTGTTCGTCTATGACCTCCTCAGCGAGACCGACCGCAAGAACCCGCTCGATCTGGTCCGCGCCTTTCGTGCGGCGTTCCGGCGGGACGACCGCGTGCGGCTCACGATCAAGACGATCAACGGAGACATGAGGAGGGAGGAGCTGCGGCAGGTGGCCGCGGCCGCGGAGGGGCTCGCCGTCACCGTCTGCGACCGATACATGGCGCGCGGCGACCTGCTCGGTCTGATGCGCGCATGCGACTGCTACGTGTCGCTGCACCACGCCGAGGGCTTCGGCTTCACGCTCGTGGAGGCGATGGCCCTCGGCAAGCCGGTCATCGCCACGTTCTACTCGGCGAACACCGAGTACATGAGCCCCTGGAATTCGTTCCCCGTGCCCTACCGGATGGGCGAGGTGCGGGTGCGCCGCGGCGCCTACCGGCCGGGCGACGCCTGGGCGGAGCCCGACGTCGAGGCCGCGGCGGCGCTGATGCGGGCCGCCTACGGTGACCCGGAGCGGGCGCGTGCGGTGGGTGATCGGGGCCGGCATGACGTGACGCGTCAGTTGTCCCCGGCCGCCTGCGGTGGCCGCATGGTGCGTCGTTTCCGGGCGAGCGGCTCGCGCGGGCGCGGAGGAGCCCGGGCGTGAGGATCCTCGTGACCGGCGCCGCGGGGATGCTGGGTGTTCCTCTGTGCCGGACGCTGCGGCAGGCGCACGACGTCATCGCGGCCCCCCGAGCCGACCTGGACGTCACCGACGTGGTCGCGGTGAGGAACCGGCTTCGGCGCGATCGCCCGGACTGCGTGATCCACCTCGCGGCGCTCACCGACGTCGACCGCTGCCAGCGCGAGCCCGACACGGCCATGACCGTGAACGCCGTGTCGACGGAGACGATCAGCGCCTGGGGCCAGGAAGCGGGCGCCGGCCTCGTCCTGCTCAGCAGCATCGCCGTCTTCGACGGCACGAAGGACTCCCCCTACGGCGAGGGAGACACCCCGCGGCCGGCGAACGTCTACGGCGAGAGCAAGCGGCGGGCCGAGCGCGCAGCGGCCCGGGCCGCGTGGCACCTGGTCGTCCGCACGGGATGGCTGTTCTCCGCCGATGCCGAGGATCACAAGTTCGTGGGGCAGATCCTGAGGCTCGCCCGCGAGCGGGACTCGCTGGACGTCGTCGGCGATCGGTTCGGCTCGCCGACCTGGGTCGTGGATCTCGCTCGGGGGATCGAACGCCTGATCGGCGAAGGCCTCCGCGGCGTCGTGCATCTCGTCAACGAAGGACCCCCCGCGAGCCGCGTGGATCTCGCCCGAGAGATCGTCGCCCAGGCCAGCCTCCCGGTGAGCATCCGGCCGGTCGCTTCCGAGTTCTTCCCGGGTCTCGCTCCCCGGCCGGCCATGGAGGCCGCCCGCAGCGAGCGAACCGCGGGCTGGCTGCCGCCCTGGCCGGAGGCGCTGCGGGCAGCTCTCGGGCAACGTCACGCGGTCGTTAGAGAACGCCGATAGCCCGGTGGCGGCTGAGGCCGAAGCGCGGCGGTGGTCGCTGGTCGGGACCTACCTCGTGCTCACGCTCGTGGTCTGGGGCCTCTTCGGGGTCGACCGCGGCCTCTGGCAGGACGACGTCGCGATCCTGGCCGTCGTCCAGACTCAAACCAGCGCTTCCGCCCTCGGCGTGTTCGCTCCCATCGTGGCTCCCACGCGACGGCTCCTCGGGCTGCCCTTCGCGCTGGCCCTCGCCACTCCGCAACCGGTGCTGGCGCTTCAGCTGCTCTATGGCGTCACGTGGTTGGGCGTGGGCCTGGCGATGTACTGGCTCGGCCGGCTACTCGCGCCCGGGCGCCCGGAGGTGGCTTATCTTGCCGGCGCCCTCACGCTCTGCGCGACGGGCGACTTCCTGACCGATAGCCCGGTCGCCCTCGGCTATGACGTGTCGACGCTGGCCTTCGTCATGGCCCTCTGCCATCTCCTGCGGTGGCTGCGCGGAGGTGGTGGCTACTGGCTCATCGGCTCGGCCGTCTTGGTCACCGGCGCCCTCTGGACGATGGAGGCGGTCTTGCCGTCCGTCGTCCTCGCACCGTTGCTCCTGTGGGTGGCCAGAGAAGGAGCCCCCCGCCGCAGGTGGGCGATTGGAACCCTGGTCTGGTTCGCTCTCCTGGCGCCGTTCCTGGCAACCCTGATTCCGTTTCTCGTTGACCGACACAGCTACGCCGCGACCGCTTTCGTGCCCCTCCGCCTCCCCGAGCGGCTCCAACGGACAGCGGGGCTGTTCGCCAACAACTTCACTCCCTGGCGATGGGCCCTCCGCCCGGTCTGGTTTCCGCGCCCCGAGCCCGTGATTCCGCTGGGGATCCGGGTGCTGGCGTCGGCGCTCGGGACGGCGGTCTTCCTTTGGGGCGCACGCCATCTGCCGTGGGCGACGCTGACGAGCATGCGGCCGAAGAGTGCGCCGCGGCTGCTCGCTGGAATCAGCCTGCTCATGGCGCTCGCCTCCAATGCGACCGCCGCCAGCCTGCAACTCTCGGACATTTTCTACCGGACGCAGGTCGTATCGCGGGTCTGGATCTCCCTCTTCCTCGCCCTGGCGAGCAGCGAGGCGGTGGGCTGGCTTGGACGTCGCCACCGGCTCGTCGGTCTGCTGCTGCCCTCGACCTTCGTGGTCTTCGGGCTGGCCGGAGGCCTGGAACGGCAGGATTTCTTCCTTGCTTCGTGGCGGCAGCACAGAGTCGAGACACCGGAAACGATCAGGAGCGCCACCATCAGGGCCGCAAAGCCCGGCTCCTTGATCCGGCCCGCAAAGTGCCACACGACCACCGCCGCCGCGTATCCGAACCCGGCCACGGCCAGCAGCACGCCCAGCAAGGAAGCGGCCCGGACGGGAAGGTAGGAGAAGGCCGTGAATGCGTCGATGAAGTACTTGAGCTTCTTGGCGAGCGTCCAGCGCGACGAACCCGAGGCCCGGGGGCCGCGATCGTAGTACAGGACGCGCCTCTCGAACCCGGCCCACATCACCTGCCCATAGATGTATGAATTCCTCTCCGCCATCCGCGCCAGGAGGTCGGCGACGCGCCGGCCCACGAGGACGAAGTCGAAGCCCCCGGGTGGGAAGTCGGAGAAGACGAACCTGCGGAACAACCGATTGAAGAGGGCGGCGAACATCCGGCTGGCGAGGGGGTCGCGGCGGCTTCGACGCGCGGCCAGAACGACCTCGGCTCCCCCCCGCCACAAGTCGATCATCTCCGGGATCAGCTCGGGCGGATCCTGCAGGTCCGCCGTCATCACCGTGACGCACTCCCCGCGCGCGTACGTCAGGCCGGCGAGCACCGCCGCGTTGGAGCCGAAGTTGCGCGACAGGCGCAGGGCGCGCAGGCGAGGCTCCCGGCCGCCGTGTTCCTTCAGAATCGCGAAAGAGTCGTCGCCCGAGCCGTCGTCGACGAAGACGAACTCGAAGGCGACGGCCGGGGTCCGGTCGGCGACGTCGCGAAGGCGATCGAGGAGGTCGGGCAGTACCCCGGCATTCTCGTGCACGGGAATGACGACGCTGACCAGGGTCAACGGCAGCGGTCCCGCCGGCGCTCCTCGTTGCCGGCCGGCATCCCGACCATGACGCGCTCACTGCCGCCGGGGCGCGGAAGCATCTCCAGTTCCTCGCGGATGAAGACGGCACATTCTAGCCCACGCGGCCCCACGCGCATGCCCGGTCGGGAGACCTCGCATTGACGCTCGGCCTTGCGCCGTCATACTGTGCCCTCCCGCCGATGTCCGCCGCCGCCTTCGCGCCCTCGCTCCCGACGCGACGCTCCCTGGGGGGGCCCTGCTTGCTGCTGCTGCTGCTGAAGCTGTGGCTCGTCCACGACCGCGAGATCGTGGCCGTCGACAACGTCTACGATCAGGTGCGCTACGCCCGGATGGCGGACTCGCTCGGGAGCGGGCAGTGGCTGGGCCCGTACGATCGATACACGCTGCTCCGCCGTCCGGGGTACCCGCTGTGGATGGCTCTCGCGCGCCTGCCGGGGCTGCCCCTCCGCGTCACCCTCGAGCTGACCGTGGCCCTCGCGGCCTGGGCGCTGGCTCGCTCGCTCACCCTCCTCCACCTGCCGCGCGCGCTCGCCGTCGCCGCCTACGCGGCGGTCGTCTTCCATCCCCACGGCTTCATCGTCCACGACGAGATGCTGGCCGATGGGTTCTACGCGGCCGGTCTGGCCGCCCTCGTGGCCGGCCTCGTCCGTCTTTTCGCCGACCCGCCGCCGTCGGTACCGGAGAGCGTGCTGACGGGCCTCGCCCTCGCCTGGCTGTGGCACACGCGGCCGGAGGACACCTACCTCGCGGGCTGCTTCGTCACCGCCGCCGGCCTCGCTCTCGCGCTCCGCCGGCGAAGGCCACGCGATTGGATCGTGCGGAGCCTCGGCCCCGCTCTCGCCATCCCCATTCTGTGCCTGCTCGCCGCGACGATCGCCCTCCGCGGTCTCAACTTCGCCCGCTACGGTGTCTTCGTCGGGCACGAGCTGTTCGCGCCGGGGTTCGTGGCCGCCTACGGCGAGCTGGCCCGCATCGAGCCCGACGCGCCTCGGCGTTACGTCTCCATCCCGGCCACCTCTCGCGCGGCGGCCTACGCGGTGAGCCCCGCGTTCCGCACGCTGCAGCCTCATCTGGAGGGCCACCTCCGGCAGAGCTGGATCGTCGACTCCTGCCCATGGCTCCACGTGTGCGACGACTACGCCAACGGCTGGTTCGTGTTCGCGCTGCGCGACGCCGCCGCCTGGTCCGGCCACTACGTTTCGGCGGCGGAGACGGACGCCTTCTACGGCCGCGTGGCCGCCGAGCTCGAGGCGGCCTGCGCCGACGGACGCCTCCGGTGCGGGACGCGCCCGTGGGGCTTTCTTCCGCCCCGCCCGCGAAGCTACTTGCCGGCCCTGCCCGGCGCGCTGGTGAAGGTGGCTCGCCTCCTCATCGTGTCCTTTCCCCTGTACCCCCCTGGCGATCCGGAAACGACGCCGGAGGGCGTGCGGGCGCTCTTCGACCGCGTGGCCAGCCGCCGGCGCAGCCTGACCATTGCGGGCTCGGTGTCCGTGGCGGGGTGGGCGTTCTCTCCCTCGGGACGCGTGACCTCCGTCGCCCTCCAGGACGGCGACGGGCGCGTGCTCGTGTCCACCTCGTCCTTCGTGCCCCGGCCCGACGTCGTCTCCCACTTCGCGGCGCGAGGCCTTCCCGGCGTTCCCCTCGCCACGGGCTTCGTCCTCACGTCCCGGAAGCCGGCCGCCTCCGCCTTGCTGTCCTCCGCCCGGCTGGCGATCGCCCGCGACGACGGATCGACGAGTATCGTCCCCGTCGCCTCCGTCGGAGACGCGGGTCCCGACGTACGATACGCCGTCGATGCGCGGGAAGAGACGGGCCCATCGGCGGGGATCGCGGCCCCGGTACGGGGAGCGCTGGTCGACCTTCATCCCCGGCTGGTCGTGATCCTCACCGCGCTCGCCGCGGCGGCGCCGCTCCTGTGCCTGGGTCTGCGCCTGCGCCCGCGCGCCGACGTCGCGGCCGCGTTTCTGCTCCTCACGTTCGTGGTCGCCGCGCGGCTGGGCCTCCTCGCCCTCGTCGAGGCCTCTTCGTTCGAAGTCGGGGTGCGCTACGTGTATCCCATCGCCGGCCTGCTCACCGTCCTCCTCCTCGTCGTCACCGCCGAGGCCGGTGGGCTCTTGTGGTCCCGGCTCCGGCCGCCGGACTCCCGACTCCGTGGCGCGACAGGGTAAGCCGCGCGAGCGAACGCTCGACAACATCCGCGCCTACTGGGAGGCGGAGGCGGCGGAGCTCGGCACCACGCCCGAGGTGACGATCCGGGACTTCTGCTTCCGCATCCACGAGCTCCACACCCTGCTCCCCCTGGTTCCCCGCAACGCGCGTCTGCTCGACGCGGGCTGCGGCACGGGCTTCGGCACCGTAGTCCTCTCCCGGCGGACCCGATACGCGCTCGGGGTCGACGCGTCGCCGACGATGGTGGCGTGGGCGGCCCGTCTGCAAACCGATCCCGCGCAGCGCCGGCGCCTCTCCCGGGCGCTCAGTCCGCTGTGGGAGCTGCCGGAGCCCGATCCCGGCGCGGTCGCGTTCCGGCGCGCCGACGTGCTGGCCCTGGATGTTCCCGAGCCGGCCTTCGACGTCGTGACCGCCCAGCGCCTGCTCATCAATCTCCCCACTCCCGCGGACCAGCGCGCCGCCCTGCGCCGCCTCCGCGCCCACGTCCACGACGGGGGCCTGCTGATCCTGGGGGAGACGACGCTCCAGGGCTACGAGCGCACCGACGCCTACCGGTCACGGTACGGACTGCCGGCGCTCGAGCGGTACTGGCACAACCTCTACGTGGACGAGTCCCGCTTCGGGGACTGGGCCGAGGCCGGCTGGGAGGTCGAGCGCATGCTCGGCTTCGACACATACATGCTGTTGAGCAAGGTCGTGTATCCCGCCGCGTGCGGACCCGGGAACTGTACGTTTCTTTCCGGCGCCAACACGGCCGCCATGGAGATGGCGTGCCTCTTCCGGACGTGGGCCGCGGCGCGCGAGGTCGGGGACGAGGTGCTGCTGCGTCTCTACGCGGACCGAGTGCGAAGATACGATGCGGCCGAAGCCGGGTCCATCGCCCGCTGGGCCGACCGGCATCGGTCCGCGCTTCCCGAGTGGAGCGGCCTCGGCCACCAGAAGCTCATCCTCGCCCGACCCCGTCCGGCCGGCTCGAGCTAGCGGCGGATCCCGAGCTTCAACAGCACCAGGGGTCGCAGGATCCGCCACCAGTCCACGACGGGGCGTATGTGCGAGTACCGAAGCCCCGGCCGGGGGCGGGGATACGTCTTGGAGACGGGCACCTCCGTCACGCGGTAGCCGAGAGTCAGCACTTTGTAGTGCAGGTACGACTCGAACTCGTAGCGGTCGAGCCAGTCCTGCCACACGTCGATCCTCGGATCGCGGAAGAGGGACAGGCGGTAGGCGCGGAAGCCGTTGATGGCGTCGGTCGCCGGGAACTCCGTGAGCCATCGGACGAGAAGGCAATGGAAGCGGATCATCAGGTACCGACCGCGAGGAAGGTTGGCGTGGGTCCCCCCCGCCCGGAAGCGCGAGCCCTGCACGTAGTCGTAACCGGCGGCGAGAGCCTCCCGGAACCGCGGGATCTCCGCCGGATCGTCCTTGCCGTTGCCGGCCAGCACGACGACGGCCTCATGGCCCTGGGCAATGGCCTGGGCGATACCGGACTTGATCGCCGCGCCCAGTCCCCGGTTGCGCTCGTGGCGGGCGAAGGGCAGGCCGCAGCTTCGGAGGAGGTCCGCGGTCCCGTCGGTGGAGCCGTCGTCCACGAGGAGGACGTCGTAGTCGCGCTGCGGCGGGAAGCGGCGGAGCGTCTCCTCCGTCCACTGACGGGTGTTGTAGCAGACCATCACCGCGAGGATGTCCGCCGTCCTCCGTGCGACCGGGGACGCCAGGCTAGCCGCCCGTCCTTCGCCGCCTCAGGTAGCCGCCCGGGTTGAAGCTGAGGAAGAACTTCTCCCTCGAGATGTCGGCAAAGAAGTCATCGCGGCCGGAGAGGAACTCTTCGACCGCCTCCATGGGCCCCGGGCCATGATCACGGAAGACCGGATGGCCGTTGATGTTGGTGTCTTCCACGATCAGATAGCTGCCGGGGGTTACGATCCGGTGATACAGCCGCAGTTCTTCCGCCACGTGCTCGCGCGTGTGGTTCGAATCCAGGATCACGAGGACGGTTCCCCGGCCCCGAGCTGCGTCCTCCACACCCCGTACGATGGCGGGATCCGTCGAAGACCCGCGAACGTACTGGATCCTCGGATGGGATGGCGGGGGAACCGGCGGGACGACGTCGATGGTGATCACATGGCCCTTGCCGATGAGGTCGAGGACATGGGCAAGGTAGAGGGCGGTGCCCCCTTCGGCGGTGCCGCACTCGATGACGAGATCGGGACGGAGCTCGCTGAGGATCTCCTGGTATATCCAGAGATCCAGTGGGCACTTGTAGGTTCGAACTCCCATCCACCACGTGTCGCGCCAGGTCCGTGAGTCGGAGGAGTAGTACAGCTCGTGGAAGCGGTCGACGGTTTCCTGCACCGGCGCAGATGCTACACGATCACTGCGGGCAGGTCCCCCGTCGGCAGCCCCGCCACCTCCCGCAACGCGCGGGCGACCTCGATGCGGGCCATGCGCTTGCGCCAAGCGTAGGAAAGGTCGGCGTTGTCGAGCGGCTTGGCCGGCTTGTACGCGATGCCGGCGGCCATCTCGATCGTCTCCGCATCGAGCGGCCGGCCGCGCAGGAACTCCTCGGCGTCCGTCGCCTCCACCGGCGCGGTGTGGACGGCGCCGAGCACGATGCGCGCCTCCTCCACCTCGCGCGACGCGCTCCGCCGGACCGCCACCGCCACGCCCAGCACCGGAAAGTCGATCGAGCCCCGCCGGCGTACCTTGCGGTAGGTCGTCACCCACCCGGCCCGGTCGGGGACGTGGATCTGCGTGAGCACCTCCTCCGGGCGCTTCGCGAGGTAGGCGATGCCATCGGGGCCGTAGAGGTCGCGAACGGGGATCCGGCGCTCGCCGTCGGGCCCGACGAGCGTGACCTCCGCGTCGAGCGCGATCATCACGGGCGCGGTGTCGGAGGACGAGAGCGCCCAGCACTTGTCGGAGCCAGGGGCCACGAGGCAGACGTCCCCGTCCTTCTTCATGCAGTAGCCGATGGAAGCGCGCCAGAACTCGGACTGGTTGTAGTAGTTGCAGCGCGTGTCCACGCAGAGGTTTCCGCCCATCGTGCCGGCGTTGCGCAACGGGGGCGAAGAGACCAGGCCCGCCGAGCGGGCCACCGCGGGCCAGCGCGCGTTCACGAGGGGCGAAGATGCGACCGCGCTGAGGGTGGCCAGCGCGCCGAGGGTGAGACCGCCGTTGGCTTGAAGGCCCCGGGCGTCTTCGAGGCTCCGCAGGCCGACGAGGAGCCGGGGCGTGAACTGCCGGCGCTTCATGTTCGGGAAGAGGTCGGTGCCCCCCGCCACCGCCATCGCCTCCGGACCGTGTTCGGCGAGCAGGCGCGCGGCCTCCCGAGCGGTGCGCGGAGCCACGTAGCGGAAGGGCGGCAGCCGCATCATCGCGGCGCCCCTTGCGGAGCCGCGGCGGGCGCGGCCGGCTCGAGCGGCGGCACCACGACCGTCTCCGGGTACGTGAGCTCCGGCATGCGTGGGCCGCGCAGCCGTCCCTCCAGCGCCGCGAGCACCTTCTCGGGCGTGATCGGGATCTCGTCGATCCGGATGCCGAGGGCGTCGAAGAGGGCGTTCGCCACCGCCGGGATCACCGGCAGCAGCGGTCCCTGCCCGCATTCCTTGGCCCCGTACGGGCCCTCGGGGTCGAGCGTCTCGACGAGGATCGACTCCACCGGCGGCATCTCGAGCGTGGTCGGGCTCTTGTACTCGAGCATGGAGGGGATCTTGTGGCGTCCCTTGCGGAAGGCCTGCTCCTCCATCAGCACCTCGCCGAGGCCCATGTAGACCGAGCCCTCGACCTGGCCGATCACCAGCAGCGGGTTGATGGACTTGCCCACGTCGTGCGCGATCCACACCTTGTCGATGCGGACGATGCCGGTCTCGCGGTCGGCCGACAGCTCCACGACGCACGCCGAGTACGAGTAGGTCGGGGTCGGGCCCACGCCCGCGCCCTTCCACTTCGCCACCGAGCGGGGCGGCTTGTAGGAGCCGACCGCGCCCAGCGTGCCGAGCTCCGACTCCGCGAGCACGACGGCGTCGGCGAAGGTCAGCGAGCGCGAGGGATCGGCAGTGTCGAAGACCCGGCGCGACGCGGCCCGCAGGCGCTCGGCCGGCACCTCGAGCTTCCTCGCTGCCGCCGCGAAGATCTGCTCGCGGACCCGGCGCGCGGCCTGGATGGCGGCGTTTCCGGTCATGAGCGTGACCCGCGACGAGTAGGAGCCGAGGTCCACGGGCGTGAGGTCGGTGTCGGCGGTGACGACGCGGATGTCCTCCGGCCGGATCCCCAGCTCTTCGGCCACCACGTAGGCGAGGACGGAGTCGGAGCCCTGGCCGATGTCCGTGGATCCGCAGAACACGGCCACGCCCCCGCTGCGATCCACCTTGATCTGCACGCCCGAGTGGGGCATGGCGTTCCAGTAGATCGGCAGTCCCGCCCCGCTGATGTAGGCGGAGGCGGCGAGGCCCACGCCGCGGCCCGGACCGAGCCGGCCCCGCTTCGCCGCGAAGCCGCTGCTCTCCACGACGCGCTGCAGGCACTCGCGCAGGCCGATCGTGCGCACCTTCATCTGGTTCGCGGTGACGGCGCCGGGCGCCAGCGCGTTGGAGAGCCGCCACTCGGCCGGATCGAGGCCGAGGTCGTGGCAGAACTTGTCGATGTGGCATTCGAGCGCGTACCGCGGCTGCGGCGTGCCGTGGCCGCGCTTGGGACCGCAGGGCGGCTTGTTGGTGAAGACCCGCACGCCCTCGAACTTGTAGCGCGGGATCCGGTACGTCACCGTCTGCAGCGCCCCCGTGTAGTAGAGGCTGGCGACGCCGTAGCTGCCGTAGGCGCCGCCGTCGAGGGCCGAGCGGAAGTGCATGGCCGTGATCGTGCCGTCGCGCTTCAAGCCCGTCTTGATCCACATCGAGACCGGATGGCGTCCGCGATGGCAGTAGAAGACCTCCTCGCGGTTGAGGGTGATCTTCACCGGACGCCCGGTCTTCATCGAGAGCTTGGCCGCGACGATCTCGTGGCTGAACGGGTCCGACTTGCCGCCGAAGCCCCCGCCGTTGGGGCACGCGATCACGCGGATGTGCGCGGCGGCCATCTCCAGCACCTGGGCCAGGGCGCGGTGCACGTAGTGCGGCGTCTGGGTCGACGACCAGAGCGTGAGCTTGCCGTCGGGACCCCGGGACGCCAGCGCCGCGTGCTGCTCCATGGGCAGGTGCGTGTTGCCCTCGAAGAAGAACGTGTCCTCGCGGACGTGGTCGGCCTCGGCGAAGCCGGCCTCGACGTCCCCGAAGTCGAAGGACACCTCCTTGTGCACGTTGCCGCGCGGGCCGTAGTCGTGGATGCGCGCGTCGGACCGGAGCGCCTCGTCGATCGACATGAGCGGCGGCAGCACGTCGTAATCCACCCGGATGAGCTTCAGCGCCTCCTCCGCGGTCTCCTCGTCGAGGGCGGCCACCGCCGCCACCGGATCGCCGACGAACCGCACCTTGTCGAGGGCCAGCGCGTGCTCGTCCTGGCTCACGGGCAGGATGCCGAAGGGAATCGGCAGCTCGCTCCCGACGAGCGTCGCGACGACGCCCGGGTGTGCCGCCGCCCGCGACACGTCGATGCTGCGGATCCGCGCATGAGGGTGAGGCGAGCGCAGCAGGCGCGCGTAAGCCGTGCGGGGCAGCACGAGGTCGTCGGCGAAGAGGGTCTGCCCGGTGACCTTGGCCGCCGCGTCCACTTTCGGCAGCGGCTGGCCGATGACGCTCAGCTCGGGCGGGCGCTCTTCAGCCACTGATCTTTTCCATGTCCGGGTGGCGCATGCGCTCGGCGGCCAGCTCGATGGCTTCGAGGATCTTCAAATACCCCGTGCAGCGGCAGAGGTTGCCCGCCGTGGCCTCGGCGATCTCCGGCCGCGTCGGGTGCGGGCGCTCGCGGAGCAGCGCCGCCGCCGAAAGGAGGAAGCCGGGGATGCAGTAGCCGCACTGCGCCGATCCCAGCTCGGCGAACGCCTGCTGCAGCGGGTGCAGGGACGTGCCCGCCAGGCCCTCGACGGTCGTGATCTCGCGGCCCTCGCACTCCACGGGCAGGGTCAGGCACGAGAGGATCGGCCGGCCGTCCACGAGCACGGTACAGGTGCCGCACTCGCCCAGCTCGCACCCGTGCTTGGTCCCCGGCAGGCCCAGCTCCTCGCGGAGGACCTCGAGCAGGGTGTGGTGGACGGGGGCCAGGACCTCGCGCTCCTCGCCGTTCACCTTCAGTGCGATGCGCGTCTTCTCCACGACCGGCGGCCTCCGTCCCGATTTGAACGATCGTTCAAATCATACCATAGGTGCGCGGTCAACGCACCGGCGTGGCGAGCGTGTCGTGGTGGGACTGGATGAGCGACCGCAGGTAGGGGCCGATGCGGTCGTCGCCCTCGAACCCGGCGGCGCGGGCGGCCGCCGCGGAGCGCTCGGCGGAGATGTCGTCGCGCTCGGCGAAGTGCTTCCAGCTCCGGTAGGCACCGATCGTGAAGGCGTCCCAGGCCGCCCCCAGCTCCCGCACAAAGATCGCGTTGCGGGGCCGGCCGAGCGCGGCCAGATACGTGTTCTCCATCTCCCGCTCCCGCAGCAGGTCATCGCGCCGGCCGGCGAGGGCCACGAACATCTCCACGTGGAAGAGGCCGGCCCCCGCGAAGCCTTCCAGACGGCCGAGCTCGGGCCCGCGGACGAGCTCGTCCTCCTGCCACGCGACGAGCCCCGGCTCGGCCAGGGGCGCCGCGCGGCCAAGCTCCGCGTAGCCCGCCACCGGCGCCAGCACCATGAGATCCCACTGATCGCCCTGCGAATGGCGCAGCCGGAGGCCGCGGCCCTTCACCGCCGCCACCAGCTCGAGCAGCCGGCCGGGCGCCGCCCGCAGGAGCGTCATGCGGTAGAGGACGTCGCCGCGCATCGAGGGCGGGGGCTCGTCCGCCCACGCGGAGGACGCGCCCAGGGCGGCGCAGAAGGCGATCAGGGCCGGGCGAAGCGTCACCGCGCGAAGTATACAATCCGCGGGAGAACGCATGCGCGACCCCAATGCCATCGCGGCGCTGAATGCCCTGCCGAGCGCGGGCCTCGTCGCCGGCCCCACGCCCGTCGAAGAGATGAGCCGGCTGCGCGCCGCCCTCGGAGGCGGCCCGCGTCTGCTCGTCAAGCGCGACGACGCGCTGCCCTTCGGCTTCGGCGGCAACAAGGTCCGCAAGCTCGACCTGGTGTCCGCCCGCGCGAGGGCCGAGGGCGCGGACACGCTGCTGACCGTGGGCGGCGTTCAGTCGAACCACGCGCGCGCCACCGCGGCCGCCGCCGTCCGGCTCGGCCTGCGATGTGTGCTCATCCTGAACGGCGCGCGGCCCGACCGGCCCACGGGCAACACGCTGCTCGACGGCCTGCTGGGAGCCGACCTCGAGTACGTGTCTTCGCGGGCCGAGCGCGCACCGGCGATGCGGGCCGCGGCCGATCGGCTCCGAGCGCAAGGCCGGCGTCCGTTCGAGATCCCTCTCGGCGCCTCCACGCCGCTGGGCGCGATGGCGTACGCGCGTGCGGTCGCCGAGCTGGCCACCCAGATCCCCGCGCCCGACGTGATCGTCCACGCGACGTCGTCGGGCGGCACCCAGGCCGGCCTCGTCGCCGGCGGCGCGCTCCTCGAGCTGCCCACGCGGGTCCTCGGCATCAGCGCGGACGATCCGGCACCGGCGCTGGAAGAAGTGGTGGGTGATCTCGTCTCGGGTATCGACGCCGCGCTGGGAACCGACGGGCGGCTGAAGGCCTCGGCGCCGCGGGCGATGATCGACGACTCGTTCGTCGGCGAGGGCTACGGCATCCCGACGCCGGCGTCACGCGAAGCCCTCGCGCTGGCGGCGCGGAGCGAAGGACTCTTCCTCGATCCGACCTACACCGCCAAGGCCATGGCCGGGCTCATCGCCCACGTCCGCGCCGGCCGCTTCCGGTCCGACGAAACGGTCCTCTTCTGGCACACGGGAGGCCAGGTCGGGCTGTTTGCGTAAACGAATCAGGACGACCTCGGCCGGCACCAGCGACGGCGCGAGCGAGGCGAGCGCGGTCAGCAGCAGCGAGCCGAGTACGCCACGCGGCCCCCGGGACGCTACAGGCTCCCCTTCTTCATCTCGCCGAGCAGGTAATCCGTCGAGCGCACGGCCAGTGCCATGATGGTGAGGGTCGGGTTCTGGCAGGCGCCCGCGGTGAAGCTGGCCGCGTCCATCACGTAGAGGTTGGGGACGTCGTGCGTCTGCTGGAACTGGTTCAGCACCGACGTCTTCGGGTCCCTTCCCATGCGCGCGACGCCCATCTCGTGGATCCCGTAGCCGGGGACGCGGTCGAGCGCCATCCAAGGCCGGATGCTCTTCGCTCCCGCGGCGGCCATCATCTCCGCCGCCGACTCCATCATGTCGGGGATCATCTTCTTCTCGTTGTCGCGGAAGACCATGTTCACGTGCAGGACGGGGATGCCGAAGGCGTCGACGACGTTGGGGTCGAGCTCGACGTAGTTCTCGTAGTAGGGCAGGCACTCCCCGAAGCCGGCGAGTCCCATCGAGACCACGGGGTCCAGGAGGCTCCGCTTGAACTCGCCCCCGAAGCCGGGCGCGTCCCAGTTGAAGCTCGTGGATCCACCGCCCTGGAAGCCGTAGCCGCGCAGGAACTCCTTGGCCTTGGGACCCGCCTTCGTGTTGCGGAACCGGATCACGTAGATGCCGTCCGGCCGGTTGGGCCCGTCGGCGCTGGGCTTCTCCTTCGCGGCCAGATCGGGGAACTCGCCGCTGGCTCCGCCCGCGACCCACAGGTGGTCCATCAGGTAATGGCCGAGGACGCCGCTGCTGTTGCCGAGACCCGCGGGATCCTGCTCGCCGGCGGAGTTGAGGAGGATGCGCGTCGACTCGAGGGCCTGGGCGCAGAGGACGACCGCCCGCGCGCGCACCTCTTTGGGCTCGCGCGTCACCCGGTCGATGTAGAGCACGCCGCGCGCCCGGTGCTTCACCGGGTCCAT
>Ga0070697_100000931_pt1 | contig 21996 bp, 16 predicted proteins | sample KBSK1501metaG_FD_65475 | JGI IMG/M metagenome (GOLD analysis project Ga0070697, IMG submission 65475) | Corn, switchgrass and miscanthus rhizosphere microbial communities from Kellogg Biological Station, Michigan, USA - KBS K1-50-1 metaG | ecosystem: Host-associated > Plants > Roots >... | reverse complement strand
CGGGGGCGGTCCATGATCGGTCTCTCCGGGCGCCGCCGCCGCTCTCAGGTGGGCTCGCCGGACAGCCGCAGGATCGCCTTCCATTCCTGATCCGTCACCGGCATCACCGACAGACGCGAGATGCGAACCAGAGGGAAGCCGGCGAACTCCTTCCGGCTCTTGATCTCCGCCAGGGACACCGGCCGCGGCAGCTTCCTCTCGGGCACGATGTCCACCGCGGAGCGCCGGCGCGCCGGATCGTCCGGGTCGTCGTAGGCGTCGCACGAGGCCCGCGCCATGCCGACCACCGCCTTCTCGTCGCCCGTGTGATAGTACAGGACCCGGTCGCCCCGCCGCACCGAGCGCAGATGCTTCTGCGCCAGCGGGTTCTTCACGCCCGACCAGCGGGTCCGCCCGTCGCTCAGAAGCTCGTCGAAGCTGTAATGCGACGGCTCCTCCTTGAACAGCCAGTTCATGACGCCCCCGGGAGCGCGTTCGAGCGCACCATCATACCGCCGCGTGACCCGAAACCACGCGCCGCGGCGATCGGCCGGGGCGCCGCAGCAGCGCGTCGCGCGCGCGCCAGGCGGCGGCCGGGTCGAGATCGAGCAGCAGCCGCACCTCGCCCGCCTCGCGGATGGCGATCGGAGCGCCGTCCCTGTACAGTACCCGGCTCGTGGTGGTCGGGGTGACCCGGGGCCCGGGTGTGAGAAGACCGGTCAGGTTGAGCGGATCGGCGGCGGCGATCCCGACCAGCGCCCCGGACGGGCCGGCGCGGCGGATGGCGCGCAGACGCTCGATCGCCTCCGGCCGGGCGAACTGCTCGCCCGGGACTGAGGCGATGAAACGACCGCCGCGAATCTCGCCGCGCGCCTCGAGGCGGCGGTAGACCCTCAGGAGATCCCGCCAGGGCGGCATCGGGCCCTCCCGGTCGAGGAGCCGCCGCGAAACCACCCCCCAGCGCCGCAACAGGACCGGCGCCACCGCCTCGGCCACCGCCGACGGTTCCGGCGGCGGCCCGCCGGCCACCCAGAGACGGGTCCAGCGCCCGGCGCTTTCCATGCCGAACGGCGACCCGGAACGCCGTCGCCCGCGGCCTTCGAGAGGCGGCCGCCGTGAGGACGGCCTGATCAGGGCCCGCAGACCGGTGAATCCGTCCGAGGTGACGATGCCGCGGGCGACCAGCTCGGCGAGGGCGTTCTCGACCTGCGTCTTCAAGAGACCCGAGAGCGCCGCCAGCTCGTCGAAGAAGAGCGCGCCCCGAGCCGCAAGTCGATCGAGAACGGCGCGCGCGCCGGACGACACGTCGTCATCGGACGGTCCGCCGCGACCCGCCAGGGTCGCCCAGGCCTCCAGCCTCGTGCGCTGCAGGAGGGCGATCGGCGTGGCGCGCACCGGCGCCGGCGACCTCGGCGGGATCGGCCCCGCTTCTCCGGCGACCGGTTGCGGCCAGCGCCGAGGGACGGACAGGCGTGCCCACACCAGCCGGCCGCTCAGACAGAGCGCGTCGAGCCACGACGGGTCGTAATCGGCCAGGCGGGACGGCAGGATGTCGGTCTCCCACGCCGCCGCGGGCGCCTCGAACCCCTCCAGCATCTCCACGATCCGGGCCAGACTCGCCGCCCCCTGGGCGCGCTCGTCGGCCGAGACGCGCTGCCATCCGAACAGGAAGCGCTGGAAGTCGGCGATCGAGACCGGCTCGATCTCGCCGCGCAGGCGGTTCAGCGTGTAGCGGTGGATGCGCGCCAAAAGACCACGGGCGCACCACTCGACGCTGTCGGCGCCCGGAGTGAAGCGGCCGCGCAGCAGGAACCCCTCGCTCTCGAGGCGCGCGAGCGCCTGCTCGATCGACGAAGGAAGGAGTCCGCACGCCGCCGCCAGACCCGGCGCGGTCGCCGGCCCGACCCCTTCGAGCCGGCCGCGCAGGATCTCCGCCAGCGCCTCGTCGCGTTCCAGGACGCGCTCCGTGGCGGCGCCCGGCGGAGGGACGATCGCCGGCCGCAGCTCGCCCGACGGGAAGACCGCCCGGAGGTGCGGCAGGCGCCCGGCCGAGACCCACAGCAGCGGTCCCTCCGGCCCGACGCGCAGTGTCGCGGCGCGCCGGTCGCCGGCGAGCTGCGCCAGGTACGGCTCCCACTCCGAGGCGCGCGCCTCGCTTTCCGTGGCGAACCCGAGAAGATCGAGCCCGTCCTGCATGGCGTCGGCCCCGTCCACCTGCGGCCAGGCCTCCTCGCGGACCTTCCGGATCGCCGCGGCGTCCAGAACCCCCAGGTCCGAAGCGGTCTGCGGGTCGAGCCAGCGCCGGCTGATCACCGCCTGCGTGCGCCGCTCCTCCAGTGGCGCGTCGTCGAGGAAGGCGTACGGCCGGGCGCTCAGGACCTCCTGCGCCAGGGGGGACGGCTCGCGCACGTCCCTGGCGATCAGCGTCCGCTCGCCGCGCTCGATGCCGGCCAGGATTGCCTCGAGACCTGCGACGTCCATCGCCTCCTCCAGACAATCGCGGATCGTCTGCCGGACCAGGGGATGATCCGGGATCTGCCGCTCGCCGGTCAGGTTCTCGGCACAGGCGATCTGATCGGGGAAGACGGCGCCCAGAAGATCCTCGGCCTGCATCCGCTGCAGCTGCGGCGCCGCGCGGCGGCCGCCCCGGAAGCGCGGCACCGCCAGGGCCCGGCCGGCGTTCCAGCGCCAGCGGACCGCGAACATCGGCGCGTCGAGCAGCGCCTGCACCAGAACCTCGCGCACCGAGGCGGCGCGCAGGTAGCGGTACACGTCCGCCAGCGGGAAGCTGTGCGACGGCCCGAGCGACAGCACGATGGCGTCCTCGGTCGCCGCCGCCTGCAATTCGATGTTGAACTTGCGGCAGAAGCGCTTGCGCAGCGCCAGCCCCCAGGCGCGGTTGACGCGGCCGCCGAACGGAGCGTGCAGGACCAGCTGCATCCCGCCGCTCTCGTCGAAGAACCGCTCCAGGATCAGGGTCGCCTGCGTCGGCAGGGCGCCGAGCGCGCTACGGGCCGCTTCCAGGTAATCGACGATCTGCTCCGCCGCGGCGGAGGGGATCCCGGGAATCGTCTCGAGGCGACGCTCCGCGACCTCCTGACGGAGCCGGGAGACCGACGCCGACAGCTCGGCGGTGCGGGCCGGCGCCTCGCCGAACCAGAACGGGATGCGCGGCGGCTGACCGCGCGCGTCCTCGACCCGCACCTTGCCCGGCTCGACCCTGAGGATCCGCCACGACGTGTTGCCGAGCTGGAAGATGTCGCCCGCCATGCTCTCGATGGCGAAGTCTTCGTTGAGCGAGCCGACCACCGTCCCCTCGGGCTCGAGGACGACGGCGTAATCGGCGCTGTCCGGGATGGCGCCCCCGGAAGTGAGCGCGACGAGCCGGGCGCCGCGGCGGGCCCGCAGCCGGCCGTTGACCCGGTCGTGGTAGAGGTGGGCGGCGCGCCGTCCCCGCCGCAGCGAGAACCCCTCGGCGAGCATCGTCAGGACGCGGTCGAAATCGTCGCGCGGCAGGTCGCGGTAGGGGTAGGCGCGTCGGACGAGGGTGTAGAGATCCTCCGCCCGCCACTCCTCGCAGGCGACCGCCGCGACGACCTGCTGCGCCAGGATGTCGAGAGGCGCCTCCGGGATGAAGAAGCGATCGAGCTCGCCGCGCCGCACCGAGTCGAGCAGCGCCGCGCATTCGACGAGCTCGTCGCGTGTGAGGGGGAAGAGCCGGCCCTTCGGGAATCCGCCGACCGAGTGCCCCGACCGCCCGATGCGCTGCAACAGCGTCGCGATCGAGCGGGTCGTGCCGATCTGGCAGACCAGATCGACCGCGCCGATGTCGATCCCCAGCTCGAGCGAGGCGGTCGCCACCAGCGCCCGCAGCGTGCCGGCCTTCAGCCGCTCCTCGGCGAGAAGACGCTGCGCGCGCGACAGACTGCCGTGGTGCGCGGTGACGTGCTCGGCGCCGAGCCGCTCGCTCAGGTGCCGGCTGAGACGCTCGGCCAGACGGCGCGTGTTGACGAAGACCAGGGTGGTGCGGTGCTCCTGGATCAGGACGGCCAGACGATCGTGGACCTCCTTCCAGCCGTCCCCCGACATCACCGCCTGGAGCGGCGAGCCCGGAACCTCGATCGCCAGATCGAGATCACGCGCGTGACCGGTGTCGATGACGACGCAGCGCGCCGACCCGCTCTCGTCGAGTCCGCCGGCGCCGACCAGGAAGCGGGCGGCGTCCTCGATCGGGCGCACCGTCGCCGAGCAGCCGATGCGGACCAGCCGGGGGACCGCGGCGCCGTCGCCGCGCGACGCGGCGAGCGCCTCGAGACGCTCGAGCGACAGCGCCAGGTGGGAGCCGCGCCGGTCGTCGACCAGCGCGTGGATCTCGTCCACGATCACCGTGCGCGTGGTGCGCAACATCGCGCGCCCGCGCTCGCTGGTGAGAAGGATGTACAACGACTCCGGCGTCGTGACCAGGATGTGCGGCGGCCGGCGCACCATGGCGGCGCGCGCCTTCGCCGGCGTGTCGCCGGTGCGCACCAGCGTGCGGACCTCCGGGACGCCGTGCAGGCCCATCGACTCGAGCTCGGCGCCGATGCCGGCCAGCGGCTCTTGAAGATTACGCTCGATGTCGTTGGAGAGCGCCTTGAGGGGCGAGACGTAGACCACCTGGGTGGCGTCGTCCAGCCGCCTGGCCACCGCCTGCCGCACCAGGACGTCGATTGCGGCGAGGAACGCCGCCAGGGTTTTCCCCGAGCCGGTGGGGGCGGCGACAAGCGTCGAGCGCCCGTCCATGATCGCCGGCCAGACGCTCGCCTGCGCGCCGGTCGGCCCCCCCGGGAACCGCCGCCCGAACCAGGCCGCGACGGCGGGATGGAAGCGCTCCAGAACGGGCGTCGTCGTAGTCATCAACGTGGTCGTCATGGTAGCACTCGCAACAACCTTCGCACCACCAAGGACTATCACTGGCGCGCCGCGCGCCTGTGCTGCGCTAGCGCTTCTCGTACACGACCGTCCCGCCGACGATCGTGTAGTCGATCGCCGCGTTCGGGATGTCGGCCGGCGGGATGGTGCGCAGGTCCTTCGAGATGACCGTCAGGTCGGCCCAGCGACCGGGCGCGATCCGACCCTTCTGGTTCTCCTCGTACGCCGCGTAGGCGGCGCCGGCGGTGTAGGCGCGCAGGGCCTCGTCGAGAGTCATTCTCTGATCGGGATGCCAGCCGCCGGCCGGCCAGTTCTTGAGGTCCTGGCGGGTCACGGCGCTGTGGATGCCAACGAGCGGTCTCTCGGGATCGACGGGGAAGTCGGAGCCGGCGGCGAGGACGACGCCCGCGTCGAGGACCCAGCGCCAGGCGTACAGACCCTTGCCGCGCTCCGCGCCGACGCGATCCTCGGCCCAGTACATGTCGCTGGTGGCGTGGCTCGGCTGCATCGAGGCGATGATCCCGAGCGGCTTGAGACGCGGCACGTCCTCGGGCGCCACGCACTGCAGGTGCTCGATGCGGGGGCGCGGGTCGCGCGGGCGTGCGGCGACCAGCGCCCTCTGGTAGGCATCGATCGTCAGCCGGATGCCGCGGTCTCCGATGGCGTGGGTGCAGACCTGGTAGCCCTTGCGCATCGACAGCTCGGCGCGGCGCTCGATCTCCTCGGGCGGCGTGACCAGAAGGCCGCGGTTGCCGCGATCGTCGGAGTAGTCGTCCAGGAAGACCGCGCCGCGCGACCCCATGGCGCCGTCGATCATCAGCTTCACGGCGCGCAGGGTCAGGCGGTTCCGGTAGTTGATGAACGGAGGCTGCTCCACGAGCGGCTCGATCCGGGCGTCGCCGATGCCGTCCCACATCAAGTAGACGCGCAGCGGCAGCCGCCCGGCGTCGGCGAGATCGCGGTAGGCGTCGACCACCTCCGGTCCGACCGCGGCGTCGTGGATCTCGGTCAAGCCGGCCGCGGCGCAGCGCTCCAGGCCGAGGCGGAGGGACTCCTTGATCTGATCGCGCGTCGCCTTGGGGCGCGCCGCCGACACGAGGTCCTGGGCGTTGTCCACGAACACGCCGGTCGGCTCGCCGCGCGCGTCGCGGACGATCCGGCCGCCGGGCGGGTCGGGGGTCTTCCGGGTGATCCCGGCGATCCGCATCGCCTTGAGATTCGCCCACGACGCGTGCCCGTCCACGCGGCTGAGCCACACGGCGCGCTCCGGTGACGCCCCGCTCAGGGGCCGGTGGTCGGGGAACCGCTTCCCGGGCCACAGGTTCTGATCCCAGCCGTGGCCGGTGACCCAGGCGCCGGGCGGCAGCCGCGCGCCGCGCTCCTTCACCTGTCGCGCCACCTCGTCGACGCTGCCCACGCCGTGCAGATCGAGATTCGCCAGCTCGTCGCCGAGGGACCGCACGTGGCCGTGCGCGTCGATGAGACCGGGGACGACCATCGCGCCGTGCAGTTCGATCCGGCGAGCCGCCGGGCCGGCGAGGCGCGCGATCTCGTCGTTCCCGCCGACGGCGATGATCGAGTCGCCGCTCACCGCCACCGCCTCGGCCTGCGGGCGGGCGGGGTCCTCGGTGACCACGGTCCCGCCGAGGAGAACGAGGTCGGCGGTCATCTCAGGCCCGCCGCGCGCGCACGCGGCGAGCCCCGCCGGCGCCGCGAGCAGGCCGGCGGCGCCGAGCGCGGCGAGCCAGCGCGCCCCAAAGACGCGCCGTGGGGCTGCGGACGGGCGCGGTCGGCACGGTCTCGTCATCGTCGGAACTCCGGTTCATGAGAGCGCGGATGATAGCACGCGCGCCGGGGCGTCGGGCCACGCGGGCCGGGGGGACCGGCCACGCGACCGGCGCGCGGATCAGCCGCGCTCGGCGAGTACGACGCCACCCAGGACCAGCCCGCCGCCGAACAGGAACGTGCCGCTGAACCCCGCGCCCGTCACAGTGTAGGCCACGAGCGCAGCGACCACCGGCTGCAGGTACATCATGGTCGCGACCTTGGACGGGTCGATGCGCGACAGGGCGAAGTAATAGAGGATGTAGGCGACGATCGTCGACAGCACGACCACCGCCAGCAGGCACTCGAGCGCGACCGGCGACACCGATCGCCAGTCCTGCCGGATCGCGGCGGGCAGGGCGACCAGCAGGATCCCGGCGCCGCCGCTGACAAACGCCAGCGCCGTCGCGCGCAGGGCGCCGTAGTCGCGCAGGACCGGACGACCGAGGACCGTGTACGCCGAGAACGCCAGCACCCCGGCCAGGGTCAGGAGATCGCCCGGCACGGACGACCCCTCGAGACCGACGGCGTGCTCGAGACCGATCACCGAGGCCCCCCCGAACGCGATCAGGACGCCGGTGATCTTCGGCGCGCTGATCGGCTCCGCGCGCTGGAGCGCCGAGATCAGCAGGACGAAGACCGGCAGAAGCGCGATGAGGATCGCCGAGTGGGCGGCGCTCGTGCGCTTCAGCCCGGTCATGAACAGGAGCTGGTTGGCGAAGATCCCCAGGGCGCCGAGGGGCGCGGCGCGCCGCAGCCCGGCCGCCAGGTCGCGCCCGCCGTCGCGCGCGAGCAGCACGAGACCGAAGAAGAGCACGCCCGCCGCCGCCCGCGTCCAGGCGACCGCCAGCGGGTCGACCTCGTGCAGGAGACGCTTGGCGATCGAGTAGTTGGCCCCCCAGAGGACCGTGCAGGCCGCGGCCGCGAGATAACCGGGAAGGTGACCGGCGCCGCGCTCGGCGGGGCTCACCGGGCGCCGGAGCGCGCCGCGGCGGCCTCCGGCCGGTGCCGCACCAGCGGCAGGGACTTCTCGATGTCGAAGCGCGGATCGTTCGCGGCGTCGTGACAGGTGGCGCACACGCCCTGGATGATGCAGAACGAGCACTGGTTCGTGATGCCGTAGATCGTCGCCCTCTTCAGCGCCGCCGGCGCTTTCACGTGATCGTCGCCGGGCCCGTGGCAGACCTCGCACTGCACGTTGGTCATCGGTGTGGCGGGCGTCTTGGAGTCCCCGAACCCGCCCTTGTGACCCATGCCGGTCGTGTGACAGGGGGTGCAGCTCTTGTCGAATCCCCGGCTCGCCTTCAGGATCACCGCGAAGGCGGCGGCGTGCGGGGTGCCGGTCCACTGCCGGTACTCCTCCTGATGACAGTCGCGGCAGGCGTCCGCGCCGACGTAGGCGACGCCCGACTTGAACTTGTCGAGCCGGCGCTTGTTGATCGCCTCCATCCGCCCGCGCTGCTCGCCGCTGTACTTGAACAACCGGTCCAGATCGGGGTGGTCGCGGTGGGCGACCAGCGCCAGCGCCTCGTCGGGGTCGAAGTTGAGAACGAACTTGCCGGTGTGGCAGGTGAGGCAGATCGTCTTCATGGCGCCCGGGTCGGGCGCCGCCGCGGCCGCCGCTCCGCCGTGGCCGCCGCCGGCGCCATGGCACACCTCGCACTGGACGTTCACCATCTGCAGGGTCTTCACCGGGTCGGAGTACCCGCCCGGGCGGTCCTTGCCGGTGACGTGGCAGGCGACGCACTCGGGGTCGCGCCACCGGTCGCCGGTCGCCAGGCTGTCCCAGGCGATGCTGTGCGGCGTGAGCAGCCAGTCCTGGTACTCGCGCTCGTGGCAGGCGCGGCAGAGGCCGTCGCCGGAGTAGCGGTTCTTCGGCAGGGCCGCCGCCAGGGTCTCCGGCTTTTCCCCGAGGAGGAGACGCAGCTGCAGCCGCGTCAGATCAGCCCGGTCGGGGCGGTCGCCGTGCTCGCGGTAGCGCACGAACCCGTCGCGATCGATGAGGAACGTGTCGGGCGTGTTCTCCGATTCGTACTGATTGAAGATGGAGCGGGTCGGATCGATCACGACGGGATAGTCGATGGCGTGCTCCCTCATGAACCGTCGCATGTCGCCGCCGGCGTCACGGGACGACACGCCGATGGCCGCGACGCCGCGGGCGCGGAACTCCTTCACGACGGGGACCAGGAGCGGCAGGTCCGTCTGGCAGTGCGGGCAATCCTGGTCGAAGAAGTTCAGCACCACGACGCGTCCCCTCAGAGACGCGAGGTCGACCGCGCGGCCGTCGAGATCCTTGGCGGAGAAGACGGGGGCGCGCGGGTGCTCGGTGTACGCGAGATCGATGGCGCCGGCCTGCTCGACCTGCACGTGGAGCAGGTCGCGCAGGGCCGACTGCGTGGCGGCGAGGGCCGCGTCGAACTGACGGCCCAGATAGGCGTCCATCTGGAAACGCACGATCCCGTCGCCGTCGATCAGGACGACGGTCGGCTGGTCGCCGATGCCGAAATCCCTGGAGATGTTCCCCGGGTCGCGCAAAATCGGCATCGTGATCCCCTGGATCCGGATGAACTCGTTGATCCGATCGATCGAGTCGCCGCACAGACCGAGGAAGACGATCGGGTTGTAGGATCGATCGTCGCGGTAGCGGCCGAACTCGCGCGCCAGCTGGGCGGCGAACGGCGCGCCGGCCCGGAAGAAGAGCAGCGCGGCCGGCCGACTCTTCAGATTGGTCGATGGCAGCCACAGACCCGAGGGGTCCTGGGCGGTGAACGCCGGCGTCTTGCGCCCGACCATCGGATGATGCAGGCCCTGGTTCGGGGGGATGCCGCCCGCGCCGCCGGTTCCGCCGCCGCATCCCGGGGCCAGGAGGGCCGCGAGCACGAGCAGCGCCGGGACGCCGGCGCGCCGGAGTCCCCATCGGTTCGCGTTGGCCTTCATGGGATCAATCAGGGCGCGCGGGCCTCGGACAGGCATCCTGCCGTAAAGGGGCGCCAGTATAAGCGCTGCGTCGCGGCGGGTCAATGCGCGCCGGGCCGCGGGGCGTGTCGCGGCGCGAGGAACGATGCTAGACTCGAAGGGCTCGGAGCGGATACGGGGGAGGGAGCGGTGCAGAACTCGGTCGGGGAGCGGGCCAGCGGGCCGCGGATCACCGTGGGCGTCATGGGGTCCGCGGGCGGGAGGCTCAGCGACAAGGCGGTCGGAATGGCGACCGAGATGGGGCGGGTGATCGCCGCCCGCGGCTGCGTCCTGGTCACCGGGGCCTGTCCCGGGCTGCCGCACTGCGCGGTGAAAGGTGCCAAGGCGGCGGGCGGAGTCGTCGTGGGCATCTCTCCCGCGCTCAATTTCGAGGAGCACTGCATCAAATACCATTCGCCCTACGAGGGGTACGACATCCTGGTCTACACCGGGAGCGGGCTGATGGGCCGTGAGATCGAGAACATCCGCACCTGCGACCTGGTCGTGTTCATGGGCGGACGGTCCGGGACCCTCGGGGAGTTCGCCATCGCCTACGACGAGGGGAAGGTGATCGGCATCCTGCAGGGGACCGGCGGCATCTCGGACAAGATGGACACCATCGTCCGGCTGGTCGAGAAGGAGACCGGCGCCCAGATCATCTACAGCCGCGAGCCGGCCGACCTCCTCGACCGGCTCATCGGCGTGTACCGGGAGAAGCTCCTTCCCTACTACAAGACGATCCTGGCGAACAGTCCGCCGGACGGGAAGCCGGAGGACTGAGGGGCGTGACGGAGACGGGGATGCCCGGGTCTGGACGGCAGAGAATGACGAGCGTGGCTGCGGCGACCATCGCGACGGTGCTCGCCGTCGGCGTGGTCTCCGGGGAGATCCAGATCAACCCGAAGGGCTGGAAATTTCCCAACATCATCACGGCGGCCAAGGAGATGATCAAAGTCTCGGATCGGACGCCGCTCATCCCCGGCAAGGAGACGATCCTGAAGGGCTACCGGAAGGCGGACGGCACGCACTTCATGACCTACGAGATCGAGGGACGCGTGTACGGCGTCCAGATCGACACCGACGGCAAGTTCCCCTTCGAGTACGGCATCATGGACACGGACGGTGACGGCGTGTTCGAGACCAAGCTGATCCCGGACAAGGAGGGCAAGGATCAGGGTTACGTGCCGCAGTGGGTGATCGACTACTACTTCTCCAAGCATCCCGAAATGAAGCATCCGTCGGGCAACGTGCGCCCGCCGATGCCCAGCCTGTCGACCGTGATTCCGCCGAAGGCGAAGCCGACGCCGCCGCCGAAGGCGGTCAAGCCACCGCCGGAAGTACAAAACGAGCCCAATCCCTGAGGGATTTCAGGGACGAACCTCGACGCTTCGTTGATCCGACGGCTCCTGGATGATGTGATAGTGGTCGATCGGCATCGGTGGGACGGTCTGCATCCGGCCGTCCGGCCAGCGGATGTCGATCCGATCGACGGACGTCGCGTCGCCGAGGCCGAACAGGAGACGCGGGTCGCTGGAGGAGTTGTGCGACGAGCCGGCGCGCACCTCTTTCGTCTGTTTGAGGGGACCGGCGACCAGGGTGACGCGGGCGCCGATGGCGCCGCGGTTGCGCCGCGACCCGGCGAGGCGGAAGCCGATCCAGTGACGGGCGTTGCCGCCGTCGTTGCGCAGCAGGCTGGGGGCCTCGTCGATGTTGTTCACCACGATGTCGACGTCGCCGTCGTCGTCCAGGTCGCCGAAGGCGGCGCCGCGGGCGCTGTGCATCTCCTGAAGCCCGGGTCCCGCCTCGGGGCCGGATTCGTGGAAGCGGCCCCCGCCGTCGTTGTGGAACAGCTGGTTGCGCTCCCTCCAGGTCGTCCCGAGGTTCTTCGAGTCGATGTCCGGGAAGACGTGACCGTTGGCGATGAACAGATCCTGCCGGCCGTCGTCGTCGTAGTCGATGAAGCCGACGCCCCAGCCGAGCGTCGGCAGCGTGGCGGCGCCGATGCCGGAGATCATCGACACGTCGGTGAACATCATCCCGCCGTCGTTGTGGCGCAGCGTGCTGTAGTCGTGCGAGAAGTTGGTGACGATGAGGTCGTAGAGCCCGTCGTTGTCGTAGTCGCCGGCGTCCACCCCCATCCCTGATTGCGCCCGCCCCTCCTCGCTGAAGGCGACGCCGGACACCGCGCCGATCTCGGTGAACCGCCCGTGGCCGTCGTTGCGATACAGCCAGCTGGGGGTCGTGTCGTTGGCGACATAGAGATCGAGATCCCCGTCCTGGTCGAGGTCGGTCCACACGGCTCCCAGCCCGTAGCCGGTCGGCTCGGTCACCAGGCCGGCGGCGCGCGTGACGTCGCGGAACCGGCCGTTCCCTTCATTGTGGAACAATCGGCCGGCGGACGGTTTCAAGCCGCCGGGGCCGCAGATGACCGGAGTCCCCTTGTAGAAGCAGTTCTTCAGCGAGCCCGGGCGGGGCAAAGGAGGGCTCGACGCGTCGTAATCGACGTAATGCGAGATGTAGAGGTCGATCCGTCCGTCGCCGTCGTAATCACCGAAGGCGGCGCCGGTGCTCCAGCCGCGCCCCTTCAGCCCGGAGGCGGCGGTGACGTCCCGGAACCGGCCGTCGCCCAGGTTCCTGTACAGGATGTAGCGGCCGAAGCCGGTGAGAAGCAGATCGACGCGGCCGTCGTCGTCGTAGTCGGCGAACACGCACCCTTGCGCCCAGTAGCCGCGCGAGGCGACGCCCGCCTTCTCGGTGACGTCCTCGAAGGTGCCGTCGCCGCGGTTCCGGTAGAGCGCGGAGCGCGGCTCCTGGCCGGCCGGAAACGGCCGGGCGCGCGAGCCGTTGGGAAGGAACACGTCGATCCGGCCGTCGCCGTCCACGTCGTCCAGGCAGACGCCGTTCCCCACGGTCTCGTTGATCGTGGTCTTCTGGATCTCGCCGCTGACGTTCAGAAGCGTCAGACCCGCCTGACCGGCCACGTTCAGGAAGCGTGGCGCCGGCCGCCCGCCGCCGTGCGGCGTCGCCGACGGAGCCGGTGTCGCCGCCGGGATCGGCGCGGCGGCCGCCGCCACCGAGCACGCCAGGCAGACGCCCGCCGCGACGACGAAGGCGGCCGCGGGCCACCTCGTCGCGTTCACCGGCCCGCGCTCAGTCGGCCGTGGCAACGCCTTCACGCTTGCTCTCGCGGAGTCTCTTGAGCAGGTCGGCATGCCGGGCCAGCTCGACCTGCGCCTCCTTCGTCCGGCCGGTCCTCATCAGCGCCTGGCCCAGGGAATAGTGGGCCTTCGGGTTGAGCGGGTCGAGCTCGAGCGAGCGGCGGAACAGTCCGACGGCGTCCTCGGTCTTGCCCTGACCCGCCGCGATCGTGCCGAGGTAGTAGTACGGGTACGGGTCGGTCGGCGACAGGCGGCTGGCCTCCTGGAACTCCGGCAGCGCCGCAGCGGTCTTCCCCTCGGCCAGATAGGTCTTGGCGAGGTGGAAATGGGCCTCGCTGTTGCCGGACTCGAGCGCGATCGCGTGCTTCAGCGCCGCCTCGGCCTCGTCGAACCGCAGCCAGTCGCGATAGTACCTGCCCAGCTGCACGTCAATCCGCCCGTCGGTCAGCCCGCGCGCCAAGCCGTCCTTCAGGACCGCCTCGGCGCGATGCGGATCGTCGTAGGTCTCGAGCGCGGCCGCGTGGTTCACCAGGAGATCGACGTTCGAGGGATCGTCGCGCAACGCGCTCTCCTGGAGATCGAGACCCTCCTGGTAGCGGCCCTGCTTGATACGCACTTCGCCGAGGAACTGACGGGCCCTGGCCGATTTCGGATCGAGGGCGACGGCCCGCTCCAGCCGGGGGGCGGCCTCCGCCTGGCGGCCCGTCTGGAAGTAGTACACCCCGATCTCGGTCAGCGTGGCGGCGTCGGAGGGGTCGACCGCCAGCTCCTTCTCGAACTGATTGAGCGCCTGCTGCATGCGGCCGGCCCGGACGTGGATCATCCCCATCCGGTGGTGCACTCCCTTATGGGACGGGTCGGCGGCGACGATCTGGCGCAGCTCGGCCAGCGCGTCGTCATCCCGTCCGAGCGCCGCCAGCACGTCGCCGCGCAACAGCCGTGCGTCGGTCGATGACGGGCGGACCGCGATGGCGCGCCCCGCCGCATCGAGCGCCTGGTCCTCCTTGCGGGCGGCATGGAGCGCCAGGGCGAGCTCGTAGCAGGCGGCGTAATCGTCGGGGGTTCGCGCAACCAGGCGCGACAGGATCTCGGCCGCGTCGGCCGGCCGGCCTTCGGCGCGCAGGCGGCGGGCCTCAGCGAGCTGGACAGCGGGGTCCGGCGGGACGCAGCGCGCGAGCGGGATCATCGCGGCGCAGAGGGTCGACAGCAGAAGGAGGTGACGATGCGGTGGTGCCTTCCGCCGACGGACCATCGAGCGCGAATGCTAGCACATGGAACAGGCGTCCGCCTTGAAGGTCAATGGCGGCGTCGGTTCGGGGGTGGTGTCCGGGGCAATCGGACGTTCAGGCCTTCGCGACGTTGGCGGCCTGGAGACCCTTCGGTCCCTGGGCGATCTCGAACTCGACCGCCTGTCCTTCCTCCAGCGTCTTGTACCCTTCACCCTGGATCGCGGAGAAATGGACGAATATATCGGTGCCATCCTCCTGCTGGATGAATCCATAACCCTTGCTGTTATTGAACCACTTCACCTTGCCCTTGGCCACCGGAAACCCTCCTCCCCAGACGCGGTGCCGTCGATCGGCGCCACCGCACGCGCCTTGGCCGTCTGCGTCGGGACAAAAAAAATCCACAAAAGCTACGGCTCTTGTGGTCCGCTCGGCTCGGTCAACGTTCGATCCCGAAAGTCCGTACACGCAACACGACCCGTCTACTAGTACCGCACGGGACCGGTGTTGTCAACCCTCTTTTCGCTCCGAAGCGATGCTCGGCGCGGACTCCAGGAGATTCCTCCTGCTCTCGCGCAACGCCTGCAGGTCGCCGGCCACGCGCCGCAGCATCACCAGGGCCCCCTCGTGGTTGCGCGATTCGAACTCCCGGGCGACCAGGCGCACCTGCGCCTCGATCGCCTGCAGGCCGCGTAGATCATCGTCGAGCTGGTCCCTCAGCGACCGGGTGGCGGCGTTGAACGCCTCCTCCATCTCCTTGAAATTGTCGTGCTTCCGCAGCGTCACGCGCGCCGCCCAGCGGCCCGCCTCGATCTCCCGCAGACCGCGGGTGACCTTGTACACGACGCCGGCGGTCTTGTGGGTATCGAAGATCTCGACGGTGAACACGGCGGCGACGAAGAACAGGCCGACCGCAAGGAGGACCACGAGCGACCGCATATCGGTGGGCCCGCCCGGGAGGGGCGGCGTGCGCCGCGCGAGGACCCGCGCGTTCTCCGCGCTCAGGAAGTGGAACAGGCCGGCCGCGAAGAGCAGCAGGAACACCATCCCGAGAACCGCGATGAGGGCGGAGCGCAGCTGATAGGCGGGGTCGACGACGTAGCTGCGCCGGCGGCCCAGGAGGCGCTCCGAAAGACGCGTCAGGAAGCGGCGCCCGTCGACATCCGCGTGCGCCCTGCCGTCCATGACCGTGTGGTGGCTGCCTGCGGGCGGAACGCCCGGGTGGGAACCCATCGTGTCTCCCGGGACCGGGAGTCCGGTCCCCGGCGGGAAAATATAGGTTCCGGTCCCGCGCTTGTCAAAAGGGGCTCCCGGCCCGGCCCGAGGTCTGCTAGAGTCCCAAGGGCAATCGCATGGGCACGACAAGGAGAATTACGGGGCTCGTCGCCGGGCTCCTGGCCGGCGCGGCGATCCTGATCGCCGGAGAGACCGGCGCGCGGGACGAGGGCGACATCCGGGCGCGCCTCAAGGCGTATGCGCCCGTCCGCCTGCAGGCCGACCTCTCCCGGTTCACGCCGCGCGAGCACGAGGCGCTCGGCAAGGTCGTCACGGCGCTCGGCGTGGTGGACGAGCTGTACTGGAAGCAGATGGGCCGGCAGGCGCTTCTGGCCCGGCAGGCGTTCGAGAAGGCGTCGGCCCCTCTGGACGCGCTGTACCGGGACTTCGTCCAGATCAACTACGGTCCCTTCGACATCCGCAAGGACAACGAGCGTTTCGTGACCGTCGACGGCTCGTCCGGGCCGCGTCTCCCGGGCGCCGGCTTCTACCCCGAGGACATGACCAAGGAGGAGTTCGAGGCGCGCATCAAGGCGCATCCCGACCTGAAGGACAGTTTCGAGAAGCCGAACACCCTGATCCGTCGCGTCGACGGCGTGCTCGTGGCGATCCCCTACGAGAGCCTGTATCTCGACGAGCTGTCGGCGGCGTCGCGCGCCCTGGCGGAGGCGGCGGCCCTGGTCGAGAGCCCGAGCCTGCGGCGCTACCTGTCGCTGCGCTCCGAGGCGCTTTTGAGCGGCGACTACTACGCCTCGGATCTGGCCTGGCTCGACGTGAAGGACAACCTGCTCGACGTGGTGATCGGGCCGATCGAGACGTACGACGACGCGCTCCTCGGTCTCAAGGCCTCGTACGAGGCGGCCGCGATGGTGAAGGACGAGAAGGAGAGCCGCACGCTGGAGGTCTACCAGCAGAACCTCGCGGGGATGGCGCAGTCGCTGCCGGTCGAGGAACCGTTCAAGCAGTCGAACACCGGCAGCGGCAACGTCCTGGAGATCGTCAACGTGGTGCGTTTCGCGGGCGACTTCAACGCCGGCATCAAGACCGTCGCCGCCTCGCTCCCGAACGACGAGAAGGTGATCCAGGAGAAGGGCGCCAAGAAGCAGATCTACAAGAACGTGCTGGAGGCCAAGTTCGACAGTATCCTGCAGCCGATCGCCCAGTTGTTCCTTCCGAAGAAAGACTGGCCCCGGGTGACCCGGGAGGCGTTCGTCACCAACGTCCTGCTGCACGAGCTGTCGCACACGCTGGGCGTCGACTACGTCGTGGGGAAGAAGGGCCTCACCGTGCGCAAGGCGCTGCAGGAGCGCTACTCGGCGATCGAGGAGGCGAAGGCCGACGTGGTCGGTCTCTTCAGCGTCCAGTACCTGGTCCGCCAGGAGATCTTCTCGGACGACGAGGCGGAGGAGAACCGCGCCACCTATCTCGCCTCGATCTTCCGATCGATCCGGTTCGGGACCGAGGACGCGCACGGCCAGGCGAACGCCATCCAGCTGTCCTTCCTGATGCAGGAGGGCGGCATCGAGTTCGATCGCAAGAAGGGGGAGTTCTCCGTCCACCCGAAGAAGTTCGACCCGGCGGTCGGCAGGCTCGCCAAAGAGCTCCTCCAGATCGAGGGGACCGGTGATTACGCCCGCGCCGGCGACCTGATCAAGAAACATGGGACGGTCGACCCCGTGGTCCGGGACGCGCTGAAGAAGACCGAGCAGGTCCCGGTCGACGTCGTGTTCACCTACCCGCAGTAAATGACGGACGCGCCGGGGCCGGACCGGTGAGGGTGAAGGACGTCAGCCACGACGAGATCGACGGCGTCCTGACGGCCGCGCATGCCGTGTGGGGCCGCGGTCTCGGCCTCGACGACTTCCTCGCCTTTCATCTGTCCCTCGCGCGCTCACCCTGGGGCCGCGCGCACGCTCGCCACCTCGCGGGCCTAGACGACGCGGGCGGACCCCTCAGCGCCCTGCGGATCGACAGCCACGCCGGCCGGCTCGACGGGACCCCGGTGAGGATCGCGCTCCTGGGCATGCTGTTCACCGTCCCGGAGGCGCGCGGCCGTGGCCACGCGAGCGCCCTCGTCGAGCAGGCGCTCGAGCACGCCCGGCGCACCGGGCACGATCTGGCGATGCTCGTCTCGAAGATGCCGCAGACTCTCTACGGTCGTCTCGGTTTCCGGGGGTTTCCCGCCAGCGAGGTCGCCTGCCGGAGCGTGATGCCGGCGCCGTGGCCCGGCGAGCCCGCGTGGCTGCGGGCCGGCGAGGATCCGCTCGGCCGCCTCCCGGGCCTGCGGCGGGGAGGGGAGGACGATCTGGCCGCGATCACCGCGATCCACGACGGAGAGATCGCCGGCCAGCGCCTGCGGATCGAGCGCGACGCGGCGGCGTGGGAGTTCAATTTCCTGAAGGCCCGCATGCCGCGGGGACGAACGCGCGAGACCGATCGGTTCTGGGTCATCGAGCGGCAGGGGAGGGTGGAGGCCTACGTCCTGTTGCAGGCCGAGCCCCCGACGCTGCGCTGGCGGGAGCACGGCGCACTGCCTGAGGCCCGGGCTCTCCTGGCCGACCTGTTCTGGTGCGCCCTGTCGCTGGCGCGACGGCGCCGCCTGGAACGGATCGAGGGGTGGTTCATGCCCGAGGTCCTCACCCTCGGGCCTCTCTACCCGGCGTCGCAGAGAGACAGGAAGACCAATCTCGTGATGCTGCGATCGCTCGATGAGGCGGGCGCGCCACCGGTGTTCGCGCGCGAGGACGAGTGCCGGCTGTGGGAGATGGACGCGCCCTAGCGCAGCTTCTTGCGGGCCTCTTCCAGCTCCTTCTGCAGTTTTTCCTTCTTCACCATGAGGGCCGACACGTCGTTCGTGGTGTCCATGCCGGTCATGCCGGCGGTCCGGGCGGCCTGCGAGATCTGGCCCTCCACGTTCGCCAGCTCCTGCTCGAGATCGTGGACGTGCTGCTCCTCGGCGCTGAGGGACGCCGGTAGAAAGGTGAACTGGCCGGTGCGCACGTAGTTCACGCCCAGCCAGACACCCGCCAGCACGACGATCAGAAGGACCAGTTTTTTCATGTGGTCTCCTCCCCGGAATGTCGGTGCCGAAGGATTGGCGGAAGCGTGTGGGAATCGAACCCACCAAAGCCGGGTTCCCCCGGCTCCCAACGGATTTGAAGTCCGCGCAGGACACCAGCCCCGATGCGCTTCCCCCATTACAACGTCCGCCATTGTATCGCGATCAACAGAAGGATGGGGTGCAGACGCCTATCGTATACTTGCGCGCGGCGCCACATCCGCGCTGAGAGGACATGAGCGGGGCAGAACGCGACAGCCTGGACGTCGATGTGCTGTTCGTCGGTGGCGGGCCGGCGGGGCTGGCCGGTGCCATCCGGCTGAAGCAGCTGATCCGCGCCCACAACGATCGGGTCAAGAGCGGCGGGGCGGGCGCGCCGCTCGATCTGTCGATCGCCCTCCTCGAGAAGGGGCGCGAGATCGGTTCGCACGCCATCTCCGGGGCGGTCCTCGATCCGAGCGCGCTGCGCGAGCTCTTTCCCGACTTCGAGAAGCGCGGCTGCCCGCTCGAGAGCCCGGTCACCGACGACAGTGTCTGGTTCCTGACCCGGCGGCGACGCCTCGCGCTGCCGATCGTGCCGCCGCCCCTGCGCAATCATGGCAACTACGTCGCCTCGCTCGGGCGGGTGGTTCGCTGGCTGGCCGCGCAGGCCGAGCAGGAGGGGATCGATCTGTTCCCCGGGTTCGCCGCGGCCGAGCCGCTGCTCGACGGCGACCGGCTGATCGGCGTGCGCACCGGGGACAAGGGCGTCGATCGCCACGGCAACAGGAAGGCGAACTATGAGGCGGGGATCGACATCCGCGCGAGAGTCACCGTCCTGGCGGAGGGACCGCGCGGCACCTTGACCAAGGTGCTGGTCGACCGGTTCCGTCTCGACCGGGGGCGCGCGCCGCAGGTCTACGCCATCGGCATCAAGGAGGTCTGGGAGTGCCCGAAGGGGAGCCTGCCGCCGGGCCGCGTCATCCACACCATGGGCTACCCGCTCGACCGGGAGACGTTCGGCGGCGCCTTCATCTACAGCATGGGCGGCGACCTGCTGGACATCGGGCTGGTGGTCGGTCTCGATTACCGCAACCCGCGTCTCGACCCGCACGCGCTGTTCCAGTCGCTCAAGACCCACCCGGCGATCGCGCCGATGCTGCGCGGCGCGAAGATCCTGTCGTACGGCGCCAAGGCGATCCCCGAGGGCGGTCTGTACGCCATGCCGCGGCCGTATCTCTCCGGCGGTCTCGTCGCCGGCGACTCGGCCTCGATGCTGAACGCCATGCGGCTGAAAGGCATCCATACCTCGATGAAGGCGGGAATGATCGCCGCCGAGGTGATCCTCGAGGCGCTCGTGGCGAACGACACGTCGGCGGCGTTCCTGGCGCGCTACGAGGAGCGCTTCCGGGGCTCGTGGGCCGGGCGCGAGCTGTGGCGGGTGCGCAACTTCCACGCCGGGTTCCGCAACGGGCTGATCCCGGGTCTGATCCACTCGGCGCTGCAGACGATCACGTTCGGGCGCGGGCTGCGCGACCCGCTGCCAGTCGAGGCGGGACATCTGCGGCTGCGGACGCTGGCGGAGCAGTTCGGGAACGTGCCGCCGCCACCCGACCAGGTGGTGCCGCGCTACGACGACCCGCTGATGATCGACAAGCTGACCGACGTGTTCCACTCCGGCACGAAGCACGACGAGGACCAGCCGGTGCATCTGCACGTCGCGGACACGAGCGTCTGCGAGACGCGCTGCGCGCGCGAGTACGGCAATCCCTGCCAGCACTTCTGTCCGGCGGCGGTCTACGAGATGGTGCCGAAGGAGGGCGGCGGACGGCGGCTGCAGATCAACGCCAGCAACTGCGTCCACTGCAAGACCTGCGACATCATGGATCCGTATCAAATCATCACCTGGGTGCCCCCCGAGGGGGGCGGCGGCCCGGAGTACGTGAAGCTCTGAAGGAGGCCCGATGATGGCGGCGCACGCTCCGCTCTACCTGACCTGCGCGTTCCTCCTGGTGGCGGGGAACGCCTTCTTCGTCGCCGCCGAGTTCGCCATCGTCAAGGTGCGCGCCACGCGGATCCAGGAGATGACGTCGTCCGGGCTGCCGGGCTCGCACCTGGCGGGGGAGGTGGTCGCGAACCTCGACCAGTACCTGTCGGTCTGCCAGCTCGGCGTGACGATGGTCAGTCTCGGTCTCGGCTGGGTGGGGGAGGAGGCGTTCACGGCCCTGCTGCTGCCGCTTCTGCCGGACCTGGGCGACGCCGCGCTCCTGACCGCCCGCACGATCGCCGCGGTCGCGGCGTTCGCGATCATCACTTTCCTGCACGTCGTTCTGGGCGAGCTGGTCCCGAAGCGGGTCGCCATCCGGCGCCCGGGGCGGATCGCGCGCGTGGCCGCGCCGGTCCTGATGGCGTTCAACCGGATCTTCTACCCCGCCCTGTGGCTCCTGACGCGCGGCGCCGACGGGGTTCTTCGGCTGCTCGGGATGCGTCACGTGGAGGAGCCGGGGCTGTCCGAGAACGAGCTGCGTTTCCTGTTCGCCGAGTCGATCCGCAAGGGGGTGATCACGCCGAGCGAGGCGGAGATCATGGAGCGCGCCACCCGCTTCGCCGACCGCACGGCGCGCGACGTCATGGTGCCGCTCGAGCGCGTCGTGACCTGGGATTTCGACCGGCCGGTCGAAGAGAACCTGGCGCTGGCGCGCGCCGAGAAGCACACGCGCTACCCGGTGTACGACGCGCGCCGGGGCGACCTGATCGGCGTGATCAACCTGAAGGCGCTCGCCCTGTACAGCGAGAAGGACGCCGCCGACCACGAGGCGGCGCACATTCAGGATTTGAGCATCGTCAAGGAGCTGCTGCGCGTTCCCGAGGATCGGCGCATCGACGCCGTCCTCAAGGAGATGCGCCGGCGCCACCTGCACATGGCCGCGGTGGTCGACCGTCAGGGAAAGGCGGTCGGCGTCCTGACGATGGAGGACATCATCGAGGAGATCTTCGGAGAGATCGAGGACGAGTTCGACCAGGCGCCGGGACCGGCGGTCCCGGCCCCTCGCGCCGATCGCATCGGTGGATGACCCCGCCGTCGCGTCTCGTCCCGCTCCTGGCGTGCTTCCTGGCGGCCTCGGCCGCCTCCTGCGGCCGGCGCGCCGCGGCCCCGGACGGCGGGGCAAACGCCTCGAGCCGGCCCGGCCGCGTCGTGGTGTTCGGGATCGACGGCGCCGACTGGCAGGTGATCGACCCCCTCGTGGCGCGCGACCGCATGCCGGCCTTCAAGCGGCTGCGGGAGAAGGGGGCGACCGGCACGCTGCGCTCGATGCTGCCCTCGGCGTCGCCGTCGCTCTGGACCACCATCGCCACCGGTGTCGGGCCGGATCGGCACGGCATCCACGGCTTCGTCGTCGATGAGACCAGCGCGTCGGCCGACGACGCGCCGCGCGGCGACACCAGTGGGGCCGCCGCGACCGGGCGGCTTCCCGGCGTCCGCCCGGTCACCAGCACGATGCGCCGGGCGCCGGCGTTCTGGAACATCCTGCCGCGCTACGGGCGCAAGGTCGGCGTGGTCGGCTGGCTGGTCACCTGGCCGGCCGAACCGACGAACGGCTACATCGTCTCGTCGTACCTGCCGTACATC
>Ga0070697_100000930_pt1 | contig 22001 bp, 14 predicted proteins | sample KBSK1501metaG_FD_65475 | JGI IMG/M metagenome (GOLD analysis project Ga0070697, IMG submission 65475) | Corn, switchgrass and miscanthus rhizosphere microbial communities from Kellogg Biological Station, Michigan, USA - KBS K1-50-1 metaG | ecosystem: Host-associated > Plants > Roots >... | reverse complement strand
AGGCCGAATCCATCACCAATGGCCGGCAGAGGCTGCAAGGACAAAGGCGGTGATGATGATGATGATTGCGCGAAGGAGTGGGCAGAAGCTCGAGCAGCCTGTCGTGATCTGATAGCTAATGGTGGTCCAATCAGGCTAAGAGGAAGTCGGCACGGGATTCCTTATACAAATGTGGAAGATTGTGCACGCGGTCATGTATCGGAACGCTGTGGTGGCAATCCAGTTGATTGGGGTCCGAAAGGGCCACCTAACAAGTGAGGATCATGATATGGACGGGCAGCGAGTAAAGTTGCCACCGCTATTCATCATGGAACGCCGGGAGAGTTGAATGAATGTCGCCGATCTAAAGCAGAAAGCTGAATCTGGCAGTGTGGTAGCACAATCTGCACTAGGGATTTGCTATCTATACGGGCGTCAAGTGGAAGTTGATTACAAAGAGGCGTTTAGGCTGTTGTCTGCTGCCACTAAGGGGGGGGCTTCCCGTGCTGTAGTCAATCTTGCGCGCATGTTTGCCGAAGGACTTGGAATCCCCAGGGACGTACGCGAGGCGATTCGCTGTTACAAGGCCGTAGAAAAAGTCGAAATTCGTGCACGGCTCGAATTGGCCCGCATCTACTCGCAGGGCTTGGGTGTTCCAGCCGATCCCAAAGCAGCTTTGAGATACTATTCCGCCGTCGCTACCCAAGAGGAAGCACTCGATGATTCAATTACCGCTGCATTCGTTGGCACAGTGACATTCGGGGAAATAAAAGAGGCGAAAGATTACATTGCGAAGCACCGTCGATAATAGTAGCTGTATTTCCTAACTCCAGTGAGGCCTAACCAAGCAGGCTAAGTGCTGTGTAGACGGTTTTGTCGTCAACTTCAGCTTTGCCTTGAGAAATCGCCTCTACAGTAGTCGTCCTCAACGAATTGGAGTAGCTGGCCGCAAGAAAAGGGTCATTCGTCGGACGTCATGCTCTCAGGCCATACGGAAGTCGTATAACCCACGAACTCCCACGCGTGTTAGTGTGCTTTCGTTTGAGCGTTTACCTATCGGCATCTAAGACAGAAGTATGGAGTTGCAGTATGGCTGACGCGCAATTGATACGGTGTCCCGCCATGCGGTGTCGCCAACCGGGTTCCGGCAGAAAAGATCAACAAATGCGGATAACGTTTGCGAGCTACGCGGCCCATTCAATACAACAATCATAGATTTCGGAGTTCCGGGCCTTTCTTTTGAAGTGCAAATTGGCTATTCGCATGGAACCCTGATTGGCTCCGTTACGGGCAGCCCATATGGTGCCGGTTTGATGGTCACCAACATGGTCACTAATACATGGGTCAAGCCCCTTCTCGGTAGGCATTGTGGCTGCTAGCAGGCCGTTCGATTTCGTTGTCATCGCTCTTTACGCTGTAGCCTTAGTTGGAATAATGGCTACATATTTGTACTTCTTCAGATATCTAATTCAATACTCTGTCGAGTCCGGTGTACTCAAGATTAAACTTTTCGGAGTAGTTACTGTTCGACGAATACGTGTATCTGATATTGAAAGCGCTTCTGTCGTCGACTGGAAGCAGATGATTCCGTTTAGTGGCTCTTTCAACTCGGAGCTTCTCTTTTCGGAACGATGGGGCGGATACAACATCGGAAAGGGGAGTGGCTCTTAAGAAGCACGGAGGCATTATTCGGCTGGTGATCATCAGTCCCAAAGAGCCCGAAAAATTCGTTGCATGATTGCTGCTGCCAAGTCAGAGAGTCAAAATCGTATGACATCCGGCCGGGAACGAACCTGACGTGTATCTCCGCAAAGGTCAGCTACAAGTTACGCATTGCTCGCCACAGTGAGCTGTTGCGAAACAACAGTAGAGCCTCTGGCCTGCTAATTACTATGGACTCTCGGATACTCATTGAACGTCTATCTAATCTGATCGCACAGAAGAACTTCCAAGGTGCGGAAGAGCTACTCTTAGAGAAACGAAAGAAGGCAAGTGCCGCAAACGACGCTCAGTTGATGGGCGTTGTTCTTTCTGAACTGATAGAGTTGTACTCTCTACTTGATCCTCCTCTTTGGTCCAAAGCGGAAGCGCTGTCGATTGAACGAGAGCGTCTGGCGCCCTCTGCATACAGCAGGCTGCAGACGGCGATGATCCTTCATCATGGAGCTCGCGACTACATCCGAGCAGTTCCGAAATTAGAAGAGGCGATTTCTCAGGGGAAAGCTGAATGCGACGACAAAACGTTGTATACAGCACTTAGCCTGCTGGGTCAGGCCTCGCTGGGGCTAGGGAACAAAGCTAGAGCAATAGTCGTACTCAACCAATTGGAGCAGCTGGTGGCCAAAAAGGCGTCATTCGTTGTCGGGGACGAGACACCATTTCTTGAAAGTATGGTGACCCGAGGATTGGAAATCGGACGCGTGAAGCGGCTTGCCTCTACCTTGGCGAAAGCTTGCCGGGATCCCGACTTCAAGGAAAGGCTTAATAGCTTGGCCTCTGCAGGCTGAACGAGGCAGGGTTCCGAAATACTCTACTCTGCCTCAGCTAAACCGATTTCCAGTAATTTGTTCTTTCGCGGGAAGGCGGAATAAGTCGGGTATTGGCCGTGGAGCTGCCAGAATGGCTGACGCACACCTAATTCGTTGTCCTGCCTGCGGTGTTGCCAATCGAGTTCCGGCAGAGAAGACCGCACGGGGTCTGAAGCCGGTTTGCGGGAAGTGCAAAAAACCGCTGCCCATGGACGCCACGCCGTTGACGGTGACCGACGCCACGTTTTCCGCCGAAGTGGAGCGCTCACCGTTGCCTGTACTGCTGGATATGTGGGCGGCGTGGTGTGGGCCGTGCCGGACGATGGCACCGATGATCGATGAGTTGGCGAGCGAAATGGCAGGGCGGGTGCGAGTGGCGAAATTAAACGTAGATGAAAATCCCAGGACGGCGGCGCGCTACAATGTCCGCGGCATCCCGACTCTGCTGGCGCTGAAGGGCGGCCAGGAGGTCGATCGCATCGTGGGCGTGCAGCCCAAGTCAGAGATCGTAAAACGGCTGGAACGACTCGTGGCCTGAGCATCACGCTCTCGACGTTGCGCACCATCAGCGCAACCGGAGGGCACTCCACTGGCTCCGCTAAAAGTTCTCAGCATACCTCACACCGAAGTACATCGGCTCGCCCGCCGTTTTCTCGAACCGGCGCAGGATCTCATCGTGCTTGGCATCGGGTTGGCGCTCTTTGGGCTGATGATCCGCACCTTGATTCATTTGTTCCGGCAGATTGTCGCGCCGAATCTCGACTTCCGAGTGGTGGTCGCAGAGGTGCTCTTCATGCTGGTAATGGTGGAGATTGTGCGCCTGGTGATCATCTACCTCGAGGAGCACAGGGTGGCCGTGGATTTCATGCTGGAACTGGGCATTGTGGCCACTCTGCGCGAAGTGGTGTTGCGCGGACCGACCGAGTTGCCATGGCCGCAGGTGCTGGCGCTGACCGTGCTTCTGCTCGCTTTGGGTGGCATGCTTCGTTTCGGCGACCTGCGCAGCGGCCACACCACGTCGCAGGGCAGCAGTTCATAACTTTCAGAGATAGCGAGGAAGAGCGTGGCCAAAGAAAAACAAGTCATCGTCGGTGCGACGCGCACCATCGTAATCCGCGGCCTCGATTTGGTGGAAGACGTCGTTTACATCGGCCTGGGCACTATCCTGTCGATTGCAGCCATCGCGCTTCTCGTGGTGGTGTTCAAGAGCTTTGTGGCGGCCTTGTTGTCACGCGGGCTCACCGGACAAACCGTCGGCTTGCTCGACCAAATCCTCCTGATCCTGCTGGTCGTCGAACTGCTCTACACCGTTCAAGTTTCGTTCCGCGAGCACGGATTGACTGCTGAGCCTTTCCTGGTGGTCGCTCTGATCGCCGTGATCCGGCGGATCCTGGTTATCACCGCCGAGGTCTCCAAGTTGCCGGAGGCGGCCGGAGAGGTCTTCCGGCACACTATGCTCGAGTTAGGACTGCTGACCGTGATGGTGCTGGTGTTGGTGGGCTCCCTCATGATGTTGCAGCGCGCCAAACGCGGGCAGACCAATGGCGCCTAGCCGCCACCCAAGGCGCCGGAAAGCAGAGACGCAACGCCTGCACCGCCCTTGCTCTGCACGAACTGAGTCAGCACCGGAACAAACTTACCGACCATCTCCGGCGATAGACCTAATTTCTGGAATGATTGCGTAGTCGATGCCAAACCAGAAGTTCCGCCTGGCAAGGCGCCGGCGACGCTAGCAATTCCGGGGAGACCGCCGGCCGGCGAGGCGGCAGATGGAGCAGCTTTCAAAAATCCATTCATGCCGGGCACAACCGCGGCTATCTTGCCGAAATCGGCGGTACTCAAATGACTTTTGGCTAATCCAAAAAGCGCTCCCGCTCCGCCCTTCGCCTGTGCGGGCGTTACCGAAAGCTGCTTGGTCAGCTCACCAATGAGTTCCGGACTGGGAATCTTGGACGTGGCTTTCACAGGATTCTGCGCGTGCGTTATTCCAACCAATACAGCAAAGACAAGGAACGGGCCGAATGCTGTGGCCGCAGTTCGGATACGGCTTACGCGGACTTTCATGGTTCCTCCAGATGACACACGACATGGCAGCTTGTCTTATGAATTTGCTCACAGTGAGCTCGACGATGCAACTGTAAATCCTTACAGCACGCCGCCAAAGCGCGCTTATCGTGTTGCAGCCGACCTAACGCGGGCAGCCAAGAAGCGCCTAACAAGATATCCTGACTATCGAACATCACTCACGTCGCACATGATCAACCTGCTGTCCATACTCGCCGTCGGATTCTTCCTGGGGATGCGTCATGCCACAGACGCGGACCATGTCATCGCGGTTACCACCATCGTCAGCCGGCAATCGAGCGTAAGGCGCGCAGCGCTAACAGGGATCGTTTGGGGGCTGGGGCACACGCTCACTATCCTTGCGGTGGGATCGGCCATCATTGTTTTTGGCCTGGTGATTCCCCCGCGAATCGGCCTGACAATGGAGTTCTCCGTGGGCCTGATGCTGATCGTGCTGGGGATCCTGAACCTTCGTGGCGTGTTGCGCGCCGCTCAAACGTTTGCCCCTGAGCACAACGTCCCGCAAGAGCGCAACGTCCACTCGCACGCCCACAGCCACGGCGACTACGTGCATACTCATGCCCACGCGCATGAGCCAGAGGCGCACGCGCACAGCGCCGAACAGACGCCGCTCGCCTGGCTTGACCGCAGCTTGGGCCAGGTTAGCGTTTACCAATTTGTCCGGCCACTGGTGGTAGGCGTGGTGCACGGCCTGGCAGGTTCGGCAGCCGTAGCCCTGCTGGTTTTAACGACTATCCGCAATCCTGCATGGGCGGTGTTTTACCTTCTTATCTTCGGCCTCGGAACCATCGCGGGAATGACGCTCATCACTGCCGCCATTGCTCTGCCGTTCTCTTACGGCGCCCGCTCCTCAGCACTCATTCGAGGGCTGGCAGCGGCATCAGGGCTGATTAGCGTGGGATTTGGTCTTTTTCTAACTTACCGAATTGGTGTCATCGAGGGTCTGTTCAGCGGCGCGCTGCAGTGGACCCCGCGCTAAGCAAAAAGCACCCTGCACCCTTCTAGTTTGCGGAAGCACAAAACAGGAAACTAGCGCGGCAATGAGAGTGGTTGCGGGGAGTGGATTTGAACCACCGACCTTTGGTTTATGAGTGCAAGGCGGAACGCAATTTCAACCAGTTGTTCGGACACGGATGAGCCGTAAGTCACGCAGAATCACTAAGCCGAAATTCTTATTGCACCCTTGTGCCTTTAATTCACTTGCGGCGGGCGGGTTTGGGGCAGGATTTCAATCTCCTCGAAAATTTTTCGAGCGGGTGCAATTGCCTCAGCCCTTCTTCACTTAGCCCCGACAAAATTGATGAAGACGCCTTTGTGGTCGTACTTCAGATCTGTCAGGTCATCGGAGAAGTCTGTGAAGTTGTAGCCGACGCCGACCTTCAGGTTTTTGCCGATGTAACGATAGACCGCGGCCAGCGCGCCGCGGCGGCGTTGATTGATATTCGTGAGGTCGAGGGTTCGCACCTCGGCCATGCTCTCCCAGCCCGTGCGGAACCGCCAGTCGGCGCGCAACACGGCGAGCCGCGCGGCGTTGTCGAAGAAGTTCCGCTGCACGCGATCAAGGCTCGCTTTTCCCAAGCGGTAGGCGTACTTGCCCCCGACTGACCAGTTGGCCGTGACGTCGAAGGTGAGATCGAGCGACGCAATCTGGCTCTTCTGAATGAACTCGGTCGCAGTGTTCTGCAATCCCAACTGGTCCGTGGTCGGGACGTTATAGAAATACGTGTACTTGGTCAGGATGTTCAGCCGGTCGTGCTTCACCGGACGGTACGCGTAGCCGACCACCGCCTCGGTGTACCCGCCGGCATAAAATTCTCCGAGGGAGCTGTCACTGATCGAGTGGTTCAGCTTGCCGATTATGCGCCAGTCGGGCGTCAGGCTGAACTTGAAGCTGTTGCGGAACAGCAACGCGGTCCTTTCGGTGTGCGTCAAATCGAGTTGCTCAGCGTTGTCTCGGCGATATTCGATCGCACTGGAAAACTGCTTCGTATCCCCGCCGTAACCCAGGCGGATTCCAGTCGCCTTGCGATCTGTTGCAGCGCCGCTCAGCGAATCGCGCAACGTGCCGAACTCCCCACTGGCGCCGAAATTCCAGCGTTCTCTTGCCACGAATTGGATTCCGCTGGCGTGCGTAAGACCGGTCAGCGACCCCTGATCCTGGTAACGCTCCTCGTGGTAGATGCTGGAACTGTCGGTGAGCTTCGTCTTTGCGCCCGACACCAGGCTGCCCCGACGGACTTGCTGGCCGTTGTCGGTCCGCTCGTTTTCCAGCGCATAGTTCAGGTAAAGACTGGTCCGCTCGGAGTACAGAAAGTTGGTGCCGACTCGGCCGCCGAACCCAAGGTCCCCGTCGGAAACCTCTGCGTCGATCCTGAAGCGTTCCGCCGGGCGATAGGAGCCGCCCACGCCGATTCGCCCATTGTTTTTACGGCTGCCGCTTGACGCGACTGTATCCTGGACGAAGCCATAGGCGCGCCATGCGGCATGGGGATCGAACGTCACCTGCGCGATTGCGTCCGTGCGCTCGCCCTGCTCCTGGGTCAGCGGAACGACCGGCGAACGGTCCTTTCGCAGATCGTTACGCACGCCCGTGCTGAAACTCCACTTGTCGGTCAGCTTAGCAAGAATGTTGAGTTCGATCGCCCGGGTCTCGAGCCCCTGGTCTTCAATCCTCTGATCGCCCTTGGCCGCCACGATAAAGCGACTGGTCACGGGTATCCTGAACGTGCTGCCGTAAAACCTCGTGTCCTTGATCGTCGCCTGACCCGGCGCTGAGTAGCCGGCGTCGAGGTTCTGCATATAAAAGGTGATGCGACCATCCCGGCCATGGAAAAAGTCGTCGAGCCCGATGCTCAGGTCGGCGCGGTATGCTCCCGCCTTCGTGTTGGTGAAAGTCTGGGCGTCTGGGCCAGAGAACCCGAATCCGCCATCAGCGGACCGCAGCGGGCTGGAGACGAGACCCTCGCTCCGGCCCGTCTGCACCTTGAACCAGGTGCTGGGGCTCATCCGCAAGGTCAGGTCTGCGGCGCCCAGGTTGCTCTTGGCGTCCCCTTGATTGGAGTTGGCAGTCAGGCCAAGCCGAACGTGGTCGTTGAACCAGTAATGGCCCTGGCCTCCGGCGGCGACCGCGTCGAGCGTGTCGAAGCCTGGCGTGAATTCATAACGCACCACGAGGTAAGCGTCGTCGCCGCTCAATCCGGTGGTGCGCACCAAGAGGTTGTCGTCAGCGGTCGACGACAGCGGCTGGGAAAGCAGGATCCGGCCCTGCAGGTAGTCGATGTCGTAGTCCATGGGGTACCGCAGGTTGACCACCCCCGTGACGATGCCCGAGGCCTTGTCGCGGATTTCGACGCGCACGCGCTCGGAGCCCGTCAGGATGTCCTGGTGGCGCAGGAAGTAGAGCGACCCGCCCGTTCCACGGAATTCCTCATAGCTCGGCATCGTTCCGGGCTCGCCGGCGAATCCGTCGACGCCGATCCGTCGCTCGCCAAAACTGGTGGTGGCTTCGGACCCGTAATGTGCGTTGGCTCCATACAGGGCGCGATCGACGTGGGCCAGTTCGTTGCCCATGTAGCCGACCTTGAAATTGCCCCACATCCCGTAATTCTGGCCCTTGCTCGCTTTGACGTAGAACTTGCCCAGGGTCGGGGCCATTTCGTTTACGACACCGTCGTCGCCGAAGGTCGGGTAGTAGTAATCGGGATCGATGCGCCGGAATAACGAATCGGGCGACTTGCTGAGGAAGTTGCTGAACAGGTTCTTCACCGGGCCTTCGCGGGTATCGGCGCTCGCCGTCAAACGCCAGTGCTGGCCAACCTCGCCGTTCACGAAGAACGCCAGCCGGCCACCCAGCAACGAATCGTAGGGCTGTGGAGCGTTCGCGCCCTGCAGCAGAGCTACCGGCCCGCTCGCGCGGTTCTGGGACACCGTCAGGTCAGCGACGCCGAGGTAAAAGAAGTCTTTGCGCTTGAACTCCAGGTCGCGAAGGTACAGTGAGCCGTTGCCCGCATCGTCGAGCACGGCGACTTCGAGCGTGTGCGTGCCCGTGGGCAGGATCTCCTCCGCGGCGAAGTTGCCCCGCGGGTCGACTGGAATCTGGCGGCCCGCCACCCATACCGTGTGGCCCGCCGGTATGCCGCCGCCTTGCACCTTCACCGTGCCGCTGCCGAGCGAAATCCCGTGGCGCGCGAGGTCGCTCTCACCGTAGGCGGCCAGCAGCTCGGGCGGCGACTGTCCATCGGACTTCACGACTTTTCCAGGGGACGACTCGCGGTACAGCCACAGCGGGCGCGCACTGGTTTCGTCGAAATTTCCCTTCGAGTCATAGGCGCGCAGCAAGTACTTGAGTTCGCGTTCCAGGCCCGTGAAGGTTTCTACCCCTGGCTGCCATTCCGCCAAGCCTGCCTCGTTGACCGCGATGATTCCGAGCGGCGCGTCCTGCAATGATTGCTGCTGATCGAAGATTCGGATTTCGGAACGCTCGATGAAGGCTGCATAGTTGGTGTACATGCGGAAGCGCACGACCGATGCAATAGGATCTCCGTCCAGGTTCATCGCCACAGCGACTGGATGCGCCGCCACGCTGAGCCGCGGCAGCGACTCGAGATTGTCGAAGCGGAACCGGATGCTGGCCTTGTCGAGCGCCACGTCGGTGCAGCGCTGGATGTCGGAAGAGCTGCGGTCCTTATCGTCGATCGGCTTGCCGTCCACGGTGATGTGCATCACGTTAAGCTCGTAAGGGCTCTTCGGACGAATCTCCCGGTTGAGACGTGTGATGTCCACACCCTCGTAATCGTCCAACGGTAACGGTTCGTCATACACGACCTGCACCCGCACGAACGACTCTTCGCCCTGGATGAAGCCGGCGTTCACGACGTCGTCAGACTGGACGTAGCCACGTCCTTCATGCTCGGCATGGGCACCCGACAACAGCGGATCCTGCATGACCATGTCCTCGGCGCGGCGTGCCCGCGACGCGGAAAGGCCAATGTCGTCGCCGTACACGGACGCGGTGCGGCGGTCAATGCCCTCATTCTTCGTGTATCCAATAAACCGCAGTCGCGCGTTGTTCCGATCCGCGATGTCCGTCAGCGCGCGACGCAGGTCCGACGCGTACCCGGGCGGAACGACAGGCTGACCGTTCGTGAGCTCGAGCCTCGGGATGCTGCCCCACGGGGGATCGTATACCTTGGTCACCATTTCCTCGCCGCCATCGCCGGGACAGAGTTGCGGCTCCTCCGGGAGCTCCTGGAGAGGATCGTCGTACCAGAACTCCACTTCGATGCGACGATTCAACGTCCGTCCCTGCACTGTGTCGTTGGAGGCAAGTGGGTTTGAGGCGCCGCGACCGTCGCTTTCGATCGCCGAGCTCGGCAATTTCAGCTTTTCCTGCATGGCCAGCGCGACGCGGTGCGCCCTTGCCTTCGACAACGACAGCTGGTTTCCGTAGATGCGCTCGTCGCGCCCGGTCAGCGGCGCGTCGTCGGTGTAGCCGATGAACCGGACGGTCACGCCCTGCTTGTCCCGCAGGTTGGAGAGCGCCTGCTGGACCTGCTTGGTGAAGTCATCGGGAATGGGAATGGTCTCGTCCTCGTACCGTAGTGGCACGACGAGATTTCTGACGCGCGTCCGCCGCGCCTGCCCTTCCTTGAATCGCATCTTGCACACGGTCTCCGTGCGGCAAACCTTGATGCGCTTGATCTCATCAGGGACGACGACTTCCTGGTCCTTGAGAGCATCCCGGACCTCGTCGTACCAAACCTCCACCTCGACCCGACGGTTGAGCGCCCGGCCCTCTTCGGTCAGGTTCGAAGCAATAGGCTGCGCGTCACCGGCCCACTCGTAGGTGATGGCTTCGGCCGGCAACCCGAGCGCCTTCTTGAAGTACTCGGCCACCTCGCCGGCACGCTCCCGGGAGAGGCCCGAATTGTCCCCGTAGACGCGCGCCAGCGGCTCGGAAAGTCGCTGCGCGTCAGCGTGTCCGACGAAGTGGACGCGAACGTTTCTACGGTGCCGCATGCTCTCGAGGATCTTGGCGAGCTTGTCGACATAATCGGGCGGAATTTTCGCCACGCCGGATTCAAAGTGGATCGGCGGAACAACATTCTTCAGCTTGACGGTCTCGACTTTTTCGGCGGCGACCTGCCGAACCTCCAACCGATCGCCCCGCTCGCTGTCCTTCAGGTCCGGGTAGTGCGACCATTCCCGGGATGGCTGGTCACCGGGCAGATTTCGCTCGACCTGCTCGCCCGGCCTGGCGGTGTTGACCTGACCGGCCCCCGCCGAGGCGATCGTCATCACGAATCCGATGATCAGCGTTAGATGGCGGTGCTTGCTCATACCGATCACCTTCTCTCCCCCACACGCACGTCGGGCCGTTTGGGCGGAGCACCACGGCGCCAGAAGACTTCAGGCTCGATGGTCAGCACGTAGCCGTAGTTCGCCGCATCCCACCCTTCGGTCAATTGCTGCTTGACCGATTCCATGCGCCTTTCGACCAGTGCCGCATCCTCCGTGTCGGCGATGTATGAAAGGCGCAGCACCGACGGCGCTTTGCGCAGTTCCTCGAGAAGCAGGTTCAGCCGCGGCTGCCAGTGGGCGCGAATCTTGATCGTGCCCGGCTCAAACACCGCATCGGAGAAGTCGATACCAACCACCCGGTAAATCGACGCTCCGAAATTAAATTTCATGGCCTTGCCGCGCGTGACGTGCTTGATCAGCACCTGATTAGTCGACATACGGAAGCCGCTCGGGAGGCTCCTGTCATCGAGCTTCAGTACGAAATTGCTGCCGCGGTTCTCGTCTGGCGTGATCGCACAGGTGATGTGGTACCGCCCAAAACGATCCGTCACCGCTTGCAGACCACGTGGCGTCACCACGCGCACGCCGGGCAGGCCGTCTTCGCCGTTGTCCTGCACTCCGTTGCGATTGACGTCATTGAAGACCTTGCCGGTCACGTCGGTGCAATCGAACGTAGGATCGGGCACCACACGCACGGTGGCGGTTGCTTCACCGGAGATCGGGTTGCCGGTCACGCCGTTCACCACCTGCGCGCGGTTCACGTATTCGCCCTCGGTGACGCCGGCACCCACGGCGAGCAGTAGTTTCAACGTGCGCACCTGGGTGCCCGCCATGACCAGACCGTTCCAGCGGAGTTCGCGGCCCGCGACCACAGGCTGGGTCGGCACGCCGTCGAGAAGCGCAGAGCCCTGGACGTAGGTGAATCCCGCCGGAAAGCGGTCCACGATGCTCACATCTGTGAGCAACAGGCCAGCGACGTTGTTCACCGTGATCACGTACGGGACCAACTGCCCGCGGGTCACGTTGAGCAGCGGGGTCGTCTTGGAGATCGCGATCGAGCCGAGGATCTGCGGATCGAGCGGGATGTGGTTGTTGAAGATCTGGCTCGAACCGGGCGGCTGGGTGCCGTCGAGCCTCACGCGGACGTGGTAGATCGTGCCGGCGCTGCGCGGCGGAACCGATGCAGCCGGCGCAGACTCTGAAGGCTGCACCTCGCAGAACAGGCCCGTTGCCGGGATGGCGTCGTTGGCGCTGCCTCGGCAGGCCGGCACGGAGAACGCCGCGGTCAAAGCGTTGGACGTCGGCGGGATGATCTGCGAATAGCCCGCAACGAAGTTTCCTCCCGGCGGTGCCGTCACCCCGATGAGGTAATCGCCGCCGCTCGGGCAGGCCGGGTTGCTAAAGTTGATGTCGAACTTGTAATAGCCGTCTGCGAGCGTGATCTGCCCTTGCTGGGCCGCATCGTCGAAGCAGCTTGCCGGCAAAGGCGAGGCGCTGCTGGCATCCAGCAGGGTGAGCGTCGCCCCGACAACCGGTATGCGGGCCATCGAGTTGTAGGTGACACCGTTGGGATGGATCGGCAGGTTCAGGCCTTGCACATTCTCGCCGGAGCGCACGACGATGTCCGTGATCCGCTGCAGTCCGTTCGTGAATGGCGATACAGCGCGTCCCAGCATCGCGGTGTTCGCGCCCGCGCCCGGCGCGCGGAACACCAGCTCGTAGCGAACGCCGTTCAGGTCGTTCGGCTGGACGCCGATGATGTGATAGACGCCGTTTGCGTCCGTGAGTACTGATTGCCACAGCTGGTTATCGCGGAACAGCTCCACCGTCCAGCCAGCCAGAGCCCGCTCGCTGGAATCCCGGAGATCGTTGAAGTTGGCGTCGTGCCAGGCCGACCCGTTTATTACGGCTAAGCCGGGGATGCTGCCGACCACGAGCGAGACACTGGCGCTTGCGGTTTGGGTTGGGTTGTTCCAGGCGACTACACCCGTGTTCGTGACAACCGTGCCGTTCACCAGGGTGGGTGCGAGAGTGGCGCGGAACCTGAGCACCACGACTCCGCCCGGCTCCAGCGCTCCGCTGACCGCGCCGTAATTGGCGGTGATTGTCGAGCCGGCGAAATTGACGCCGGCTGTCGTCCCGTTCATCGTCGCCGATCCGTTCACGAAGACAAGCTGACCGGGTTGCGATGCATTGAGGTCGTCGGTGATGACGACATTAATGGCGGGCACTGCCGCGATGTTCACCACGCGAACGACGTAGTCGAGCTGGGAGCCGGGGAGTGCAGCACCGCCACCGACGACAGAGACCTGCTTCGAGATCAAGAGCTGCTGGCCGGCACCCACCACGACGACCGTTGGCTCGGGGCCCGTCGCGGGATTGCCATCACCGTCAGTCAGCAAGTTCGGCAGCCCGGCGCTGCTCACCACGGCTTGGTTGCTGATCAGGGTGCCCGCCGGCGTGCCAGCATTGACGCGCAAGTCGAACTGGAGCACTGCCTGCGCCTGGGGCGAGATCGTGCCGCCGCCCGGCCCCGGCAAAGGCGGCGTCAGGTCGGAGGAGCTGATATTAATGCCTGAAGCGAGCGGCGAGACGCCGCCATCCGGTTGGCCGACAGGCAATCCGTTGAGCAGTGTGGAATTGCCAAGGTAGGTGGTATTTGCGGGAACGGAGTCGCGCAGGAGCACGGCCGTCGCGGGGATCGCGGCGGAATTCTGTACCCTGATGGTGTAGCGCAGTGTATCGCCCGGATCTACGATGCCCGGCGAACCCAGATCGTTGAAAAGAACGACGCGCTTCTCAGCGAAGAGCAAGGCATGATTGCCTACGACGTTGCGCGTCGGATCATTGGGGATCGGCGTCCGCGGGTCATCGGATGGCTGCTCGATGATGCCGTTAGCGACGGCGCTCACAAAGCCCTGGTTGGAAATGATCGTGCCGTCTAGAACATTCGGGTTCACGACCACATTGAATGTGATAGTTGCGACGTTGGCCTGACTGTTGGACGCGTCGGCAGGCATCGAACCCGGCGTCGCGTTGGCCGGGGAGTTGATCAGCATCCCGCTCACGAGCGGCGACAGGCCGGCGGAATCCGGGAGCGGCACGCCGTTCAAGGTCGTGCTGCCCGCGACGTAGGTCGTGTTTGCCGGCACCGCGTCGCGCAGCGCGACGTTCACCGCATCTGCATTGCCGATGTTCTTCACCGTGATGGCGTAGCGCAGCGTCTCGCCGGCGAGCAGGATGTTCGGGTCGCCAGTCAGGTCGGTGGAGATCTTCTGCACCCGGAAGACTGGTGCCGAGGCAATCGTCACCCGCGTGGGATCTTCGTCGCCGGAGACAAACGGATCGGCCGTGCCGTTGACGTTCGGGTCATCGCTCAAGGCAAAGATCGTGCCGTTTGCGAGGCGGACCGTCGACTGATTGGTGGCGACTGTGCCGTTAGCGATGGACGACTTGAGGGTGATGTCGAACTGGATCAGGACTTCGCTGTTAGTCGGCAGGTTCAGGTTACGGATGTCGAGGACGCCGGTGCCCTTGGTGCCGCCCGTGCTGCTGGTGCCGGTAATGTCAGCCCCGGCCGGGAAGCTGACGAGCGCGAGCGTGCCTGGCGCGAATACAGCGCTTGCGTTGAGAGCGTCAAGGTCGTCGAATATCCTGAAATTGCTCAGCCCCTGGTTGGTTGTGCGGAAACGCAGGGTATAGCGCAGCCTGTCGCCGGGAGTGGCGGTGGTTGTAGGATTCACTCCGGTCGTCAGATTCGCGACGGTCTTTTCAAAGAAAAACCCCGTGATATCGACTGTCACGGTGTGGTCATCCTCATGATCCGCGACGCCGGGCGTGCCGTTGGTTAGCGTGCGGTTGAAAGCAATGCGGTTGGAATTGCTGTCATCGTCGTTGAACCACTGGATCGCCCCAGCTACGTTGGTGAGCGTGATGCCGTTCTGAGTGTTGGTATCGAGCCGGGTCCCGTAGCGGATGATCAGCCGCTCATTCGGGCCGATCCTTGCTGCGGCCGTCCGCAGTGTAATGTCGAGCCGGCAGATGGGCGGACCGTTGTAGCTGAGCGTATAGTCGCTTCCTGCGTTGAGCGGGCCCTTGCCTGGAACCGGAGTGACGCCGTCGGCGGCAAAGACCTGGGCGCTCAGGATCTGGGGCGTCTGGTCGCACATGCCGCCGGTCGCGCCGTCCGGGAGCAGGTCGCGGAGGCTGATGTCCCAAGCGTCGGTGAGGCCAGTGTTCTGGACGTCGAGGGTGAAAACGCCCTGCTGTCCCAGGTTCATCGTCGCCGGTCCTGACTTCGTGACGACGAGCACCGGTCCGGAAATCGTCAGCGGCGGCGTGACACCATTCTCGCCCGGCAGGGGTTCGTGGAAAACACCGTCGATGAGCCGTCCGAAGTCCCATTTGGCCGTGTTGATGAATTGTGTCCCAGGCGCGTTCACCGGCGTGTTGTTGAGCACGACGGTCAGCTGGATTACGAACTGCCGCCCAGCGGTAACGATGGGAATGTTGTCGAAGGTGAGGAGCCCTCCAACGTTGGAAAACGTGTGCGGAACCGGAGTGCCATCATCCAGCCAAGTGGCGGTGTGGCTCAAAAGGGTGAGATCGACGCCCGTGGCGTTAAGGTCGTCCGTGATCGTGATGCTGTGCAGGTCATTGACTGACCCCTGGCTGTTGATAACCGTGCCGGTGCCCGGGTCGAACAGGACCGGGATCTTCAGCGTCCAAGTGAAGGGGACTCCGACAGTGACGAACGGCGGGCCTGGTGGATTCGCCTTGTCGATCTTCTCGACCGGGATCAAAACGTTCAGGCACTTTTGCTGGACCGTAGTGGACGAGCTGTTGGTGAACCAGATCTTGTTATCGTGAACGACATTGCACGATATGTTGCCCGTGTGTATGACGTTGTCGAAGACGATCAGCGCCCCCCTGAGGGTGCCGGCGAAGCTGAAGTTGCTGGTCAGCGGGTTGGAGGCGGGATAGTTCCGGATCGTGCAGTTGCCGTCGATGTTGATCTGCGCAGGTGGAACAGGAACGTTGACAAAGCCATCGATTATGCCGCCGTGACCGCCGACGCAATCGTCTGCCCGCGCCGGGGCGGCTGTCAGCAGCGACACGGCGAAGCCGAACAGCAGGATTCCGATCCAGCTGTAACGGACCCCCACGCGGTTTGTGCCGCTAGATGTCATGTATGCCTCGTCCCACTCACCAAGCAATCTTTCCGTCAAGGGAGGAACCGAGGCAGTCCACGCGATGGACTGGATTCCGGCGGTCCCGCCGTCGTAGGGTCCCTGCGCCCCTTAGACCGGTGACTTTGCGTCGCCATCTTTCGATGGTTTTGCCCTTGGCAGAATCGCGTCGCGAATTAGCTGATCAGATAACTCTTAATCTCCTTTCAAATTCCGCTGCGGCCGTCATCTTCATGTTGCCGGCAGGAAGTCAATCGGATACACGATCGTTATTGCCTGCACACCGTCCTTCGCGCCGAAGTTAATCGTCTTGACGCGGCTCACGACCTGGGCGGCGAGATCTGGCGCATTCATGTTGCTCGACTGCAGCGCGCACATCGACACGCTGCCGTCCGGCTCGATCGTCAGGCGCAGCACCATCTGCCCTTGCAAGGTGGGGTTATTCCGCAGTTCGCGGTTGTACAGCCGGTAGAACGACGCCTTGTAGCGGTCGAATACGATCTGTATTTCTTCATCGGTGCGGGAAGGCCCCGGGCCACCGCGCGCCTTCGGTCGGTCGCCGCCGACGGTCCCGCCGATCGTACTGGTCGCGCGGCCTACGGAAACGCCTTGGATCCCGCCACCGCCGCCCGCACCGCCACCGCCTCCCACGCTGTGATTCAGCGAGGCCACGTTGATGCCTCCGCTTGATCCCGGCGCATTGGTCGTCAAAGTGGAGCGTGATGGCCGACCCCCGTCATCGGCGGCACCGTAACGAGCATCGGCTCCGAGACGCGGGGCGATATTGTCTTGTGCCAGGCTCTTGAACTTGTCTTTGAATGCCAGGATTCCGGCGTTTCCCACCTTCTGCTGTGGCTGCTGTTCCATGGGAACGCTCGCCGGACCTGATGGGAGATCCGGTCTCAGGTTCGCCACGATTGCAGGTACCCTCGGTGGGGCCCCGGCCGCAATCGTCGCTTTCGGAGGGGGGACCGCAGGCGCGGGAACCGCGATCTGCGGTGGACGATAGAAGACAACGTCGATCTGTTTGTTGGGCGGCGTCCTGCGCAGCGCTTCCATCGGCACGAGCATCAGCAAGCCCAGCACGAGGACATGGAGAGCGAAGCTTTTCAACATGCTGCGGGCGGACGGAGCTCCGAGTGTTCTGAACGCGCTCTTCTCTTCCATGGTTGTCACCACGCAACCACCTCAATGAGCAGTGATAAATTCGATCTTCAAATCTTGGACGCCCGAATTCGCCAGATCGATGATGCGCAGAACCCCCTCGTAGTTCACGCGGTCGTCAACGGCCAGGAACAGCACCCGCTTTTCCGTGGGCTGGCCGCCCAGGAACTCAGCCACCCGCGCGGCCAATTCCGCCGCAGGGATCTTTTGATCGGCCAGGGTCACGTGACAATCTGCCGGGAGCCCCTCCCCTGCCGGCCGCTGGAAGATGCGGCAGGACGTGGGCTCGATGCTCAGGATCAACTGTCGCTCTTCCGCCTGCGCGGGGACGGCTTTGGCTGAGGTTCGAGGGATATCGACGTTGTAGCCCTGCATGAGGAGAGGGACGACAACCATGAAGATGATCAGCAGCACGAGCACCACGTCGACGAGTGGCGTGATGTTGATCTCGGATTGCAGACTGGAGCCGGAACCGCCTTCGTTGAATTGCATGATGTTATTCTCCCCGCTTCTCTGTACCGGCGCGTTTGGCGATCAGCCCCACCCCGCGGAAGCCGGCCTGGTCAACCGCGAGCATGGCCCGCCGGACCTCGCGGAAGTTGAGCCTTGCGTCGCCCCGGATCACGATCTTGGGGTTCGGCTCGGCGCTCGCCGCAGTGCGAAGGGCTTCGCCGAAATTCTCGGCTGCGACCGCCTGATCATTGATCCACAGTCTGCCGACGTCGTCGACGGAGACCAGAATTCGGCCTCTCTCGTCGCCCTGCTCGGTCGGCTTCGCCGTGTCCGGCACCTTGACGTCCGGTCCCTTCCGCATCTGTGGCGCTATCACCATGAAGATGATCAGCAGCACGAGCACCACGTCGACGAGCGGCGTGATGTTGATGGCCGCCTGGAACTTGGCCGACTCACCGAGTCGCATGGGCCACCTCGGGCGCTTTTACCTTCGGCATCTTGGCCTCCGAGACTTTCATCTCCGATATTTGCGCCTCTGGTATTTTGAACAAGCGGTTCACGAGCTGAGACGAAGCCCGGTTCATCTCGACGTGAAAATTCTCTATCTTGCCCATGAAGTGGTTGTAGGCGACGAGGGCCGGGATTGCGACGAAGATGCCCAGTGCCGTCGAGACCAGGGCCTCAGCGATGCCGCCCGACACCACAGACATGCCGCCAGACCCCGTAGCCGCGATGCTCTGGAAAGCGTTGATGATCCCGACCACGGTGCCGAAGAGGCCGATGAACGGGGCGGCGGAGCTGGTCGTAGCCATGAAGCCGAGACCCCGCTTCAACTGGATCAGCGTCTCGGACATGGAGTCCCGGAGCGCGCTCGTCACCAGCTCGAGTGAGGCGGCCGAATGGCCACCGCTCTGGCGCACGCCGTCGTACTCGAGAATGCCTGCCGAGACCACCTGCGCCACGTAGGAATTCTCGTGCAGCCGCGCGGCGTCCATCAGTTCCTGGACCTCTCCCCCGTGGAGGAACTTCTTGAACTCGGCCTTGAACTTCTCCGATTGGCGCGAGGCCGAGCGGAAGCGGCGGTGTTTGTCAAAGATCATCCCGACCGAAAAGACGGATAGCGCGGCGAGGCACAACATTACCGCGGCTCCGAATATACCGACGTTTCCCAATAGCTCCGTAAATGTCATGACTTCCTCCTGTGTGCCGTTTCCGACCCTATTTCGTAGTCGCTCAATATCCGCATGGATAACTCCTTGTCGATGGGTAGCCTCGAGTCGCCTCGATTCCCGTAATCGACCACAGCAAAATCCGACGGTCTTAATCCCGGCTTCGTTCGACCTGATCCCCGGCCGCGATTAAGCACCTTCGGATAACTAACTGATTGTGCGAAGCATATGTGCGCACCGGGAGAATGCCTATTGGTCAGACGACCAATTTTCGGGCAAGGAAAGTATTGCCCTCAGGGGCAGGGCGCCGGGCAAGTCGGGCAATCTAGAACATCAGTCAAAATCACGGCGGGTATTAGACGTTGCAGTGGGAATCTGTTGCGGCGGATCGACGGAACGGGGCTCCTTCGCTGTCCGTTGAAAGTGCAGCAAAATGAGGTCGGTGCGGCGTCGCACACCGTAGCGAGCCAGTAGCTTGGAGACATAGAACTTGGCGGTCCGCTCAGCCATATGGAGCCGAGCCGCGATCTCTTTATTGCCCAAGTTCTCGAGTATCGCCTGCAATACTTGCTGTTCCCGAGGTGTGCAGTCGCCATTCACCCTGCTGTGGCTCTCGCGTGCGCCGTCGCCATGGTTATCGCGTGCGCCGTCCAACATAATCTTCAAGGCATGGGACATAAGAACGCGCGGTACCCAGAACCGGCCGGCTGCAACCTCAGCAATTGCCTGCGGCAAATGCTCACAAAGATCCGTGTGGCTCATGAGTCCGCGCGCGCCGGATCGCAACAGCGGTAGAGTTTCGGATTCGCAAAAAGCCTCGCCCAGCGCGATCACCCGCGCGTTGGAGTCAATCTCCGATAGCCTTGTGGCCAACTCAGCGGCATACTGAGGGCACGTGTACGCATCGACCAGGTACACGGCTGCCGCTGGAATCGAGCGCAGGTCCGATATCAGGTCCGTGCTTCTGAGTTGGACGACGTTGAGTGTGAAACCGCTTTGCGGAAGCAAAGCGTCAACTGCTCGCCCAGCCAGCATGTGCGGCGTAAGCAAGCAGACGTCTACCTTTTGAATCAGCCGGTCCTTCGGCATGAGAGCAACGCTATGACATACGGCCGGGTTGGACAAGTTGCCCAAAGCCGTTGCCCGATTGGGCAGAGGAGACTGGACTACAGGTCAAGTGGCGCTGCGTACCTCACCATGGCGCCTGCCGGCGCCCCCATTTCTTAGCAATAAGTGCGCTTGGCACGGAGGTATCGGCACCTCGTGTAGCGCGGTATAGCACCCGTGTACTGTTGTTTCCGCCAACGGCCTGCTCAAAACTAAGCAAGTCGGAAACTATTGTCCTGCGTGGAGATATACAGAGATGAGAAATACTGCACGTTCGTCGATTGTGATTGGCGTAGCTCTGGCATTATCGTTTGCGGCACTCGCGGGACCACGCGCTGCCCCAGCGTCGGGAGACAGCGACAAAGCTCGGTCCGACCAAGCGCAGATGAGGGGCCTCGACGAACAGGTTCAGGAAGTCAAATCAGACGTTCTAAGCATTTCGCAGGAGCTGAGTCGGCTGGAGGAGAAATTGCTCTACCCGTCAGGGACTCAGGTCGCAATCTTCGTCGCGCTGGCCAAGGGCGACCAGATGCGCCTCGACGCTGTGCGGCTCCAGATCGACGGCCAGCTCGTTACGCACTACATCTACAGCTTCAAAGAGCTCGAGGCCCTGCGCAAGGGCGGCGTGCAACGGATCTACGTCGGCAATGTGGCCACGGGAGATCACAAGCTCGATGTGCTTGTGGATGGAAAATTGGAAGACGGTGCGGATTTCAACCGCACAGAACACTTCACCTTCCGCAAGGAAGTGAAGCCAAAGCTGGTGGAGCTAACCTTGGGCGGACCGAGTTCCGGCAGTCCGATCGCGCTTGGGGAGTGGTAATCGATGCGAGCGACACGCCGGCTAATGGGGGTCGGCCTAGCCGTGGCACTTGCCATCCCGGCCACCGGTGGCGACCTGAAGGTCCCTCCCGCCCCAAAGGGCGACTTGAAGGACCTCTATTTCGGCGAGGCGCTCTATCACGCCTACCAGGGACAGTATTTCGAAGCAATCCAGCGACTCGACACCGAACTCGCCCAGTACCACGGTCTCGACCAGCCTGAACTTGATACGTTGCACTATCACATCAATAACGCCGAATTCTCGGTCGGCGACTTCGAACTCAACTACCGCATGCACCACCGCGCAGGGCGCGCCATAAAGGCGGTGCTCGACGGCGCCGTCGATGAAGCTGTGCGAAACGAGGCCGCGTTCAGGCTCGCCCGCATCCACTTCCAGAAGGGTCAGCTCGATGATGCATTGCACGCGCTGGAGCGGATCCAGGGTACGGTGCCCGCGGAGATAAGGGACGACGTCGAGTTCTTGCGGGCGAACATCTATATGGCGACAGGCCGGCCGAGCGAGGCCGTCAAAGTGCTCGCGCAGCTGCGGAGCGATCCGAGCCTGGCCGCATTTGTCTCCTACAACCTGGGCATCGCGCTATTGCAGGACGGTCGATCACAGGATGCGATCGAGCAACTGGACAAGGCCGGGCAGTTGGCGGCCGTTGATCCCGCCAGTCTCGCCATCCGCGACAAGGCCAACCTGGTGCTTGGCGCCATCCTGTTTGAATCGGGCAATTTTGAGCGGGCAAAACAGTCACTGGATCGCGTCCGCCTCCAGGGACCGTTCTCGAACCAAGCGCTGCTACGAGCAGGGTCAGCCGAGGCTTCGGCCAGCAAGTACGACCGTGCGCTCGTTCCATGGAACATCCTGGTGGAGCGTGAGCCTACGGATGTCGCGGTCCAAGAAGCTATGCTTGCCGGGCCGCATGCCTACGCCAGCCTGAAGGTGTACGGCCGTGCCGCGCTCCTGTACGGTCGCGCGCTCGAGCTGTTCAGCAATCAGATCGAAAGAGTCGACGCCTCGATCCGCAGTATCAGGGAAGGGCGGTTTCTCAAGGCGCTGATCCGCGAGGAGAGCCGGGAGGACCAAAGCTGGGTCATCCGCCTCCGCAGCCTGCCGGATTCGCCGGAGACTTACTACCTGATGGAGTTGATGGCAACTCACGATTTCCAGACTGCGCTGCACAACTATCTCGACCTCG
>Ga0070697_100000925_pt1 | contig 22078 bp, 17 predicted proteins | sample KBSK1501metaG_FD_65475 | JGI IMG/M metagenome (GOLD analysis project Ga0070697, IMG submission 65475) | Corn, switchgrass and miscanthus rhizosphere microbial communities from Kellogg Biological Station, Michigan, USA - KBS K1-50-1 metaG | ecosystem: Host-associated > Plants > Roots >... | reverse complement strand
GGCATCGGCTCCGCGCTCGCCGCCCAGATCGCCGAGCTGCACCGGACGGGCCGATCGTCGATGCTGGAGCGGCTTCGGGCCGAGCTGCCGCCGGGCATCGTCGACCTCATCCAGGTTCCGAACCTGAGCGTGGAGCGCATCACGGCCCTGCACCGCGCGCTCGGCGTCGGCAGCGTGGCCGAGCTGAAATCGGCCGCCGAGGCGGGGAAGGTGCGGGGGGTGAAGGGCTTCGGCGAGAAGACGGAGAAGAAGATCCTGGACGGGATCGCGGCGCTCGAGGCACGCGGGGCGACGCTGCTCCTGCCCGAGGCGCTGCGCGCGAGCGAAGCGCTGCAGGCCTGGCTCGCCGCCTCGCCGGAGGCGCTGCGGGTCGACGTCGCGGGGGAAACACGCCGGCGCTCCGAGACGGTCGACCAGATCGAGCTGGCGGTGGCCTCGCGCGACGGCGAGGCCGTCGTCGACCACTTCCTGCGCATGCCCGAGGTGGCGGCGGTCGTGGAGCGCCCGCCCGACCGGTGCCGTGTCCGACTGGCTGAGGGCGTCCACGCGCAGGTCGAGGCGGTCTCGCCGCCGGAGTACGTGCCCACGCTCGTCCGCCTCACGGGCTCCTCCGCCCATTACGAGAAGCTGCAGGCCCGGGCGCAGGCGAAGGGCCTCGTCCTCTCCGAGCGCGCCCTGGAGTCTCGGCGCGGCGGCCGCACGATCGCGCTGCCCGACGAGGCTGCGCTCTACCGCCGGCTCGGGCTGCAATACATTCCACCGGAGCTGCGCGAGGACGAGGGCGAGGTGGAAGCGGCCGCGGCGGGCACGCTGCCCGAGGACCTGCTGGAGGAGAAGGACGTACGCGGCTTCGTCCACTGCCACACGTACTACTCGGACGGCAAGCACAGCGTGGAAGAGATGGCGCGGGGGGCGGAGGAGCTGGGGATGGAGTACATCACCATCACCGACCACTCGCCCACCGCGCACTATGCGGGCGGCCTGAACGAGGACCGGCTCCGGCAGCAGTGGGACGACATCGCCCGCGCGCAGGAGAAGGTGAAGGTCCGCCTGCTGCGGGGCACGGAGAGCGACATCCTCGCCGACGGCGCCCTCGACTATCCCGACCGGATCCTCGAGCAGCTCGACGTCGTGATCGCCAGCATCCACAACCGCTACCGGATGGGCGAGGAGGAGATGACCCGCCGCCTCGTGAGGGCGATGAGACTCCCGGTCTTCAAGATCTGGGGGCACGCCCTGGGCCGCTACGTGCGCCGCCGGCCGCCGATCGCGTGCCGCGTGGAGGAGGTCCTCGACGCGGCGGCCGAGTCGAGAGCGGCCATCGAGGTCAACGGCGATCCCCGCCGGCTGGACATGGAGCCGCGCTGGCTGCGCAAGGCGCGCGACCGTCACCTGCGGTTCGTCGTCTCGACCGATGCCCACTCGGTGCGCGGCCTCCTGAATTTCCGCTACGGCGTGGCCATGGCGCGCCGCGGCTGGATCCGCAAAGGCGAGGTGCTGAACACGCTAGGCGCGGACGCCTTCCGCAAGGCCGTCAAGCCCACGCCATAGCCTTTTTAACGCAGAGGACGCGGAGAACGAACGGAGAGTACGCAGAGAAGGAAGAAACTAAGCACGCGCAGAAGCTGCGAGCGAAGCGCGATTCACTCGCGCGCAGCGAGCGGGGGTTCAAGGGGGTGCGACGCAGCACCCCCTTGCTCCCTGACGACCTCTGCGTGGAAGGGCCCGTTTCTGGTTTACTCTTCTCCTGTGGCTCACCGGATATTCATCCTCTCGCCGGCGCATTGCGGGGGTGAGCGGGCGCAGCTCGTCCTCAACGAGGAGGCCCAGTTCCCCCTCGCCCGGCGTCTGAGGAGCGCGGGAGGAGCGCCGCTCGGGGAGGTGTTCGCGTTCCTGAGCGGTCTGTACTTCCGGGGCAAGCTCGCCTATGCGCAGGCGTTCGCGGCCCCACCGACGGGCGTACCCGGCGTGGTCATCATCACGTCCAACGAAGGGCTGCGGGTGCCGAGCTTTCCCGTGACCCTGGCCCGGCTCCGCCGCTACGCGCGCGGCTCGATCGACCTGCGCGACGCCCGCTACCGCCGGCCCCTCATGCGAGACGCGAACATCCTGGCCGCCGCCGCGGGCCCCGACTGCGAGGTGGTGCTCCTCGGCAGCGTCGCCACCGGCAAGTACGTCGACCTGCTGGTGAAGGTCTTCGGCCCTACCCTGCTCTTCCCGGCCGAGTTCGCGGGCCGGGGCGACATGAGCCGCGGCGGCCTCCTGCTGCGCTGCGTGGACGCCGGCCGCGAGCTCGAGTACGTGCGCCTCGACGGCGGCGCGCCCCGGCACGGGCCGCGGCCGCCCCGGCTGGCCCCGCGGGCATGAGCGCGCCGCGGGCCACGCGCAATCGCCATCCGTCTCGTCGCGGGGGGGGCCGGGCGGCCGCTCGTCCGCGGGCCGAGCCGGCCGGTCTCGTCCTTCCGAAGGACACCGACACGGTGGAGGTGCGCCTCGGCGCCCGCGCCGTGCGCCTGACGAACCTCCGCAAGCTCTTCTGGCCCGACCTCGGCCTCACCAAGCGCGACCTGCTGCAGTACTACGCCGACGTGGCTCCGTCGCTGCTCCCCCACCTGCGCGACCGCGCCATGGTCATGAAGCGGTACCCCAGCGGCGCCGCGGGCGAGTTCTTCTTCATGAAGCGGGCGCCCACGCCGCGCCCGGACTGGATCGAGCTGTGCTCCATCGAGCACGAATCGGGAAACGTCATCGATTTCCCGATGGTCCAGGACCTGCCTTCGCTGCTGTGGGTCGTGAACCTGGGCTGCATCGACCTCAACGAGTGGTACGCGCGGTGCGACGACGTGGACCGGCCCGACTACGTCCATTTCGATCTCGACCCGGTGAAAGGCGCTCCGGAGGTGCCCTTCGCGCGCGTTCGCGAGACGGCGCTGATCGTGCGGGACGGCCTCGAGGCGCTCGGCATGCCGTCCTTCGCCAAGACGACCGGCTCCCGCGGCATCCACGTCTACGTCCCCATCGTCAGGGGGCCGACGCAGAGGGACGTGTGGAGCTTCGCCAAGCGCTTCGCGCAGAGCCTGGAAGCTCTGCAACCGAAGCTCATCACCGCCGAGTACGTGATCTCGAAGCGGCCGGCCGGCCACGTGCTCGTGGACTACAACCAGAATGCCTGGGGGCGGACGCTGGCCTCGGTGTATTCCGTCCGGCCGCATCCTCGCGCCGCCGTGTCGACGCCGGTGACGTGGCGCGAGGTCGATCGCGGCGTCGCCATCGAGGACTTCCGGATCGACAGCGTCCCCGCGCGCGTCGGCAAGCTCGGCGACCTCTGGGCGCCCCTTCTCGCCGCGAAGGGCCGCTTCCGCCTCGAGCGCTATCTCTGAGCGAGGGCCGCGCTGCGGCCGCTGAGGCTCGAGACGACCGTGACCAGCTCCTCGGGCTCCACCGGCTTGGCGAGGTGGATCTGGTACCCGGCGAGGAGGGTCCTGACCCGATCCTCGCGCCGCGCGTAGGCGGTGAGGGCGGCGGCCGGAACGCGGCCTCCCTCCTCCGGCGGCAGCGCGCGCACCTTCTGGATGAGGGCGTAGCCGTCCTCGCCCGGCATCTCCACGTCGCTCAGCAGGACGTCGGCGTTCCCGGTACGCAGCAGCTTCAGCGCTTCGTCGGTCGACGCCGCGCCCACGACGCGCGCGCCCCGCTGCTGGAGCACCGCCCTCATCAGCTCGCGGGCATCCTGGTCGTCGTCCACCACGAGAACGGTCAGCCCCTCGAGCGTCGCCGAGAGCGCACCACTCTCGTCGCTTGCGCGCCCGCCGCCCGGCTCATCGCGCCCGACCCCCGCGGGCAGCCGCGCGGCCGCGGGCAGGCTGACCTTGAACGCCGACCCGAGCCCCGGTCCCCGGCTGGACGCCTCCACCGTGCCACCGTGCAGCTCCACGATGTGGCGCACGATGGCCAGGCCCAGGCCGAGGCCGCCGTGGAAGCGGGTGCTCGTGGAGTCACCCTGGAGGAAGCGGTCGAAGATGCGCGGGATCAACTCCGGCGGCATCCCGGCCCCGTTGTCCTCCACGACGATCGTGACGTGCGCGCGCTCGCGGGACATCTTCACCCGTACCACGCCCCCGCGGGCAGTGAACTTGATGGCATTCGCCAGGAGGTTCCACACCACCTGCTGCAGGCGGTCGGAGTCGCCCGAGACCTGCGCGGCGGCGTCCTCGACCTGCGCCTCGAGCGCGACGCCCTTCGCTTCGGCGGTCGGGCGCATGGTGTCGACGGTCGCCTCCACGACGGGGGCCAGCTCGACCGGTCGCAGGTCCAGCCGGAGCTTGCCCGTGACGATGCGGGAGACGTCGAGGATGTCGGCGATGAGCTGGCTCTGGGACTTCGCGTTCCGGTTGATGGTTTCGATCGCGCGCCGCCTCGTCTCCTCGTCGAGCTTGCCGTCCCGGAGCACGTGGGCCCAGCCCACGATCGCGTTGATGGGCGTCCGCAGCTCGTGGGAGAGCGTGGCCAGGTACTCGTCGTTCATCCGGTTCAGCTCCTGGGCTTCGCGATAGAGGCGGGCGTTGTCCACCGCGAGGGCGGCGCGGCCGGCCAGGTTCTCGGCGAAGGCGAGGTCGCTCATGCCGTAACGGCGGCCGGACTCGGCCGTCATGAGCGTGAGCGCCCCCAGCGTGCGTCCTCGCGCGGCGAGCGGCACGATGATGTAGCTCTTCAGGCCGAGGCCACGGAGGATCTCGTGGTGCTCGGGGTCCTCGGCGGTTTCCGCCAGCAGGTCGTCGGTGATCTCCGAGACCAGCTCGGGGAAGCCCGTGCGCATCACGTTCGGGACCCCGCTGTCGGCCTCCATGTGCACCGAGTACCGCCGCTCGAGCTGCCGGGCCAGCTCCACCTTGTTCGGGTCCGCGTGGACCACCGCCAGGCGCTGGAGCGTCCCGTCCGGGCCGACCATGTCCACCGCGCACCAGTCGGCGATCTGGGGTACCGCCAGGCGGGCCACCGCGCTGAGGGTCGTCTCGGAGTCGAGTGAGGAGGCGAGGGCGTCGCTGGCCTCGGCCAGGAAGCGGGAGGCCTCCTCGGCCCGTCGGCGGTCGGTGACGTCGACGCAGGAGCCGATGTGGCCGCCGAAGACACCCTCGCTCGCGAACAGAGGCGCCCCCGACGCCAGCAGCCAGCGGTACTCGCCGTCGGCCCGCAGCAGGCGCAGCTCCAGCTCGAACGGACGCCGATCGGCGGAGGCGGCGGCGATCTCCTCCTCCCAGCGCCTGCGATCCTCGGGGTGGATGCCCTCCATCCAACCCGTGCCCCGCTCCTGCCCGAGGGTCCGGCCCCGGAACTCCAGCCAGCGCCGGTTGAAGTACGTGAAATGGCGCTCCGGGTCGGACATCCACACGAGGCCGGGGGTCGTGTCGGCCATGAGGCGGAAGAGCCGCTCGCTGTCTCGAAGCTCCCGCTCCGCGCGCTTGCGCGGCGTGATGTCCTCGTGCAGGACGACGACGCGATGCGTTCCCCCCCGATCCGACCGCAGCGCGCGGAACCGGAACCAGCGCTCGTGCCCATCGGCGGTCGGGCAGGCGTACTCGTTCTCGAAGCGCTCCTGCCGCGCCTCGAGCACGCTGCGCAGGCCGGCCATGACGCGCCGCGCCTCCTCGGGGCACTCCGGCATCTCGGCCTGGCAGCGCTCGAGGAAGGGCGTGCCGACGCCGTGAGGGCGGCCAATGAAGGGGTGGGCCTCGTCGAAGGCGTCCCAGGTCTCGTTGACGGCGAGGACGGTCCCGCTCCCATCCAGGATCGCCACGTGGACGGGGAGCGTATCGAGCGCGGCTCGGAGCAGCTCCTCCGACGGCCGCAATTCGTCCTGCACGGACCTCATCACCCCGTTCGTATGCAACGACCATTCCGGGCGGGGATGCGAGGCGTGCTTCTTCCTGACTCATGCGTCGTGGCCGGAGATTTGCATCGATTGCAACGGGGCTCCATGCCCCGTCGACGCAGAAAGGGGTGAACACATGCCTGAAAGGAATTCCGGCGGCCGGCGTCGTCGCAGCTCTGGCCGGAAATACGGCCAGAAGGCCCAGCAGAAGGTCGAGCGGGCGATGCACGAGATGAAGCGCGGCCAGCTCAAGTCGGGGCGGTCGGGCACGACGGTCAAGAGCCGGAAGCAGGCCATCGCGATCGGCCTGTCCGAGGCGCGCCGGGCCGGCGGCAAGGTTCCCCGACGCCGGTCCTCCTCCTCGGCCTCGTCCCGGCGCAGGAAGTAGCTCTTCACCCCGGCCCGTCCGGGCCGCGGCCAGCCGCGGGGGGGCGCGACGCGCCCCCCCGGCTCATCCCCTCCAACCTGTGCGACACTCGGGGCGGTGAAGCCGCTGTCCGAGACCGATCTCTCGGCGATCGAAGCCGAGGCCAAACGCGTGGCCAGCTCTGCGAGGGGCCTCGCCGACGGCCTCGGGCAGGCGCTGCCACGGCTGCGCGAAGACCTGCGCGCTGCGCGCGCCGAGGCCGAGACGCTGCGCGCCGCCCTCGAGAAGGAGAAGGAATCGCGGGAGACCGCGGCGCGTCAGCCGTCGCCGGCGCGTCACCCTCGGAACGAGGCGCCGGACGAGGAAGCGGAAGCGGCCGGCGCGTTGCTGGCGGCGCCCTTCCGCGTCAGCGCGAAGGCGGCCGCGGCCGCCCGCGCCGACCCCCTCGCCGCCCTGGCGGTGCAGGTGGCGAAGGCGCTCTCGCCGGACGCCAGCCCCGTGGATCGGGCGCGCCTCATCGCCATGGCCTTCGCGGCCAGCCAGGGCGATCTCGAGACGTTCTGGGCGGCCCGGCGCCAGCGCAAGGCGGCCTCCAAGCCTATCGAGCAGACCTCATTGCGCAAGAGGTAGCCTTCGCCTATCTTCAAAAGATGGGGCGCGAAGGCCTGCTCGTCTTGCTGGTCGAGGACACCCTCGACACCCTCGAAGCCTTCTCCCACTTCCTCCGCGGCGCCGGCTTCCGGGTCGAGACCGCGGTCGACGGCCGCCAGGCCGTGGACAAGGCGCGCGCGCTTCGTCCGGACGTGGTCGTGATGGACCTGGCGCTGCCGGAGCTGGACGGCTGGGAGGCAACGCACCGGATCAAGTCCGACGCCCTCACGCGGCATGTTCCCGTCATCGCCTTCAGCGGCCACGCGTTCCAGCAGTCGAAGGAGTCGGCCCGGCAGGCCGGCTGCGACGCTTTCCTCATCAAGCCCCTCGACCCCGCGCTGCTGATCGCCGAGATCCGCCGCGTCGTGGAGCTGGCCCGACAGACGAACGCGCTCGCGGACTCCGGCCCTCACTACGAGCTGCTGCTGTACATCAGTCCGGCGTCGACACCCTCGCTCGCCGCCCGCCAGATCCTGGAGGACCTGCTGCAGCAGTTCGATCCGTCGCAGGTGCGGCTCGAGATACGCGAAGTGTCCGCGGCGCTCTCGAAGGCGGAGGCGGACCGGATCGGCTTCACGCCGACTCTTCTCATCAGCCGCGACGGCGAGACGCCGGAACGCATCACCGGCGATCTCGCCGACGCGGAAAACGTCGGTCAGCGCCTGAGGGACGCGGGCATCCCCCGGCGCCGGCCGAAGGATTAGGCCGCTACCGATCCAACCGGTTCCTCTGCAGGACGTCGCGGATCACGCCGGGAGGCACGTCCGCCTTCCTCGCGGCGTCGAGGGCGATGCTCATCTGCTGCTGGAAGAGCTCGGCGGCGCGCGCGATGTCCGCGAGCCGCTGCCGGCAGGCATCGTCGCCCGGCTGCTTGATGGTATTGCCCCCCAGCAGGACGAACCACTCGCGCCCGGTGGTCGTCTCGCCACCGGCCGGGGTCGTTCCGCCGAGACAAAAGTCCTTGAAGCCGAACCACATGCTATCGATCTCGTTGGCTTTCAGGCAAAGCAGGCCGGTCGCGGCCTGCAGGTCCCTCACGCCCGTCGCCACCTCGGGCGCGGCTCCCACGGTCGTGGGCGGCAGCGCCACGTTGAGCGTGGGGCTCGTCGGAGGTCCCACGTTCGGCACCGGCTGCATCTGCGGCGACGCGCCGGGATAGTTCGGCGGTAGCGGGATCCCGCCGGTCGCGGGCGGCGTCCGGCTCTGCGTGACGACGACGGGCGGCGCGGTGGTCGCGGCGGTCGCCGTCGTCGAGGTCACGTTCGGCGCCGTCACGGGCGTGACCACGCCGACCTGCGACACGGACCCGCCGGTGCTGACGTCCACCGGCTCGACGCGGATCACGGTGCGGGTGCGACCCTTGCCCGCCCGGTAGCTGAGCACCACGTCGTCTCCGGCGCGGACCTGACGCAGGCTCTTCGCGACGTCGGGCGTCACCGATACGACCCGCCGGGCGCCCGTCTCGTCGGCGACGGTCAGCGTTCGCTTGGAGGGATTGACCGCCACCACCCGGACACTCTCGATGGTCGTGGACCGCGATGCGGCGCCGGTCGTGCTGGCCGGGGCAGGCGTGACCTCCCGGATGTTGGTCACGACTCGCGCGGCGCGGCCACTGTCGAGGCGGTAGCCGAGCATGACCTGGTCGCCGGAGTGCAGCCTCGACAACCGCGACAGACCCTCGCCTTCCACGGACAAGACGGCATCGCGGCCCTCGGTGCGGACGGTGATCGTCCGGCCGGTGGGATCCACCCGCACGACTTCCGCGTTCATGAACGTCGGGACGCTCGGGTTGGAGCCGGCCGGCGTGTAGACCTGGGTCTGCTGTCCGAAGGCGGCGCCGGCCAGAGCCAGCACGGCAAGAATGGACACGATTCCCTTCATGGCTCAGGACCTCCAAAGGAACGTAAGCAAGGGCGATGCCAGATCTGGGCCCGCCCTCAGCCTCAAGGAGCGCGGCGTGTCCTCCGCACCATCCCGGGCACGAGCTCACGGAACATCTGCAGCGCCGAGTCCAGGTCCGCCGAGGACATCGGCTTGCGCACGAACATCACCGGGCCCATCGCGAGCGCCTCCAGGATCGCCTCGTGGTTCGCGTCATGGCCGCTCATCAGAATGGCCGGCCGGCGGGGGTGGGCGGCCAGGGCGTCGCGCAGGATCTCGGCGCCCGAGGTGCCCGGCAGGACCATGTCGATGAAGAGGCCGCTGTAGCTGCGGTCCTTCACCCGCTGCCGCGCATCGGCCGGGTCCGAGCAGGGGTGCGCTTCCCACTCCCGTTCCCAGATCGTGTCCGCGAGGGTCTGCGCGAAGACCAGGTCGTCGTCGACGACGAGGATCCGGGGCCGCCCTTCCAGGTTGCGGCTACGAACGACCTGGCCCGGCGCCGCCTGGTGCAGCGCCTCCTCGGCGGCGGCGAGCAGGGCGGCGCCGCCCCCTTCCACCTCGCCATAGCCCGTGGCGACACCCGCGGAATCCGGCCGGGAAGCCTCTGTCCCCGGAAGCGCCGCCTCTTCCGTGACCAGGGACAGGAGACGCTCGCCGGCGCGCGCGGCCTCGCTCGCGGTCGTCTCCGGCATCAGCAGCGCGAGGTTCGAGCCGTGCCAGGCGAGCACGTCATGGAGGCGGACCGAGTGGCCCAGCCTCCGGGCCGCGCGGGCGAGCCGAGTCTCGGCGTCGGGCGGCGATTTCGGGTCGGCCTCGATGCGCATCACGGCCAGGGACACGAACCCGCCGACGCGCCGAACGCGCGCGACCTCCTCCTCCAGGCGGAACCTGAAGGCTACGGAGTCGAGAAGGGGACGCTCGCTCATCGTCTGGAGCCGGGGCGAGAGCCTCGACGGCGAGCCGGAGGCGCGGGGCCCGCCGGCTTCGTTTCGACCGTATCCGCCGCCCGCTCGTCTGCGCCCGCCACCACGACACGGTCGCGCCCCGCTCGCTTGGCACGGTACAAGGCGGCATCGGCGGCGTTCAGCAAGCGGTCGCGATCCCAGCCGGTCGTACGGTCGCCGACCGCGATGCCCAGGCTGCAGGTGACGCGGAGGCGGATGTCGCCGACGGCGATCGACGTTGCCGCCACGAATGCCCGCAGCCTCTCGCCCGCGGCCCGCGCCCCCGCGGCATCGCATCCGGGCAGCACGACCACGAATTCCTCCCCGCCGTAACGCCCCGCGAGATCGTAGGGGCGCACGATGGCGCGCATCGTCGCGGCCGCGTGGCGCAGGACCTCGTCGCCGACGGCGTGACCGTGCGCATCGTTGACGAGCTTGAAATGGTCGAGGTCCACGAAGACCAGCGCGCACGCCGCGGATGAGCGCCGGCACCGTTCCAGTTCCTTGCCCAGCGTCTCGAGGATCGTCCTCCGGTTGGCGATGCCGGTGAGCGGGTCGGTGGTGGCCTGCTCGCGCAGGGCCTCGCGGGCGGCGATGAGCTGGCCATGCAGCTCGACGATGCGCCGCCCCGTGCGGATCCGCGCTTCCAGCTCCAGGTTGTCGAAGGGCTTCCGGAGGTAATCGTCGGCGCCGGCGGCCAGGCCTTCCACCACGTCTTGCTGCCGGTCGCGCCCCGTGAGCAGGATGATGTAGGTGTAGGGCTCGCGTCCGGCTTGCCGGACCCTTCGGCAGACCTCGAGGCCGTCGAGGCCGGGCATCATCCAGTCGAGGAGCGCGATCGAAGGCGCGTCGGCCCCTTGCAGCGCGCTCCAGGCCTGCTGACCGTCCTCGGCCAGCACGACCTCGTATCCCCAGCCGGCGAGCGCGCCCTGGAGCAGGTGGCGGGCGAAGCGAGCGTCCTCGGCGAGCAGGACCTTCAACCCCCGCGCCTCAGCAAGACGACCCACCGCATCGCGTCACCCGAAGAGTGCACGATTCTACACTCGTCGGCAGGCACGGAAGTTGCTGCTTCACTCCCTGGTGGCGCGCCGTTGGGCGCCGGGAGGGCCTCATGCTCTGGACGATCATTGGGATCCTGTTCGTGCTCTGGCTGCTCGGCCTCGTCGCACACGTGGGAGGCGGGCTGATCCACCTGCTGCTCGTGGTCGTGGTGGTGGTGTTCCTGATCAACCTCATCACCGGCCGCCGTCCGGCCGTCTGACGGAAGATCAGGGACGACCCGGCACGTGGATCCGCACGCCGGCGCGAAGCGATCGCGGCGGGCCGAGCGTGCGCAGCGGCGTGCGGCCCACGTCGTAGGCCGCGTCGAGCAGGTTTTCCGCGGCCACGTACACCTCCGCATCGCGGCCGAGCGGCCGCGCGGCGAGAACGTCGACGGTCGTGGTTCGGCCGAGCGGGAACAGGTTGAGGTCGTCGTCGAACTGGCGCCCCGAGAACCGCGCCTGCAGGCCCACGCGCAGCGCGTGATGCGCGTAGCGGAGGCTGAGGCTGCCCTGGTGTCGCGGCACCTGCGCGACCTTCAGGCCCGCGAGGGCCGGCTGGTCCGCGGACACGACGATCGAGTCGACGAAGAGCCATGACGCGGTCGCGGTGAACGCCGCCCCCAGGCGCGCCTCGGCGTCGGCCTCGACGCCGCGCGCGCGGATGAGCGCCACGTTCTTGCGCTGCCGCGTGATGAGCGCCGGCGTCGACGACAGCGTCACGTTGGCGACCGCGCCCTTGACCTCGTTCCAGAAGACGCTCGTCCTCACCGAGAAGCGGCCGTCGGGACGGCGCGCGAGCGCGCCCGCTTCGACGCCGCCCAGGCGCTCGGCGCGCAACGCCTCGTTGGCGAGGGTCAGGACGTTGCCGAGGCGGAACGGCCGGTAGAGCTCGTTGAGCGTCGGGGCGCGGAAGGAGCGATACGCGGCGGAGGTGAGCGACAGCCACGAGGCGACCGGGTATCGGAGCGAGAGCCGCGGGCTGAGCGCGTTCTCCTGGTGGTCCGTCAGCGCCGTCGCGGCGGTGCCCGGGCTGCGCCGCTCGCCCGACTGCCCCCAGCGATCGAACCGCAGCGCCGCGGTGGCCGAGAGCCGGCCGACGGTCAGCAGGTCCTCGGCGTAGATGCCGAGATCGAGCTGGCGGCCTTCGTTGCCGACGAGAGGACCGGCGCCGGGATTGAAGACGACCTCCTCGCTCGTCGCCTCGACGCGGCGCAGGTCTGCTCCCGCGACCACGACCTGCCGGCGGCCGACCGGCCTCGCCCACTGTCCCCAGGCCCCGGCGACCCGGGAAGGCACGCGCTGCCGTCGGTTGAGCCGCTCGCTGGCACGGTCGGGCGCGATCGTCGAGAAGGTCTGGTGATACAGCCCGTCGCCGGCGTAGGCCCGCAGGGTCAAGGTGGCGGTCGACGTCCGGTCCACGCCGAGGACCACCTGGCGCAGGCGCGTGTCGTTCGTCTGGAGGGGCGTGCCGTTCCCGCGCGACTCGCGGAACGCGGAGATCGCCACGAACTGCCGGCTCGGGGTGTCGGGTCCACGCTCCAGGGCCAGCTCGACGCCGTCGTGCCGCGACGTCGCGGCGGCGTCCACCGCGCCGCGCTCGGGGGGCGGCACCAGGACATAGCCGTCCGTGTGGAAAGACGTGCCGTGCAGCCTCAGCCCCCAGCTTCCCCGGCGCAGCGCGGCGGCGACGGAGCCGTCGGGGGTGGACTCCGAGCCGTAGCTGACATCGGCGTCGAGCCGAGTCTGGTCGGCGCGCTTGCGCACCAGATGGATCACTCCGGTGAGCGCACCGTTCCCGTAGAGGTCCGACGCGCCTCCGCGCAGCACTTCCACGCGATCGAGCGAAGCGCGGGGGACGCGGCTCCAGTAGACCCACCCCCCGAACGGGTCGTTGAGCGGCACGCCGTCGTCGAGCACGAGGGCACGGCTGGCCCCGCTGCCGCCGATGCCACGAAGAGAGGCGCCCTGGGTCGTCGGGTTCGCGGTCCGGCTGCCCGATCGCCGGAAGAGCGTGAAGCCGGGCACCTGGCGCAGCACGTCGTCGACCGCCAGCGCGGGCGTCAGCTCGAGCGCGCGCGCGCCGAGGACGACGATGCTGGCCGGCGTCTCGCCGAGCCGCTCGGGGACGCGCGCGCCGGTGACGGTGACCTCGTCGGCGAACGCGCGCCGGAGGACGATCGTCAGCGGCCCCGCGTCCTTTCGAAGATCGACGCTCCGGCGGACGGGAGCGTATCCGGCGGCCTCGACCACGACGACGCCCGAGGCCCCGCGTCCCGCGATCGAGAAGCGCCCGTCCGGGCCGGTCCTCGTGTCCCGCTCGCCGCCACCGGTGCGCAGCGACACCCGGGCGCCCGCGACCGCCGACCCGGAGGCGTCCCGCACGACGCCCTCGAGGCCCTCGGGCGGCGCCGGCGCCGTGAGCCAGGCCAGCAGGACGGAAAGGAGCAGCGCGGTCAGGCCCCGATCATAAGCGAGTCGGGCTCCGGCCGCACGGATCGAGCTCGGGCGGTCGCCTCAGCGGCCCTTCAGCTTCGCGCAGGCGTCCTTGATGCCGGCGGTGCAGGCCTGCTGCAGGAAGGCGACGGCCTTGGTGTGGTCCTTGGCGACCCCGTTGCCCAGCTCGTGCAGCAGGGCCAGCTCGTAGCAGCCGGCCGCGGCCCCTCCGGCGCAGGCCTTCTGGTACATCGGGACGGCGTGGGCGAGATCGGAGACGCGGCCGAACGCGCGCTGGTACTGTGAGCCGAGGTTGTAGCAATCGGCGGCATAGCCGGCTTCGCACGTCTTCTTGTACAGCTCCATGCCCCGGTCCAGGTCGCGCCCGACGCCGTCGGCCCTGATGTAGGCGGTGGCGAGCGCGCTGCAGCCGGCCAGGTCGCCTCCGTCGCACGCCTCCTTGAACAGGGAGGCCGCGCGCGACGGATCCTTCACCATCCCCGTCACTCCGCGGTAGAGCAGCCCGAGACGCTGGCAACCCCGCGGGTCGCGGGCCGAGCAGGCCTTCTGGTAGAGCGCCGCGGCGAGAGCCACGTCGGGAGGAGCGCCGCCACCGCCCGTCTCGGTCAGCAGGCCCAGGTCGACGCAACCGGCGGGGGCGCCTTTGTCGCAGGCCTTCCCGAAGAGCGCCGCCGCCTTCTTGGGGTCACGCGGCGTGCCCACGCCGTCGCGGACGAGCCGTCCCTCGGCGTGGCAGCCGCGGGGCTCGCCGGCCTCGCATCCCTTCGCGTACAGCCCGAGCGCCCGGGCCGCGTCCCGCGGCGCTCCTTCCCCCCGCTCGTAGGCGAGGGCCAGCTCGTAGCAGGCGGGGCCGAGACCACCATTGCAACCCTGCGTGTAGAGGGCCACGGCCCCCTTCGCATCGCGGGGCACCCCATCGCCCGTGGCCAGCAGCTTGCCGAGCGCGACGCACGACTGGGCATCGCCGCCGTCGCACGCCTTCCGCAGCAGGCTCCCGCCGCGCGCGGCGTCCCGCGGGAACCGCACGCCGTCGAGGTACATGGGGGCCAGCGCTCCGCAGCCTCGCACCATCCCCGCCTCGCAGGCGCGCTGGAGGAACGTCGCCGCCTCGCCGAGGTCCTTGGCCACGTCGCGGCCTTCCTGGTGCATCAGCCCGAGCTGCAGGCAGCCCTCGCCCTCGCGAAGGTCGCAGGCCTTCTTGAGGAACACGACCGCCTTGGTGATGTCACGAGACACGCCTTCCCCGGTGCGATTCATTCCGGCGAGGTCGAGGCAGGCTCGCCCGTGACCCCCTTCGCACGCCTTCTTCAGGAGACCGGCGCCCTTGGAGGCATCCCTGGAAACGCCCTCGCCACGCCGGTGCATCGAGGCGAGGGTGTAGCAGTCCGCCATCGACCCTTTGTCGCAGCTCTTCTTCAACACGGCCGGGTCGCCCGCCGCCGGGGCCGGCGCCTGGGCTGCGCCCGGCCGCGCCATCACGGCCACCAGAGCCAATCCCGCCAGGGCGTTCGTCGCGCGCATGAGGGACCTCCTGAAGTCCCCGTGATACCGCAACATCCGGGGGGACGCAATGTCCGCAATCACAGGGGTGCCCCGGCTAGAATCCCCGGGTGCGCACGAGCCGCGATCGACTCCGGGCTGCCGGCGCGCTCGGCCCGATCCTTGTCCTCGCCGCCGGGCTGCGGATCTGGGGGATGAGCTACGGCCTCCCCCATCCGATGGCTCGCCCCGACGAACAGAAGCTCGTCGGGCGGGCGCTGGGGATGATCGGCACCGGCGACCTCAACCCGATCGAGCACACCTACCCGGCCCTGCTCATGTATGTGCAGGCCGCCGCGCTCCTGCTGTACGCGAAGCTCGGCCAGCTGTTCGGCCACTACGGCGGGGTCAAGGACTTCCTCACCGACGCGGTCGCGACGCATCCCGGCCTCCACTACCGCATCGGCCGGGCGCTCAGCATCGCCTTCGGCGTGGCCACCGTCGCCGCGACGTACGTCCTGGGTCTCCGCGTCGACGGCAGGCGCGCGGTGGCGCTCCTCGCCGCCCTCGTCGTGGCCACGAACTACCTGCACGTGCGGGACTCGCGCTGGGGCACCGTCGACGTGACGATGACCTTCTTCGTCACCGTCTCGCTGATCTTCGCGGTCCAGGCGAGCGAAAGCCAGCGCTTCCGCGACTACCAGGCGGCGGGAGCGTTCGCCGGGCTGGCCGCCGCCACGAAGTACAACGCCGGGATCGTGCTGCTCGCGTCGGCCGCGGCGGCGATCGCCGGCGTGTCCCGCCGGCGCACGGCGCCCGCGGACGCCGCCCGTCGCTTCGCCGTCGCCGCCCTCACCACCGTCCTGTTGTTCACCCTGGCCACGCCCTATTCCGTCCGGGACTGGTACGCCACCTGGGAGGGCTTCACCGTGGCGGTCGGCATGCTCTATGACGTCGTCGGCGAGCGAGCGGGGTGGGTGCACCTCCGCGTGACATTTCCCTACGGCTTCGGCTGGCCGGTTTGCCTCGCCGCCCTCCTGGGCGCCGGACACGCCGTGTGGAAGCGCGACCGCCGGACGCTCGTGCTGGTCGCCTTCATCGTGCTGATGTTCGCTTCGATGGCGACCGTGCGGTGGGTGTTCCCGCGCTACCTGCTTCCCTTCGTGCCGCCGCTGGCCGTCCTGGCGGCGCAGGCGGTCGCTACCGTCCTGGACCTCTCGCGCCCCCTGCTCGCCGCGGCGGCGGCCGTCGCTCTCGCCGGACCCGGGATCTGGTCCTCCGTCGAGTTCGACCGCGTCGCCGCCCGCCCGGACACGCGCGTGCTCGCCGCGGAGTGGGTCGGCGCGAACGTGCCCCGCGGCTCGGCCATACTCGTCTGCGACAACTACGGCTCACCCGTGCTCGGCGCCGACGGGCACGGAGGTCCCGCGTTCCGTGTCCACCTGATCGACTGCACGCCGGGACCGGTCGCGGCGGCCGACGCCTCCTACCTCGTCACGAGCGACCACCCGCAGATGCCGTGGTTCGCCTCGGTGGACCCGAGGCTTCAGCGGTACCTCGACGAGCACGCGCGTCGGCTCGCGGTCTTCGACCCGTTCCGCGACGGCGCGTCCGCGACGCCCTATTTCTATCGCGGGGATGCGTTCTTCCTGCCGTTCACGGGCCTGCGGGCGATGGAGCGGGGGGGACCCGTGGTCACGGTGTGGGCGCTGCGGTGAGCGACCGCCTGCCGGCGGCCGATCCCATCCGCGAGGAGGTCCGCCGCTTCTTCGACGAGAACCACGAGGGGATCGAGCGGGCCCGCCGCGCCCGCCGCTACTTCTACGGCTACCTGACCCGCGTCATCCAGGCGCGCGTGCCCCCGGGCCAGCGCGTCCTCGACATCGGCTGCGGGGCCGGCCACCTGCTCGCCGCGCTGCAGCCCTCCTCCGGCGTCGGGATCGAGCTTTCATCGAGAGCCGTGGCGGCGGCGCGCCGGTTGCACGGCCGCCCGGCGCTGCGCTTCGTCGAGGGCGACGGCACCGAGCCCGAGACGCTGGCCGCGGCCGGCGGTCCGTTCGACGTGGTGATGATGTTCAACGTCGTCACTCACCTGACCGACGCCCAGCGCGCGTTCGAGAACCTCCAGCCGCTCTGCCACTCGCGGACGCGCGTCCTCGTCTTCAGCTACAGCCGCGTGTGGCAGCCCGTGCTTCGGACGGCCGAGCGGCTCGGGTGGAAGCTGCGGCAGCCGGCCGAGTCGTGGCTACCTCCCGAGGAGATCCAGCACATGCTCGCGCTGGCGGACCTGGAGGTGCTCCGCGTCGAGCGCCACGTCGTCTGCCCGGTGGGCATCCCGCTGCTCGCCGACCTCCTGAACCGCTACCTGGGGAGGCTGCCCCTCGTCGACGCCCTGTCGCTGATGTTCGGCATCGTGGCCCGGCCGGCGCCGCATCGCTTCCGCGGCTCGCGCTCGCCGCGCCCGAGCACCAGCGTCGTGATCCCCTGTCGCAACGAGGCCGGCCACGTTCCGTCCCTCGTCGCCCGGCTTCCGGAGCTGGGGCCGGGCAGCGAGTTCATCTTCGTGGAGGGCAACTCCACCGACGACACGGAAGCGGTGCTCCGGCGCACGATCGCGGAGAACCCCGGCCGGCCGCTTCGCTTCGTGAAGCAGACCGGACGCGGCAAGGGCGACGCGGTCCGCCTCGGCTTCTCGGCCGCGCGCGGCGAGGCGCTCCTGATCCTCGACGCCGACATGGGCGTGGCCCCCGAGGACGTCCCCAAGTTCGTGCGCGCCCTCGTCTCCGGCAAGGGCGAGCTGATCAACGGCTCGCGGATGGTCTACCCGATGGAGGGCCGCGCGATGCGGTTCCTGAACCTGCTCGCGAACAAGTGCTTCGCCTTCCTGTTCACGTGGCTCCTCGGACAGCAGGTCCGCGACACGCTCTGCGGAACGAAGGCGCTCTACCGCCAGGACTACGAGACGATCGCGGCCAACCGCGCGTTCTTCGGCGACTTCGATCCCTTCGGCGACTTCGATCTGCTCTTCGGCGCCGCCCGGCTGAACCTGGCCATCGTGGACATCGCGGTGCGTTATCACGCGCGCCGGCACGGCGTCACCAACATCTCGCGCTTCCGCCACGGGTGGCTGCTCCTGCGGATGAGCGCGTTCGCCGCCCGCAAGCTGAAGTTCCTCTGATCCGCGGCCCGCTCCTCAGGCGAGGTCGGCGGGGCGGACGGGCAGGCGGCGCACGCGCCGGCCGGTGGCGGCGAACACCGCGCTCAGGACCGCGGGCGCGAGCGGCGGCACCGGCGCCTCGCCGATGCCCGACGGCTGGGCGACGGTCGCGGGCAGGACGTGCGTCTCCACCACCGGCGTGTCCCGCAGGCGCGGCACCGCGTAGTCGCCGTAGCTGCTCTGCTGCACGCGGCCGCCCGCGATCGTGATCTCGCCGAAGAAGACGGTGGCGAGCGCCCACACGACGCCGCCCTCGACCTGGCGCTCGATGTGCAGCGGGTTGACGACCGGCCCGCAGTCGACCGCGGCGACCACGCGGTCGACGCGCACGGCGTCTCCGGCGACCGTCACCTCGGCCACCATCGCCACGTGGGTGTCGCCGTCATAGACGTTGGCGGCGATGCCGCGCCCACGCCCCTTCGGCAGCGGCTCGCCCCACCCGGCCTTGGCGGCGGCGGTCTCGAGCACGCGGCGCAGCCGGGCGCGGTCGATCGTGAGGCCGCCGATCGTGACCGGGCGGGGGCCGTTCAGCAGGTCCCGCCGCAGCGTCAGCGGGTCCCGGCCGGTCGCGTGGGCGACCTCGTCGAGGAACGACTCGCGGGCGAACGTGCAGGAGGGAGAGTAGACCGCCCGCCACGGGCCGGAGGGGACGGGCGAGTCCACGAGGACATAGTCGGTCTCGATGGACGGGATCGCGTAGGGAATGTCGTAGGCGCCCCACGACTCGTCCTGCCAATGGGCGGGATCCTGCATGTCGGCCGCGGTGGGCGCGGGGAAGATCGAAAGGTACGATCCGGCCTTGCGGTGGCCCCAGGCGACGAGATGTCCGCCCGCGTCGAGGCCCGCGGCCATCCGGTGCGCCGACGCGGGCTGGAAGTGGCCGTGGCGCATGTCGTCCGGGCGCGTCCATACCACCTGCACGGGCACGCCCGCCGCCTTGGAGACGTGCACGGCCTCGACGCCGTAGTCGATGCCGAGCCTCCGCCCGAAGCCGCCGCCGATGAGGGTGACGTTCACGCGCACGGCGTCCGGAGGCAGGCCGAGGATCTTCGCCGCTTCGTCCCGCACCTGCTCCGGGGCCTGCGTCGGCGACCAGATCTCGCACCGGTCGCTCCTCACGTCCGCGATCGTGTTCATCGGCTCGAGCGGCGCATGGGCCTGGAACGGGTACTCGTAGATGGCGTCGAGCCGTTTCGCGGCGGCCTCGACCGCGGCCATCCCCGCGCCCTCGCGTCGGCTCAAGTGGCCCGGTCCCCGCACCGCCTCGGCCAGGCGGCGGCGGAACGCGGCCGAATCGAAGCCCGCGTTCGGCCCGTCGTCCCAGGTGATGTCGAGAGCCTCGCGCCCCTGAAGCGCCGCCCAGGTGTCGTCGGCGACGACCGCGATCCCCGTGGGGACCGGGACCACGTCGCGCACGCCCGGGATGGCCCGGGCCCGCGCGCCGTCCCAGCGGAGGACGGATCCGCCGAGGACGGGCGGCCGGGCCACCACCGCCTGGCGCATTCCCGGCACGCGGGTGTCGAGCCCGTAGAGCGCGCGCCCGGTAACGATGACAGGGCCATCGATGCGCTTCGTCGGCCGTCCGACGAGCCGGACGTCCCGGGGGTCCTTCACGCGCGGGTCGGCGGGCACGGGCAGCTTCGAGGCCGCTTCGACGAGACGGGCATACGCCAGTCGCCGGCCGGTCGCTCCGTGAACGACCGATGCCTGGTCCGCCCGACAGCCACTCGCATCCACGCCCCACTGCGCGGCGGCCGCGCTCACGAGCATCTCGCGGGCCGCGGCCCCCGCCTTGCGCAGCGCGGCGTACGAGCCGTAGACGCTTCCGCTCCCGCCGGTGCGCAGCCGCTTGAACTCCGGTCCCGGCACGGCCTGGACGAGCCCGACGGTGGCGAGGTCGACCTCGAGCTCGTCCGCCACGAGCATGGGCAGCGACGTGCGCACCCCCTGCCCCATCTCCGACTTCCCGACCGTGATCGCCACGGAGCCGTCGGCGCCGACGCGCAGCCAGGCGTTGGGCCGGAACGATGCCGCGGGGGCGGCGGCGACCTCGCCCGACCAGGCGACGTCGAGCAGAAGCGCGGCCCCGGAGAGCGAGCCCACGCGGAGGATCTCGCGCCGCGTGATCGTCATCGCGCGCTGCCCGCGGCCAGGCGGATCGCGCGCCGTATCCGTTGGTACGTCCCGCAACGACAGACCGAGTCCGACATCGCGGCGTCGATCCCACCGTCGGTCGGCTGCGGCTCCTGCCGCAGGAGCGCGGCGGCGCACATGATCATGCCCGCCTGGCAGTAGCCGCACTGGGCCACGTCCTCCTCGAGCCACGCGCGCTGGACCGGGTGGCTTCCGTCCGGCGAGAGGCCCTCGATCGTGGTGATGCGAGGGCCGGCGGCGTCGCGCAGCGCGACCTGGCACGCGCGGGCGGCGCGGCCGTCGAGGTGGATCGTGCACGCGCCGCAGATCCCCACCCCGCACCCGTACTTGGTGCCCGTCAGGCCCAGCCGGTCGCGGAGCACCCAGAGCAGCGGCATCTCGGCGGGCGCATCGACGTCTCGGGCCGCGCCGTTGACCACGAGACGAAACCGCGGCATGAAGCGAATCTTACGAGGATCGCTCCCTGCTCGGATGTAAAGAAATGTGCGTACGGCGGGCTGGACGTCTCCGGGCGCAGGCGGTCGCCGCGGCGCCGTTCAGGCGGGGATCGCGGCCACCACGGCCGTGGTGTTGTGCCAGCCGTCGAGCCGGCCCTTGAAGCGCGCGATCTCGCCGTAGGTCAGCAGGCCGGTGATGGGAGCGTCCGGGAAGACCGAGCGCACCGCTTCGATCTCGCGTCCGAAGTGGCTGTTGAGGATCATGCCCCGGCAGACGCAGTCGAAGAGGAGGACGCCGGCCGCGCGGGCGCCGCCCAGGTTCTTCTGCGCCTCCTGGGCCGCCCGGCGGGCCGCCTCGACCATGCTCGCCGGCTCGCCGTCCAGGATCGAGACCGAGGCCCCCTCGGCGATCTCCGCCGCGCAGGAAAGCGAGCCGTCGGCGCCCACCGACAGCGGCGCCCGCGCGCGGCGCAGCTCGTCGAAGACGAAGATGCCCAGCTCGTTGCCGATGAGGAACGGGCCGGCGTTCTCCGCGGTCAGCTTCACCCCCCGGCTCGCCGCGAACTCCTTGTAGACGTCGAAGGCCGGGCGGCCGTCGATCTGCTGCACGACGTTGCGGCGGGCCCGCGTGACGCGCATGCGGCGGCCGGTGGGCTTGAGGCCGTGGTCGACGCCCACGCCCCAGGGCTTCTTCGAGAACGTGTGCAGGACCGCGGCCGAATCCGTCGAGGCGCGCGCGCCCGAGCCGACGTAGGTCGCCTTGAAAGCGCCGTCGTCCCCCGCGGCGCCGCCCACGACCTGCTGGAGGGCGCGGGTGGCGCCGAGCACCTCACTGACCAGCTCCTCCCCGACGCCGTTGAGGCCGTCGACGAGGAGCACGCTGCTGGACATGCCGAAGCCGCGGCCCGCCCCGACCTTGGCCATTCGCGAGAAACCGTCGCAGAGCTGCCGCGCCGCCGCGGCCGGGTTGGCCTTCACGCCCGAAACGGTAGCCACCTCGGACACCATCTCGTCCGTCGACACGACCATGACCGCCAGGTGGCCCTTGGTCAGCCCTCTTTCGGTGATCTCGCCCGCGGTCGTGCAGCCGAAGAAGACGGTGCCGGAAGCTTCCTCGGCGGCGGCCAGCGCCGCGCCCAGGTCATGCTTGGGCGAAGCGAAGAGCAGCCCGAAGCCGGGCCGTGCGTCGCCCAGCGGCCCCTGCGCCATGCGCACCGCCTCGGCCGCCGCCGCCCGCGAGTCGAGGTGCGACGAACGGCCGCTGCCCGCGATCGTAGCCATGGGATGAGTCCTTTCGCAAATGAAACAGGGGAGGGACCTCGACTATACGAGCGTCGATAGCCGTGCGCGCGTGCTCGGGATCACGTCACCCGGCGGCACGCCTCCCGCGGTCGATGCGAGTGAACGAAATCCGGGACTTGCGAGCGGCGCCCGAGGCGTCAAACCAAAGCCGCGAGCGGAGCGCGATTCACTCGCGCGGAGCGAGCGGGGGGTCTGGGGGGCGCGCCGCTAGCACCCCCCGCAGTCACAGCCGCGAGCGTAGCGGGATTCATTCCCGCGGAGCGAGGGGGGGTCTGGGGGG
>Ga0070697_100000924_pt1 | contig 22090 bp, 17 predicted proteins | sample KBSK1501metaG_FD_65475 | JGI IMG/M metagenome (GOLD analysis project Ga0070697, IMG submission 65475) | Corn, switchgrass and miscanthus rhizosphere microbial communities from Kellogg Biological Station, Michigan, USA - KBS K1-50-1 metaG | ecosystem: Host-associated > Plants > Roots >... | reverse complement strand
CAGACGTTGATGATGTGCGTGAAGGTATAGGCGTGGTGCGCCTTCAGCGCGGTCAGGATCAGGAACGGGGAGCGGTCCTGGTGCATCTGCGAGGCGACCAGGCGCACGAACGACTCGGCCTCGTCCATGCTGATGCGGCGTCCCTCGTGCAGGGCGCCCGCCGCCTCCTCGACGAACGCCAGGGCGTTGTCGTACGCCTCCGAAAGCTCCTGCCCGGTCTCGTCCTTCAGGGCCTTCTTCTGATCCGTGTCGCCCGGGTCCTCCAGGACGAGCCGGCCCGCCTCGATCGACCGGATCCCCTCCTTCGCCATCATCTCCTGGAGCGTCGCTCCGACGAACCACTTGGGGTCGAGGATCATCAGCGAGATGAAACGGCGCAGCTCCTCGACGTCGAGACCCCGCCTGAACGCGATCGTCTCGATGCCGCGCGCCTTCAGCCCGTCCAGGAACTGAGCGTACCCCTCGGTGCCTTCTTCGATCTGGCGGCCCCCCGCCATGAGCTTCGACCCGACGATCGCCAGACGCCAGTCCTCGACGCGGGACAGGATCCGCTCCAGGTACAGCGCCAGGCTGGTGAGCGCCCGCGAGGCAATCGGGTGCTCCGGAGGGTACATGCGCCGGTGCTGCACCGCGGCCCCCAGGGCGCGCAGGGTGATGGCCGACAGACCGCCGAGATCCGCTTCGGGCTCCGGCGCGGCGGCGCCTTTCGATTCGGGCATCGTGCTCACCTCAGTGAACCGCCGGCGCCGGGCTGCCGGTGCTGCGCTGGCCCACGATCTCGGCGCACACGGAGCGGACCGGCGCGCGCCACAGCCGCGTTCCCTGCTGCACCGCCCCCAGGGCGGTGGTGGTGCCGATCTTCTCCAGCGCCCGCGCCGCCGCGATCCGCAGCGTGTCCCCCGCCGAGAAGGGGAGCCAGAACCCCCGCAGCAGGATCGACTTGAGACGCGGCACCGACTCGTTCCCGCCGAGGGCCCCCAGGGTCAGGATCGCCTCCTTCAGGCGCCTGGTGTCCCGGCCGAACGGGTCGACCTTCGCCGTCATGTCGAGGACCGTCCCGATGGCGCGGCGCCGGTCGATGGTCGCCAGCGAGCGCATCACGACCTCGTAGACCTCCGGGTCGTTCAGGCAGTCCTTCAGGAGCGCGAAGGCCCGGGGTCCGCCGATCCTGCCGAGGGCCGCGGCGGCGTCCCGGCGCACCCTCGGCTCGGCGTGCCGCAGAGCCGGCGCGATCGCCGGGATGGTCGACGGGTCGGCGATGTCGCCCAGGACGAGCAGGACGTTGCGCACCAGGTACCAGGAGGGATCGTTCAGCCGGCGCACCAGCGCCGGCACGGCCGTCTTCTTGCGCGCCGCCAGGAGCCCCAGGAACGGTCTGCGGATTTCCCAGTCCTCCTCCTCCGCCAGACCACCCAGGAGACAGTCGATGCCGTGCTCCTGCAGCGCCTCGAACGCCGCGGCCAGGGCGGCATGGTGGTCGGGCGTCAGGCGGTGGAAGGAGCCGCGGTAGGAGCGCACCAGGGCGGTGGCGATCGCCCGGAGCGTCTTCAAGGCGGCGTCGCGCACGTGCGGCTGCGGCTGCGACGCCAGGATCGTCACGACCGCGCCGGCCACCCCCGCCGTATCGGCGAACCAGTCGGGCGCCAGGTCGGCGGCGCGCCTCTCGAGCTGGTCGAGGGCGACCCAGACCCGGGCGGGCTCATGGTCGATCGTCACCAGGTCGCCGTACAAGAGCCAGGCGCTGCGCCGGACTCCTGTGGGCGTGAGCGCCTCGCTGAATCCGGGGAGCGCCATCAGCTCGTTCCGGAGAGCCTCCTCGAGCGGGGCCGGACCGGCGCCGACCATCTCCAGGAGCCCCTTGTACTCCCGCGAGATCCAGTCGTCCTGGGATTCCTTGAGAAGGTCTTCGACCGAGTCCCACACGTCCGCCGGCGGCTTCTCGACTTTCCGCGCGGTCCGGATGGCGTCGAGGATGGTCGTCTTGTGCGCGTCGGTGACGCCGCGGTCGATCAGCACCTTGCGGATGACCGAGCCGAGACGGGCGTTGAGATTCCCCTCGGACTGGACCATCGAGACGATCAGCTCTCCGAGCCTCTCTTCCGGAATGCTGGCGCGGATGGCGCCCGCCAGATCGAGGTTCGCGCCCGGGATCGGGACGCTCGATCCCAGGACGTCGGTGCGGCCCTTCGGATCGAGCGCCATGAGGGCCCAGGCCAGGTTCTGGGCCAGGGCGGGCAGCGACTCCGGCTCGGCCGTCGCCACCTCCTCGCCGATGCGGCGCAGGGCGGCGCCGAGCAGCGCGGCGCGCTCCGTCCCGGCCGAGGCGGTCAGCTTCTGCAGGGCTTCCATCAGCTCCCGGGCGGCCGCGGCGTCGCCGGCGATCCGCCGTATCAGGTGCTGCCCCCCCGGGGGCAGTCCGCCCTGACCGGTCACGTACCGGGCCAGCCGGTCGCTCCAGGAGACGATCGCCGCGCCCGCGTCCTCGGTGACCTCGCCGGTCGTGTTCGTCCGCGCCAGACGCAGGGCCGCGGCGGTGTCGAACTCGGTGATCGACACGCCGCCGAGACGCCGCTCCGAGAGGACCTTCGCCGCCCCCCCGCGGCTTCGCAGCGTGCCCGGATCCAGCGCGATGACCTCAAGGAGACCCTTCAACGCCTCCTGCTCCACCGGGGTCTGGAAGACGACGGCGCTGATGTCACGCCGGCTCAGGTACGAGGCGAACCCTCCGAGCACGCGGTCCTCGGCCTGGAGGATCGAACCGTCGACTAGGAAGGCGGTCTCGGCCACCGAGATCGCCAGGTTGTCCCGCTCGGTCAGGGCCTCCTTGAGGAAGACCGTCGCCTTCTCGAGAGAGGAGACCACGGTCGGGTGCTGTGCGGGGTAGAAGGAGATGACCTTGGTGACCGTGGCGAGTTGTCTGAGGGCCCGCGCCAGGGGGTTGGAGGGATCCGGATTGTTGGTCATCGGGCCCCTGTTCTGGCGAGGCCAAAAAAACTCCTGAACCGACACTAATATGATGTTGGCCTCCCGGGAATGCAAATTTGAGCATCTATCTTGTTTTCAAATAGTTAAGTTGATAAGCGCGATACAGCTGGCAGTCGGTTCGACTCACCGGGACAGGTCTCCACCTTGACTGGGCTCGGCCCAATCCATTACGATCTGCCCAGGTTCAGGAGTCATCCACATGGCTTGGGTCCCCTCAAAAGCGTCCGGGAACGGCCCCTTCTTCTTGACGGACACGTAACCCCGCTCACCCGGCCGGCGACACCCCGACCCAAGTCCGCACGCTCTCGATCAGTGGTGGTCGTCACGGCTCATCGAGCCCGGGGGTAGTTTTGCCTTTTTTTGCTCCTGACGAGGTCAAAGAGGTCTTCATATGAAGAACACATTGAAGCGCGACGCACGAGCGAAGGGCGCGGGCGAGGGCGGCATGGTGGCCCTGTCCAGCGTCCGCCCGTCCTCGGGCGGCAGGGGGGGAGCCGGGAACGGCGCCCGGAAAGGGGAGGCCCCGGCGGCGCTGTCGGCGCGGGTCGTCGCCCCGCGCGCCGCCGAGGCGCTTCAGGCCGGAACGCCGGAGAAGCGCATGGCGGTGCGCCGCAGCCTGAAGGCCGCCGCCAAGGCCCGTGCCCGGCGGGGCACACGGCGTTTCTCCACCGAGAAGGTCGTCAAGGAGTCGCAGCGCTGGCTCGACATCATCGCCCGGGCCGACCGGCTGACGCCCGCCATGAAGAAGCGGGTCGTGAAGGAGACGGTCAAGTCGTTCAACGCCTACTTCAACTCCGGCTTCCTCGAGTACCGCAAGGCGGTGGCCGAGGCGGAGCAGTACGCCGCCATCGAGTGGACCGGCCAGGGCTCCTACATCGAGGACGTCATGGGCCGGCAGTACATCGACTGCCTGGGCGGCTTCGGCATCTACAGCGCCGGCATCCGGCACCCGAAGATCGTCGAGGCGGTCAGGGTCCAGCTGGAGCGCATGCCGCTCAGCAGCCAGGAGCTGCTCGACCCGCTGCGCGGGGCGCTGGCCGAGCTCCTGGGGGAGATCGCCCCCGGTAATCTGCAGAAGTGTTTCTTCATCAACAACGGCACCGACGCGGTCGAGGGGGCGATGAAGCTGGCCCGCCTCTACACCGAGAAATCGGGCTTCATCTCCACCATCCGGGGGTTCCACGGCAAGTCGTACGGGTCGCTGTCGCTCATGGGCAAGGCCGAGTTCCGGGTCGCCTTCGAGCCGCTCCTGCAGGACGTCTACTTCGTCGAGTTCGGCGACGCGGACGAGGTCGAGTGGCAGCTCAAGAAGGCGCGCGACGTCGGGCTCGACATCGCCGCCGTGGTCGCCGAGCCGGTGCAGGGCGAGGCGGGCGCCATCGTCCCGCCCGACGACTACTGGCCGCGTCTCCGGGAGATCTGCGACGAGTACGACGTCCTGCTGATCGCCGACGAGGTGCAGACCGGGATGGGGCGGACCGGCAAGCTGTTCGGGGTCGAGCACTGGGACGTCATCCCCGACATCATGTGCCTCGGGAAGGCCCTCGGCGGCGGCGTGATGCCGCTGTCGGCCTTCATCTCCACGCCCGAGATCTGGAAGGTCCTGGAGAAGAACCCGTTCCTGCACTCGTCCACCTTCGGGGGGAACCCGCTGGCCTGCGCCGCCGGCATCGCCGCCATCAACGTCACGTTGTCGGAGGACCTGCCGGCCCAGGCCGCCGAGTCGGGCGCGTACTTCCTCGCCGGGCTGCGCGAGATCCAGTCGCGCTATCCCGAGCACGTGGTCGACGTGCGCGGCAAGGGGCTCCTGATCGGCGTGGAGTTCGACACCACCGAGTTCGGCTACTCGGTCGCCTCGGGTCTGTTCCGCCGCGGCGTGCTGGTCGCCGGCACCCTCCTGAACGCCAAGACGATCCGGATCGAGCCGGCGCTGTCGATCCCCACGAAGCTGGTCGACGAGGTGCTCGGTCACCTCGACGACACGCTGCGGAGCCTGATGTGAAGCTGCCGATCGAGCACCCGCTGAGCCGCGCCGAGCAGGAGACGATCGCCGCCGAGGGGATCGACAACTGGAACATGTATCTGCGCCGCTTTCCGAAAACCAAGGACCGCGACCGCGACCGGGCGCTGGTCGAATGGAGCGGCGAGGGCTCTATCATCCGCAACATCTACGGCGAGGAGTACATCGACTGTCTGGGCGGCTACGGCATCTTCTCCCTCGGTCACCGCCACCCCGAGGTGGTGCGCGCGGTCAAGGACCAGCTCGACCGGATGCCGCTGCACAGCCAGTACCTGGTGAACCCGATCACGGCGGAGGCGGGCCGGCGCCTGGCCGAGGTCGCCCCGGGTTCGCTGCGGCGGACCTTCTTCTGCAACAGCGGCACCGAGGCGGTCGAGGGGGCGCTGAAGCTGGCCCGGTTGCACACGCGCAGGCAGGGCTTCATCTCGGCGGAGAACTCGTTCCACGGCAAGTCGATGGGCAGCCTGTCGGTGACCGGCCGGTCGGTGTTCCGGGAGCCGTTCCGGCCCCTCCTGAGCGACGTCACCTTCGTGCCGTTCGGCGACGCCGCGGCGATCGACACGGCGATCCACCGGGACACCGCGGCCGTGATCCTCGAGCCGGTCCAGGGCGAGGGGGGCGTGATCGTCCCGCCCGACGACTACTGGCCGCGCGTCCGCGCGATCTGCTCGAAGCGCGATGTGCTCCTGATCGCGGACGAGGTGCAGACGGGGCTGGGACGCACCGGCGCGCTGTTCGGAGTGAACCACTGGGGGGTCGTGCCGGACATCATGTGCCTGGCGAAGGCCCTGTCGGGCGGCGTGATCCCGTGCGGGTCGTTCACCACGACGGATGAAATTTTCGCGGCGTTCCACGGCAACCCGATGTGGCACTCGTCGACCTTCGGCAACAACCCGCTGGCCGCTACCGCCGCCTCCATGGCGATCGAGATCACGGTGCGCGACCGGCTGCCCGAGCGCGCCGCCCGTCTCGGCGACGCTCTCATGCGCCGGCTGGAGACGCTCCGGTCGAAGCACCCGGAGATGATTCTCGAGGTGCGCGGCAAGGGGCTCCTGATCGGTCTCGAGATGCGCGACGAGGCGCTCGGCGCGGCCCTGGCCGAGAAGCTCTACGCCCGCCGCGTGCTCGTGGCGTACGCCCTCAACCGGCCGCGCGTCATCCGGATCGAGCCCCCCCTCAACATCCCGGAGGATCTCCTCGATCGCCTGGTCGTGGCGCTCGGCGAGTCCCTGCAAGCGCTCGGCGCCTGAACCGCCCCGCGGCGGGTATAATGCGCGGCGTTCGGGAGCGTTCCGATGAAGAAGAACATCGTCCTGAAGACCGCCGTCCCCGGGCCGCGCTCGCAGGAGCTCGGCCGCGCCCGCCAGTCGGCGGTGCCGCGCGGGCCGTACAACATCACCCCCGTGTTCATCGCCCGCGGCGAGGGCGCCCTTCTCGAGGACGTCGACGGCAACCGCTTCATCGACTTCGCCGGGGGCATCGGCGTTCTCAACACCGGTCACGCCCCCAGGGAGGTCGTGCGCGCCATCCAGCAGCAGGCGGAGAAGTACATCCACTCCTGTTTCCACGTCACCATGAACGAGCCGTACGTGCGGCTCGCCGAGACGATGAACCGGATCACCCCGGGGTCGTTCCCCAAGAAGACCTTCTTCGTGAATTCCGGGGCCGAGGCGGTGGAGAACGCCGTCAAGGTGGCGCGCAACTTCACGCGCAAGAGCGGCGTCCTGTGCTTCGAGGACGCCTTCCACGGCCGCACCCTCCTGGCGATGTCGCTCACCAGCAAGGTCCACCCGTACAAGGATCACTTCGGGCCGTACGCGCCCGAGGTGCACCGGCTGCCGTTCTCCTACTGCTACCGTTGCCCGTGGGGGAAGCGCTATCCGGGCTGCAACATCGAGTGCGCCACGTTCCTCGAGGACTTCTTCAAGCGCTACGTCGACCCCACCACCGTCGCGGCGCTGGCCGTCGAGCCGATCCTGGGCGAGGGCGGCTTCGTCATGCCGCCGCAGGAGTACTACCCGATCCTGGTGAATCTCTGCCGCAAGCACGGGATCCTGGTGATCGCGGACGAGGTGCAAACCGGCTTCGGACGCACCGGCCGCATGTTCGCGTGCGAGCACTGGGGCATCGAGCCGGACATCCTGGTGACCTCCAAATCGATCGCCGGCGGGCTGCCGCTGGCCGCCGTCACCGGACGGGCCGAGATCATGGACGCCCCGGAGGAGGGCAGCCTGGGCGGCACGTTCGGCGGCAACCCGGTCGCCTGCGCCGCCGCGCTCGCCGCCATCGAGCTGATCGAGAAGCAGAACCTCGTGGAGAAGGCGGCCCGCATGGGAGAGAAGGTGCGCGAGCGCTTCGAGGGGCTGTGGAAGAAGTGCTCGTGCATCGGCAACGTCCGTGGCGCCGGCGCCATGCGGGCGATCGAGTTCGTCAAGGACCGCGCCACCAAGGAGCCGGCCAAGGAGCTGGTGAACCGCATCGTGCGCCTGTGCTACGAGCGCGGCCTGATCGTGATCGGCGCGGGCACCTACGGCAACGTCATCCGCACCCTCATGCCGCTGGTGATCACCGAGGACCAGCTCGAGGAGGGTCTCGACGTGCTGGAAGGCGCCATTCTCGAGGCGGCCCAGGCGCTGCAGCCGGCCCCGGTCGAGAACCGGCCGCCGTCCCCGATCGCCCCGCGCCCGAGCGGTGAGGGCGTGTCGGTCGTCTAGGAGGTCCATCGAGATGCTGCTGCAGGGGAAGACCGGTCTCGTCGTCGGCGTCGCCAACAAGCGGAGCATCGCCTGGAGCATCGCCGAGGCGCTGCACCGCGAGGGAGCCAGGCTGGCGTTCAACTACCAGGGCGAGCGGCTGGAGGAGAACGTGCGCTCCCTGGCCGTCGACCTGCCGGGCTCGATCGTCCACCCGTGCGACGTCACGAAGGACGACGAGATCGACGGTCTGTTCGCCAGGGTGAAACAGGAGTTCGGCCGTCTCGACATCCTGGTGCACTGCGTCGCGTTCGCGCGCAAGGAGGACCTGGAGGGGGAGTTCCTGGCGACCACGCGCGACGGGTTCGCCATGGCGCTCGACATCAGCGCCTATTCGCTGACCGCGCTGGCGCGCCGGGCGGCGCCGCTCATGGAGGGCGGGGGGAGCATCGTCGCCCTGACCTACCTGGGCTCGGAGAAGGCGGTGCCGGGCTACAACATCATGGGTGTCGCCAAGGCGGCCCTCGAGTCCAGCGTGCGCTACCTGGCCTTCGATCTCGGCAAGAAGAACATCCGCGTCAACGGCATCTCCTCCGGACCGATCAGCACGCTGGCGGCCCGCGGCGTGCCGGGGTTCACGAAGATGCTTCAGATCTGCCGGGAGCGCTCGCCGTTGCCGCGCAATACCGAGCCGGCCGAGGTCGGGGACACGGCCCTGTTCCTCTGCTCGTCGCTGTCCCGCGGCATCACGGGCGAGGTGATCTTCGTGGACAACGGCTATCACATCATGGGGATGTGAGCACCATCCCCCCGCCGGCCATCCCGGCCCCCGCGCTCACCTGCGCGCGGCTCGCCAAGACCTACCGCACGGCGTTGTCGCGCGGCGGCGTCAGGGCGCTCGTGGGGCTCGATCTCGTCGTTCCCGCCGGTCAGACCTTCGGGCTCCTGGGCCCGAACGGCGCCGGCAAGACCACCCTCGTCAAGCTGCTCCTGGGGATCGCCTTCCCGACCTCGGGGTCGTCCACGGTCCTGGGGCGCCCGGCCGGCGACGTGCGCGCCCGTCAGCGGATCGGCTACCTGCCGGAGAACCATCGCTACCCGCCCCACCTGACCGGCGAGCAGGTGCTGCACCATTTCGGGCGCCTGTCCGGGCTGCCCGGCGGGCGGAGAACGCGGCGCGTCGACGATCTGCTGCGGCGCGTCCGGTTGACGGAGTGGCGCTCGGTGCGGGTGCACAAGTACTCCAAGGGGATGATGCAGCGTCTCGGGATGGCCCAGGCGATCCTCAACGATCCTGAACTTCTAATCCTGGACGAGCCGACCGACGGCGTCGATCCGATCGGCCGCCGCGAGATACGCGATCTCCTTCTGGAGCAGCGGGCGCGGGGGGCCACGATCTTCCTGAACTCCCACCTGCTGTCGGAGGTGGAGAGGCTGTGCGATCGCGTGGCGATCCTGAAGGACGGGGCGCTCCTGCGCGAGGGCGGAGTGACCGACCTCACCCGGCCGCGCAGCGCCTGGCAGATCGAGACGCGGGCGGCGCGCCCCGATGCCGTCGCCTTCGCCGCGGCGCGCGTGCCGGGAGCCCGGCTGCGGGACGGCGGCGTCGAGATCGAGGGCGACGTCACGGCGCTCAACGGCCTGATCGACGCCCTGCGCGGCCAGGGGGTCACGATCACCGCCGTGCTGCCGCGCCGCGACAGCCTGGAGGACGTGTTCGTGAAGGTGGTCGAGGAGGAGGCGTCGTGAGGGTGCTCGCCATCCTGATCGACACCGGGCGCGAGCTGACGCACCGCAGGACGCTCATCGTCTATTTCGGGGTCGTCACGCTGGTGCTGGTCTTCTTCGCCCTGGCGCTGCGCACCGACGTGGTCGACGGTCTCATCGCCTCGATGTCGGTGGCGGGTCTCCAGGCGAACGCGTCACCCGGCGGCTTCCGTCTGGGCGAGGGGGCCCCGGGCGGCGGCATGAGCGGGCTCTCGGCGGAGGATTTCGTCCGTTACGTCCAGCTCGGCACGGCCTTCATGCTCTACCCGCTGGCGATCCTCATGTCGGTCTTCGCCACCGCGAGCCTGATCCCCCGCATGCTCGAGAAGGGGACGATCGACCTGCTGCTGTCGAAGCCGATCACCAGGCCCGCGCTGTTCGCCTCGCGCTACCTCGGCGGTCTTCTCACCGTGACTCTGAACCTGCTGTACCTGACGTGCGGTCTTGGGGCGATTCTGGCGCTGAAGACCGGGGTCTGGAACGGCGGGTTCGTCTGGTCGGGTCTGTTGATGTCCCTGTACTTCGCGTGTCTGTTCGCGTTCACGGTCCTGGCGGGCGTCGTGCTGCGCTCGACCACCGTCTCCGTGATGATCACCGCCGCCCTGTTCTTCGCCAGCCTGATCGTCCGGCTGCCCCACGCCTACCGCGACTGGCCGCTCCTGATCACCAGCCACCTGTGGCGGTACGCCGCGGTCGCGTTCGTCGAGACGCTGTACCATTCCCTGCCGCGGACATACGATTTCGTGCGCTCGACGACCGACCTCATCCGGCACGAAGGGGGAGTGGCCTGGACCGCGGTCGGCGGCTCGGCGCTGTCGGGGGGCGTGGCTCTTCTGCTCGCGATCATCTATTTCGCGCGCACGGACTACTGATGAGGGAGGACACCATGCGAAGCATTCGACGGGGCGTGCTCGCGGCGGCGCTCGGCGTGGCCGCCCTGGCGCCGGGCTGCGGCCAGAGGGGGGGCGCGGCGGGAATCGTGCGTGCCAGCGCGATCGGGACCTACCCGAAGGAGAGCGTCGCTCTCCTGGTCCTGGAGGTGAAGAAGGTCCGCACGCTCGGCGGGCAGGCTCCCTGGATGAAGAGACTGGCGTCGCTGGCGGACGAGCCGGGTGGTCCGTTCCAGGAGGCGGTGAAGCGGCTGGGTGCCGACACGATCGAGCGGTTGAACCGTCTGAGCGTGGCGGTCGTGCCCGACACCGGGAACCGCGTCGCGTACGGCATCCTGGCGGAGGGGGCGTTCGATCCCGGCAGGTTGCGGGAGGCGCTCGGCGGGCAGGATCTCCTGACCCTGGTGGAGGCGGAGGGCGGGCAGGACTTCAGCGTGACCGTTCTTCCCGACGGCAGCCTGGCGCTCGGCCCCCGGCGGATCCTGGACGTGATGCGCACCAACGCCGCGGCGCGCGGCCAGGGTCTCGACGGCAACCCGGCGCTCCTCGCACCGCTCGAGCGGGTACGGCCGGAGGCCCAGTTGTGGGGCGCGCTCGACTGCAGGAACCTGGGCCGGACGATGCGCAGCACCGGCGCGGCGGGCGACCTCGGAGGTCTGTCGCTGCCGGCGACGCATCTCGACGCCCTCGTGTCGCTCGCGCTCCGGGGCACCATCGGCGAGTCGGTGGTGCTGGATCTGCTCGGCCGGGCCGACACCGAGGCGAACGCGCGCAACCTGGCCGACGCGGCGCGCGGTCTCGTGGCGCTCGGCCGCATCGGGGCCAGCCGGGACCAGGCGAAGGCCTGGCTCGAGTTCCTGGACGGCATCCGGATCGACCAGAAGGGGGCCGATCTCAGCGTGCGTGCCGCCATCCCGCCGGCGACCATGCAGACGTTCGTGGAGCAGATAGCGTCGGCGCGGCCCCAGGCGGTGCCGGTCGCGGCTCGTCCGGCGGCGCCGTCAGGGTCGCCGATGGCGGCGCCATCGTCACCGGCACGGCCGGGTTCTGGAGCGCAAGAGGGCAGGACCGCCCGCCCGGACCCCTCCCCCCGGGACACACGATCGCCAGCACGCCGTGTCCCCGGAAATGCGGCCGGCTCAGGCTCCAGTTCCGCAGCGCCGCCAGCGTACTGAACTCGAGCCCGTTGTTCCCGTTCCCAGGCGTCGGCTCGGTCCAGGCGGGGCAGCGGTGGTAGCCGGCCGGCGGCCCGCCGGCCGCCGGCTCCCCGCTCCCGGGACTCTCGAGCGGACAGAAACCCGGCCCGAGCGCCCGTCCCCTCACCCGGCCGACGACGTGCGCGAGCAGACGGTGCCCGGCCATCCCTTCCGTCGTCCGCCTGCGAGAACCGTTGCGTGTCATCGGAATCACCCCTTTCCATCTGCCACGTCACTGCAACTGACAACCTCCGGAGGCTGTTCACCCTTCCGCTTTGCCCGTTACTAAGGCAAGCGCCGTGCCACCGAGCCGGAGAACGGGAGCCGGTCGTCGACGCCGCGCGAAACGTATTGATGCGCACCGGGTTCGGGCCGATTTCGCGCCCGGGAACCGGGCGGGCCCGCGGGCGCCGACGGGGGGAGCGGCTATCCGAATGGATAGAACGTCTATCCGATTGGTATACTTTCATCTTCCATGAACCCGAAACTCGCGGCCGTGTCCGGGCCGAAACTGGGGACCGTGATCCCGCTGGACGAGACGCGCACCGACGTCGGGCGGGACGCGGCGAACCGGCTCTGCCTCGCCAGCCGGTGGGTGTCGCGCCGTCACTGTCTGATCGAGCGCCAGGGCGAGCGCGTGACGATCTCCGACCTGGGCAGCCACAACGGCACGTACGTGAACGGCATCCCGGTCAAGGAGCGCGTGCTGGCGCATGGAGACCAGGTCCGCGTCGGCGACTCGGTCTTCATCGTCCTGCTCGACGAGACGCCGATGCCCCGGGACGGCGTCCTCGTCGAGATGAAGGACGAAGGCCTGGTGGCGGGCAGGACGGTCGAGCTGACCGCGGTCCCGTCCGGGGCCCCGTCCCATCGCGCGGCGCGCGACCTGGGGGTCCTGCTGAAGATCAGCACGTCGATCAACTCGATCCGCGGCATCGAGACGCTCGAGCGCCGGCTTCTCGAGTCGATCTTCGAAGTCGTCCCCGCCGAGCGCGGCGCCGTCCTGCTCGCCGGCCGCGGGGAGGGCGAGTTCGCCGCCGTCTTCGGGCTCGACAAAGGCGCCGCGACGGGCGGGGCCGTCAAGGTCAGCCGCACCATCGTGCAGCGTGTCCTGCGCGATGCGGTCGCGATCCTCGGCAACGACGTGCGCGACAGCGACGATTTCGCCGGCGCCCGCAGCCTGGAGGTCGCGAACGTCCACTCGGTGCTGGCGGTGCCCCTGCAGGTCGCGGACCGGAAGCTGGGCGTCCTGTACCTCGACTCGAGTAGCCCGAAGGCGCGGTTCGACGAGGGACATCTCGAGCTCCTGACCGCCATCGCCGGTATCGCGTCGGTCGCCCTGGAGAACGCGCGGCAGATCGAGTGGCTCGAGAACGAGAACCGCCGGCTCGTCGACGACGTGTCGCTCGAGCACAACATGGTGGGGGAGAGCCCCGCCATACGCGCCGTCCTCGGGTTCGTGGCCAAGGTGGCCCCCGGCCGGACGACCGTCCTGATCACCGGCGAGAGCGGCACCGGCAAGGAGCTGGTGGCGCGGGCCATCCATCGGAACGGCGAGCGCGCCCGCAAGCCGTTCGTGGCGGTCAACTGCGCCGCGCTCGCGCCGACGCTGCTCGAGAGCGAGATGTTCGGCCACGAGCGGGGGGCGTTCACCGGCGCCGTCACCCAGAAGCAGGGCAAGCTCGAAGTGGCGGACGGCGGCACGCTGTTCCTCGACGAGGTGGGGGAGCTGGCGTCACCCCTGCAGGCCAAACTCTTGAGGGTATTGCAGGAGCAGGAGTTCGAGCGGGTCGGAGGCACGCGCTCGCTCAAGGTGGACGTGCGCGTGATCGCCGCGACCAACAGGGATCTCAAGGAGATGGTGCGGGCCGGGGGCTTCCGCGAGGACCTGTTCTACCGGATCAACGTCGTGGCGCTGGCCATGCCGCCGCTCCGGGATCGACGGGAGGACATACCGCTTCTGGCGCGGTATTTCGCCTCGAAGAGCGCCGCCCGCAGCGCCCGGCGCGTAGAGGGGATCTCGGCCGAGGCGATCGACTGCCTGGTCCACTACGACTGGCCGGGCAACGTGCGCGAGCTGGAGAACGCCGTCGAGCGGGCCGTCGTGCTGGGATCCGGCGACATCATCCGCCCCGAGGATCTCCCCGAGAGCGTCCTGGAGACCGAGCCGAGCACCCACGGCGGCGTCACGAAGTACCACGAGGCGATCCAGGCGACCAAGAAGGAGATCATCCTCAAGGCGTTCAAGGAGGCGGGGGGCAACTACGTCGAGACCGCGCGGCTGCTCGACGTGCACCCGAACTACCTGCACCGCCTCGTGCGCGCGATGAATCTGAAGGGGGAGCTGCGGAAATAGCCCGGCGCCGTCAGGTCGGGCCGCGGCCCCTCTGGAACGTCTCCAGGAGGGTCATCAGCCGCTCGGCCTCCACGACGAGCCGCTCCACGACGTCGCGGGCGGTCCCGTCCTCGGGCGGCCGCTTGGCGAGCGTCCGGCTGAGGGCATGCAGCGTGGTGACCGGCTGGCTCAGGTCGTGGACCAGGTCGCGGTACCGCCTGTAGAAGACCAGCCGCCGGAGCCCCGCGATCGTCGCGAGAATCTCGCCCGGCCCGGGCGGCCGGGCGACCGACGCGAAGGCGTCCTCGTGCCAGTCCTTGGGGAGCCTGGGGGAGGCCCCGCCGCCGAGGACGACCAGGGGGCAGGAGGACCGGCCGGCGGACGACGCGAGACGGTCGAGGATCTGCTCGTAGACATCGGGCGGGAGATCGCGGTCGAGGACGAGAACGTCGGGCCGGTCCACCGCGAGGGCCAGGACGCCCTCCCGGCCGTCGAGGACGCCGACGCCGTACCCGGCGCGTCGCAGCAGCGTCTCGAGCGGCGCGCACATGTCGTCGTCCTCGGAGACGATCAGGACGCGTGCCGTCGTCATCCGTCGGGCGGCGCCTGCCAGTCGCGGCCGCCGCGCGTGGCGGTGGCCAGGTCGACCAGCTCGATCCCCAGACGGCGCGCCACCTCCAGGCTCTTCTGGTCGCCGTAAAACTCGCCGTAGAAGATCGTCCGGATCCCGGCGTTGGCGATCAGCTTGAAGCAGTTCCAGCACGGGCTGGCCGTGGTGTACAGCTCGGCGCCCTCGATCATGACCCCGTTCTTGGCCGCCTGCAGGATGGCGTTGGCCTCGGCGTGGATGGTGGCGATACAGTGCCCGGCTTCGAGGTCGTGACCCACGTCGTCGCAGTGCGGCAGGCCCCGGATCGAGCCGTTGTAGCCGGTCGACAGGATCGTCTTGTCGCGCACGATGACCGCGCCGACGTGCTTGCGGTCGCAGGTGGAGCGGGTGGCCACCTGGCGCGCGATGTTCATGAAGTAAGTGTGCCAGTCGACGCGGCGCGCCGCCGGCTTCGGTTCAGCGTGTCTCAATCGTGACCTTCTGCATCACCACGTTGGTCAATGGCCGGTCGTTCGGGCCCTTCGGTACCAGCGAGATCTTGTCCACCACGTCCATCCCCTGGAGCACGCGGCCGAAGATCGTGTACTGGTTGTCCAGCCCCCTGTTGTCCGCCTGCATGATGAAGAACTGGCTGGAGCCGCTGTTCACGTCGTTCCCCAGGCGGGCGGTCGAGACGATGCCGCGCACGTGGCTGTACTTCGTGGTGAACTCCGCCGGCATGCTGGGGGAGCTCTTGGGTTGATCGGGGTGTCCGACCCGCGAGTCCGGATCCCCGCCCTGGATCATGAACCCGTTGATCACGCGGTGGAACGTCGTCCCGTCGTAGAAGCCGCTCTTCGCGAGCGTCTTGAAATTCTCGACCATCTTCGGGGCGACGTCCGGGAGGAACTCGAAGACGATCGTTCCCATGGTCGTCTTGACGACCGCGACCTCCTTCTTGCCGGCGGGCTTCTCCATGGTCCCTTTCTGGGGCGCGGGCGTCGGAGACGGCGGCGCACCCGGGGCGGGCGTCGGGGTCGGGGAGCCCTGGCCGAGCGCGAGCCCGACGCCGAACACCGCGCACGTGATCAACTGGCCGGCCAGGACGGCCTGGCGACGAAGGGGCCTGCCGCCGCTGAACAACGTCATCATGGTCTGTCCTCCACAGGTCTTGGTGAACGTGCCGCCGCTCGAGAGGCGGCGGGATCTTAGCAGATGCCCAGCGCCTCCGCCACCGCGCCCGCCCCGGGACGCCCCACCGGACGCGCGCGCGCCGCGTGCTATACTCGAATCGCGTCGAGAGGAGCACGTGCCGGTCTACTCCCATTCCCGCCTCAGCAGCTTCGAGAAGTGTCCGCTGCAGTACAAGTACCGCTATCTCGACAAGATCAAGCGCGACGTGCAGTCGATCGAGGCGTTCATGGGGAACCGCGTGCACGCGGTGCTCGAGAAACTGTACCGGGATCGCATGATGTCGCGGCGCGCCTCTCTCGACGAGCTCCTCGCCCTCTATCAGCGCGGCTGGAAAGAGAACTGGTCGGAAAAGGTCACGATCGTCAAGACGGAATACACCGCGGACCACTATCGCCAGGTCGGCGAGCGCTGCCTGGTCGGCTACTACCGTCGCTACGAGCCGTTCGACGACGGCCAGACCCTCGGTCTCGAGGACCGCCTCGAGATGTCGCTGGACCCCTCCGGGCGCTACCAGATGCAGGGTTACATCGACCGGCTCACGCGCGCCGGCGACGGCGTGTACGAGATTCACGACTACAAGACCGGCGGCTTCCTGCCGTCCCCCGCCGATCTGCGCAAGGACCGCCAGCTCACCCTGTACCAGATGGCGGTCGAGAAGCGTTTCCCCGACGCCCGCGACATCCGGCTTGTGTGGCACTACCTCGCGTTCGATCAGGAGATTCGATCGTCCCGCACGGCGGAGGAGGTCGAGCGGCATCGCCGCCAGACGATCGACCTCATCGACACCATCGAGGAGACCCGGGCCTTCCCGCCGAAGGAGAGCGCGCTCTGCCGCTGGTGCGAGTATCGCGACATCTGCCCGGTGCAGAAGCATCTGGTCAAGGTCGAGACGCTCGAGCCGAACCAGTACCTGAACGACGACGGCGTGCGGCTGGTCGATCGGCTGGCCGCGCTGCTGAGCAGCCGGGCCGCGGTCGAGAAGGAGATCGCCAGGGTGGAGGAGGCGATCCAGGCCTATGCGCAGCGCGAGAAGGCGACCGTGCTGCGCGGCACCGGCCACACGGCGCGCGTCCAGGACGGCGCGCCGGGCGAGCGCCGGATCGCCCTGGCCCTCCACAAGCCGGAGCAGATGGGGCTGTTCGAGTAGGAGGCGCCGCGGGCCGCGGCGCCGGGGCGCGGCGGAGGCGGGTCAGCGCCCCGCGGGCGGCGCGGGTGGCTCCTCCAGCCGGACGACACGCGGCTCGCCCAGGCCGAGGGACGAGAGCGGCTTGTCGAACGCCTTGTCGTTTCCGACCACCAGGATCACCAGCCTGTCGGGGTTGATCCGCCGGCGCGCCACCTGGGCCACCTGGTCGCGCGTCACCTTCGCGAGATGGTCGCGGTAGGTCGCCAGGAAGTCGGGCGGGTAGGCGTAGAAGTCGTAGTACAGGAACGCCTGCATGAAGCGGACCGTCCCATCCACCGAGAACACGAAGGAGTTGACGCTCGACTCCTTCGCCTCCTTGACCTCCTGCTCCGTGGGGCCCTGATCGCGCATCTGGCGCAGGAGGCTGCGGATGAGATCGATCGCCTGGACGGTCGAGCCCGCCTTGGTGCTGCACGCGATCTCGAACAGCCCGCGATCGGAATCGAGACCGATGCCCCCGCCGACCGAATAGGCGAGCCCGCGGTTCGAGCGCACCTCCTTCACCAGACGCGAGGTGAATCCGCCCTCTCCCAGGATGAAGTTCAGGATCTTGATCGAGAACTTGTCGGGGTCGAAGCGCGAGGCGCCGAGGTGCCCGATCTCGACGTGACTCTGGGTCAGCGGCCGGGAGATCAGGTGCAGACCCGCGGGCACTTCGTCCTTGACGCGCGCCACCGGCGGGGGTGTCACCTTGGCGTTGCTCCAGCCGCGGAACGTCTCCTGCAGGAGCGTCTTCATCTTCTTCGCGTCGAAATCCCCCGCCACCCCCATCACGGCGTTGTTCGGGCGGACGAACCTCTGATGGAACGCGACCAGGTCGTCGCGCCGGATCCGGCCGATCGACCCGACGCTCGACAGCCGCGCCCAGGGGCTCGTTGCGCCGTAGACCAGCTGCCGGAAGTTCAGCTCCGCCACGGCGCCCGGGTCGTCCCAGCGGCGCCGCACGTCCTCGGTGGCGCGCGCCTTCTCGACCTCGATCCGGGCCGGGTCGAAACGCGGCGCGCGCAGCATCGCCGCGAAGATCCGCAACGCCTCCGGAAAGCGGTCCTTGACCGCGGACACCGAGCCGGTCAGCATGTCGTCGTGGGCGTCGAGGGAGATGCGCGCCGCCATGAACTCCAGCGACTCGTCGACCGCGTCGGGCGCCGACGCCTCCGTGCCCCCGCTCCGCATGAGCGTCGCCGTCAGCGACGCGAGCCCCGCCTGATCGGGTGGATCGAAGATCGACCCCGCCTTGAAATAGACGTCCGCGTCGATCAGCGGCAGCTCGTGATCCTCGAACAGGTAGACCAGGAGACCGTCGCCCAGCAGGATCTTCTCGGGCTTCGGGAAGGAGATCGTCAGCGGGACGTAGCTCAGGGCGCGCGGATCGGTGGCCGGGGTCGCCGCGGCGGACGGCCCGGGGGGAGCGGGCGGGGCTGCGGCGCCGGCCGGGTGCGACCCGATCGTGGCGGCGGCCAGCGCCACGAGACCGGCCAGGACGAGGCGGGCGGGGCGCGCGCGGCGTCTCACGAGCCGCCCCCCTTACGGGACAGGACCGCCACCGTCCGGTTCGAGTCGACGAACGTCCGCCGCGCCGCGTCCTGCACCTGCGCCGCCGTGACGGACGTGATCGCCTGCTCGTAGACCTTCAGATTCTTCCAGTCGCCCGTGACGATCTCGAAGTACGACAGCTGCGAGGCCAGCCCCTCGTTGCTGCGCAGCGGATAGAGGAACGCCGCCGTGATCTGGTTCCGCGTCTTCTGCAGCTCGCGTTCCTCGACCGGCTCGGCGGCGAGGCGTCCCAGCTCCCGCAGGATGGCGGTCTCGACGTCGGCCGGGGGATGGGGCGACAGGGGAACGGCGCCGACCACGAACAGGTTCGGGTAGCGATCGCCGGGCACCTGGAGGCTGTAGACATCGGACGCCACGCGGCTCTCGAGCACCAGGCGGCGGTACAGACGCGAGGTGCGTCCCGAGGTCAGGAGCGAATCGATCACCTGGAACACCGCGTCGTCCGGGCTCGGCCAGACCGCCTTGTGGTAGGCGATCATCAGCTCCGGCTCGGCGTCGAACTCCACGTCGACCCGCCGCTCGCCCGTCTGCGGCGGCTCCACCGTGACCGGTCCCTGGGGCGGCGGGCCCGCGGGGAGGTCGGCGAAATAACGCCGGACGAGACGCTCGGCGGCCGCCGGGTCGAAATCGCCCACCAGGGTGCCGACCGCGTTGCCGGGCACGTAGTGGGCGCGGCGGAACTCCGCCGCAACCGGCCGGGTCAGGTGCTCCAGATCCGACATCCAGCCCGCGGTCGGCACGCGGTACGGATGCGCCTGGAAGGCGGTCAGGAGGAGCTGCTCGTACAGCTTTCCCTCCGGCTGGTTGTCGATGCGCATGCGCCGCTCTTCCATCACCACGTCGCGCTCCGAGTAGAACTCGCGCAGGACCGGGTCGCGAAGCCGCGCCGATTCCAGGAGGCACCACAGCTCCAGGCGGTTGGAGGGGAGCGACACGACGTACGACGTGAGGTCCTGTCCGGTCGAGGCGTTGAGACCGGTCGCCCCGTTGCTGGTCAGGATCTGGCTCAGCTCGTCCTTGACGGTGATCGCCTGCAGACGTTTCGTCAGCCCCGCCAGCTCGTCCCGGAGCGCCGCCACGCGCGCCGCGTCGGCCTGGCCGCCGCGATCCTGCTCGCGCAGGAGATCCCGCACCAGCCGGTCCATCCCGTCGAGGATCTCGGTCTCGCCCTTGGCGTCCTTCGTGCCGATCGTCGAGGTCCCCTTGAACGCCATGTGCTCGAACAGGTGCGCGACACCGCTCTCGCCGCCGGGGTCGTCGACGCTGCCGACTCGGAATCGCAGACTGGCGGCGAACACCGGCGCCGTGCCACGCCGGGCGATCAGGAACCGCATGCCGTTGTCCAGGGTGATGCGGGTGACCTTGTCCTCGAGCGCCTGCGCCCGCGCGGGACGGCCTTGAACGTGAATTGCCAGCGCGCACACGACCGCGAGACAAGCGGCCCGTCGCGTCCGCGGGAAACCGGGGAGCCGGCTCACGACCCGAGGGAGACGCGCGGGCGCGGGCCTTCCAGGTAGGTGGGGTCGACCTTGATCCGGTTGTCCACCCGCGCGATGCCCCGGATCAAGGACGCCACCATGCCGGCCTGCTGGCGTCCCATATAGAGACTGACGCGTCCCCCGAGGGTGAGGACGCCCTGCTGCACCTTGAGCGTGATGTCCCCCGGGTAGGCGAACTGGTGAAAGTCCGAAAAGTAGTCGAGCGCCGCCCTCTGGAGCGACGGGTCGTCGGTGCCCCCCGGAGCGTTGCGCGGCATCAGGTGGTTGGAGATGCGCGTGACGCCGAGCACCGTGCCGGCGATCTCCTCGGCGCGCACGCGGGACGCGACGTCCGGCACCGAGCCGTCGAGGGACAGCACGCCATCCTCCACCTTCACGGCGAGGTCCTTGAGCCCCAGGCTTTCGCCGGCGTCACCCAGGAGACCGCCGACCATCTTCGCCAGCTCGCCGTCCGGGGCGCCGCCACGGGTCACGGTCATCTCGTCGGTGACGTTGATCACGCCGCGGACGTCGGCGGCGATCGTCAGCGCCCGTTTCTTCAGCGCGCAGGACTTGATTTCCCCCGAGAAGACCGCCCCGCCGTTGACCATGACGAACACGAAGCGCTCCTTGCGGAGATCGGCGTCCTGGCCCAGCGTTTTCACGATCCTCTCGCGCAGCGCAAAGTCTCCCGGACCCGCGATGGTGCGCGGCGGAGCGGCCGGTGCCGGCGGCGCGGGACCGGCCGCGCACAGAAGAAGCGCCGCGAGGCACGCGGCCGGCGCCGTCGCGCCGGCGAAAGCCGTGACGAACGATCGGGTGAGGTCGCTCATGATGGCCGCCTATTCTCACACAGTCCCGACCGCCCGGCCAAGACGGGGCGACGGGGCGCGACCTCGCTCAGACGCGCTGCTGGCGACGCAACGCCTCGACCCGGGCCGCCAGGTCGACCAGCTGCGCCGCGGCGTTCCGGCTGGCGCGGCCGCTGCGCTTCCAGACCTCGGTGGCCGTGACACGCGCCTCCTCCACCGCGGTGCGCGTGTCCTTGTCCGGGGCCGCCTCGACCGCCCGCCGCAGCTCCCGCGCCGCCTTCTGGACCTGGTCGCGGCCGGCGATGACCGAGTCGCTGCCCAGAAGCTCCGCCCCGATTGACAGGGAGAAGGAGGCGCGGCTCAATGCCCCCGCGTACTCGAGACCGTCGAGCGCACGGCGTGCGGCCGCGACCTGATTGCGGCCCTCCGGCATGTTGCGGTGCACCATGGCCTGGCGGGCCCTGGAGATCGCCTCGCGCGACTCCCGCAGGCGCGCCAGCAGGACCGGGGCGAGGACCGCCGCCTCGAAGCGGTCGAGCGCCGCGACGAGCTCCGGGCCGTCCATCGAATCGGCCGCCCTCTGCGCGGTGCGGCTGGCCTCCTCGGTCTGACGGAGCACGGTGAACTCGGAGACCGCGCCCATCAGGTCGCGGGCCCGGCGCACCGCCACGCCGGCCGCCCCCATGTCGGAGACGCGCGCCGCGCGGCGGGCGTCCTCGAAGGCGCGCTGCAGCGGCAGCAGGGCGCTTCCTTCCTGGAAACGGGTGAGCTCCTCGTCGGCGCGGGCCAGGGTCAGGCTGACCCTGCCCGGATCGTCGCCCCGGACCAGCCTCTCGGACTGACCCAGGTACTTGTCGGCCTTGTCCAGGCTCGACCGCAGCTCGGCGGGCGTCAGCCGGCGTGCGGCGGGCCGGGTGGCCGCCGGGGACTTGGAGGGCGGCGTGCCGATCGGAGCGGGGGCCGGGTCGGCCGCGGTGATCGGCGCGCCCGGCACCCAAAGGGCCGCCAGCAGGACCATCGCCGCGGCGGCTCCCGGCGCGGCGCCGGGGCGGAGGAGTTCAGTAACCGAGCTCATGCAGCCGGGAGTCGTCGATGCCAAAGTGGTGGGCGATTTCGTGAAGCACCGTCCTGCGGACCTCCTCCCGCACCTCGGCGTCGTTCCGGCAGATCGCCTCGACGTTGAGCTGGAAGATGGTGATCTTGTCGGGAAACGCCATACCGTAGCGCGAGTCGCGCCGCGTCAGCGGCTGACCCTGATACAGACCGAGCAGCCGCCCCCGGCCGCGCCCGAAGCGGCGCGCCTCGCTCGGCGACGGCAGATCCTCGACCGTGACCGCGACGTTGTCGAGCTTCTCCTTGAAATCATCCGGGAGCGATTCGATCGCCGCGGC
>Ga0070697_100000923_pt1 | contig 22094 bp, 20 predicted proteins | sample KBSK1501metaG_FD_65475 | JGI IMG/M metagenome (GOLD analysis project Ga0070697, IMG submission 65475) | Corn, switchgrass and miscanthus rhizosphere microbial communities from Kellogg Biological Station, Michigan, USA - KBS K1-50-1 metaG | ecosystem: Host-associated > Plants > Roots >... | reverse complement strand
TGGGTGCGTTCCCCGGGTACAAAGAGAACAGCGAACCGATGCTGGACGTAATTCGCATGCACCGCGACGCGATGCGGGGAATCCAGCCGGTTCATGTGCAGACAGAATTGTTCATGGCGGCGCAGGAATCGTGGGACACCGCGCTGCATCACGGCGAAAAGTTCGGCTACAAGAATTCGCAAGTGACCGTGCTGGCGCCGACGGGCACGATCGGTTTCATGATGGATTGCGACACCACGGGAATCGAGCCGGATCTGGCGCTGGTAAAGCACAAGAAACTGGTCGGCGGCGGCCTAATCAAAATCGTGAACAATACCGTGCCGCAAGCGCTGATGCGGTTGCACTATTCGCCGGAGCAGACGAGCGAAATCGTTTCCTACATCGACAAGCATGGAAAGATCGAAGGCGCGCCGTACCTAAGGGCGGAGGATTTGCCGGTGTTCGATTGCTCGTTGGCGCCGCTGGGTGGCGGGCGATCCATCGCCTGGACCGGACACGTGAAGATGATGGCGGCGGCGCAGCCGTTTCTTTCCGGCGCGATCTCGAAGACCATCAACATGCCCGAGGAGTCCACGGTCGAGGACATCAGCAATGCCTACGTTGAATCCTGGAAGCTAGGGCTGAAGTCCGTGGCCATCTACCGGGACAACTCGAAGCGCTCGCAGCCGCTGAATGCGGGCGGAGCGAAAGAAGACAAGAAAGCGGAGCCGGCAGCCGCAACAGGAGCGGAACCGATGCAACGGGAACTCTTCGCGCGCGCGGTGCGGGAGAAGATGCCGGTAGAGCGCGCGTCGGTGACGCACAAGTTCAGCGTGGGCGGGCACGAGGGCTACATCACCGTGGGCATGTACACAGACGGCCGGCCCGGCGAAATCTTCATCAAGATGTCGAAAGAAGGGTCGACGCTTTCCGGGGTGATGGACGGGCTGGCGCTGACCATTTCGCTTGGTTTGCAGTACGGCGTTCCTATGAAGGTGTACGTGGACAAGCTCGTGAACACGCGGTTTGAGCCGTCGGGCATCACTGCGAACCCAAACATTCGCTTTGTGTCGTCGGTTCTGGACTACATTGCCCGTTGGCTGGGGGGGAGATTCATTTCTCCGGATTATTTGAAACTGCACAACGGCGAACACGCTGCACCAGTGGCTCCCGTTCAGCCGCTACCGACAATGGCCGACGCCATGATGACAAGTATGCAGGCGGGAATCGCTTCTTCCAAGCCGCGGGACGCGCACGAAGGCGCACCGACGTGCTCCGAGTGCGGCATGCTCATGGTGCCGAACGGAGCCTGCTACAAGTGCGAGAATTGCGGCAGCACGAGCGGCTGCAGTTGAGGCCAGGGGAGCAAACCAGGAATATGACACGATGAGTGCTCTCTCCTCCGGTTCAGGGCTGGCCGCAAGACTGGCTCCGGAAAAGCCGAAGGCACGGGGATTCCTGCACATCGTCCGGCACGGCGGGGGACCCAGCGCCATTTACGTCGTCACGTATCATCGGCTCGAGCGGGGGCTGGATACTCTTGGCGCGCAGCCCAAGCCGGCATTGGCGGAAGGCGCGCAATCCCTGATTGAGCTGCTCGAGCGGATTGGCGTGGACTTCAGGCTCAAGGAAGTCCGCGGCGCGCTCGAAGATATTCTTCGGCTCGGCTCAGCCAATATCCCCGACCTGTGGCTCAGCGACGAGGAGATGCAGGAAAAAGGACTCGTCGAGGGCTAAACAGGTACACCGAAGAACTGGCGGAAGCCGGAGGGTGAAGAAGCCCTCCGGCTTTTGTTTTTGCTTGGCTAATGCGGGGGGGCCCCCCTCCCGGTTTTTTCATAAGTGTTGATTTTAATAGATTTACGATTCGTGTAACTCCTTCAGAATGAACACTTACAGACGAGCTTGCAAGTGTTGATTCTAAGCAAGTTATTTGCGCTAAAATTGTGTATAGCGTTGATCACGAGTTGAGGACAATAGAATACTTGGCTAACCAAGGCGTGCTAGGCTGACCTCGCCGTGACAGGGCAAGCGTACCACATCATATTGTATTCCTTGAGTACGGGCGCAATAGGAAGTGCGTGCCTTGCTGAAATTGCTTGCAAGTAGGTCGCCGACAGTGTAAAAACGAAAGCTCCGGTGTCTAAGACCGGAGCTTTGAACCTGGCTTAAGAATTTTGCCTGTGCTGCTGTAGACCGACGAGAACGGCCTCAGTCTAACACTCCAAATTTCCCTGTCAAGTCCGAAGTGAACGAGTAAGTGTGTTTCCTTGAGGTGAACTTATGCCAGTCAGCGGTGGGCCATATTTGGTAGCCACTTTCCTGTGCGAAAAGGTGCTACAGGAACGCGATGGAGTTATTAGCTTTATCCGTGTCGTTGACCGCTGGAATGTCGTTGGGCCAACACAGACGATGAGTCCCACGATTATTCAAGCTACGCTCGTCGCGTTGTTTAAGTCGGGAACCCTGCGGGCATCCGCGCAACTCACAGTAACACCGATTTCTCCCACAGGTCAGAGAATGCAACCCATAACTCTCCCTATACTGTTTGAAGGTGATGATGAACGCGGCGGTGGCACTGCACTGCCAATGGGATTCCCAGTGCAGGAACCCGGCTTATATTGGTTTGAGGTCGCAGTTACCGTTCAAGGTGGAGAGCCTTCGGTTATGACTTACATTCCGATGCGAGTTGTTTATCTCCAAACTGGATCGATGATGCCCCCCACAAATCCACCGCCCAGTCTAGGCGGTTAGATTGGAACATGGCACTCATTGAGCTTGTTGCCACTGGTGTTGAAATTAAGTAAGGCTGGGGTGGCGCAAGCATATCGCGCAGGAACTTATTGAAGGAGTCTTTTGAAATGAGAGCAGCATGTAGGTCAGCCCTTTTTGATTCGATCTTGTTCGCCAGATCAATCGCCCTAGGATCGCCGCTCTTGTGGATGTTGAGTGACGCTGCGGAAAATTCCAGAATAAACTTCTCCGCATCGCCGCTAGAAAGATAGCGCGAAACAATTTCCTGAATTTGACTAACAGAAATCATGGCCCACCCTCCAAAAATCGTGTCCGCAGAAAAACTGTTGGAGCTTTTCAACGAGTCCACTTTTCAACAAAAACTCTCGCGGTGCCGCGAAGACAAAACAACTCAATCCCAAGACCCCTGGATTGATTCACAGCGCAAAAAAGAATTAATCCGATACATAGACCCCGAAACTAACGCTGAAATTTGTGTCGTGGCCGTGTACACGGATAATGCTCCAGGCACGGGCGTGCAGCGCATTATTCTTAGGCTGCGCACTGAATCTGACACCTACGAGCTGCGCCTGATATAGAGACGCCACAACCTGTAGTGGCGTTGCACGGGATACTGTTACATAATACGAATTATGCTAGGCAAAAAACAGCGAAACGTCAAAAACAGCCGTCCAAAGGTATCCTGTACCAGCGAACAGCAAGACGAATATGGGACGTTTTCGGCGGCTCTCGAGGATGTTCTAACCGTATAGCGGACGGAAATGCAGAAACGAATCACTCGCTCTTCTGAGGCGCACGCTACCAACGAGAAGGATTAGCAGGCCGTTTCTCCCACCTTGACAGTCACCTCCGCGTTCGTAAGTGCTGAGAACAAAGAAGATAGCTCGTAAAAATAGACTCTAGAAAGCAAAAACGCCAGCAGGATGCTGGCGCTACGGAACACAAGTTACAATTTTACCTAAGGTTACTTATACACGCATAACAACAATTTGTCAAGGCAAAGTTGACGTCGGCAAAGCTAACCTGGGCAAAATTTGCAAAGGCCGGATTGGCTGCGATTGACGACGGCAAGCGGGTTAGCGGCCCAGAGATTGCGCCCAAGTTGCGAAGGCGTGCCATGCGGCGGTTTGGCCGATGGGGAAGCGTATCTGCTGCACGATGATGAGGAAGGCGCTGGCCCAAATGGTGGCGCGATGAATTTTGCGCGTGGACCACAAATCGTAGGCCGCGAGAAGGAGCAGGAATCCATAGGAGAGGAGAGCCGCAACGAGGGGTTTCCTGTTAACCATGGAAAAGGGCCAGCGGGAGATGGCAGCGATCATGATTCCGATGGTGGCGATGAGGATGATGCGCTTGTGGGCGGAGGGATTGAAGCGGGCGCGAAACGCAAAAAAGACAAGCACCGCAAAAATGAGCATGTCCGTCATGGGGATGATGTAGAAGGTTTTTACATCGAGGCCAGTGGGAGAGTTGGGCCGGGAAAGCGCCTCGGTAGCTGCCAGCACGCCGAGGATGATCATGAGACAAGCCAGGAGAAAACCGGCAATGCCCAGACGGCGGTGGATATCCACGCGGCCAGCGGCGACAAGAGAGGTCTGAGTGATGAGCAAGAGGATCCACATGGAAAAGACAGCGCCATGAATGTGAATGATGCGACTGGGCAAAGGAGCGTGAAATACACCGGCGAGATAGTAGGTGTGCGCAAAGCCTAGAAAGACGGAGGCAAGAATCAGCAACGCCATTCCGGAGAAAAAGTAGTGATCGTAACTCCGGCCCGGAGGGGCAGAGTGCACCTTAACGGAATTCTCGACGTGTGCCGTGGCTGTCGCCATTGAGTCTCCAAATCTATTCGGATACCGCGAGAGTGCCAGTGCCTTGGGAACTAGGGGAAGTAGGTAAGCAAGTGTATACCGGATAAGGTGAGCGTGCGGGGTAAGCTGGGCCGGGCTGTACGAATAAACTGACAAGGTGAGGGCACGCCTGACAGCTCGCGTGCAGATTGAAATTCAGGCGCGCTCAGCGGGGGCGCGGGCGGAGAGGCGGGCGCGCGGTGAGCGGGCGAGGGCGCATGCGGAAGCGCGGGCTGAGAGGCGGGGGGACGTTGCGGAGGAAGTCGCCGCAGCAAGGGCAGCGGCCGTCGTCAGCGATGGGGCCGGTGGCATCGGCGCGGAGCCAGTGGCCGCGGGCATCGCACAACGGATTGATGCACTGCACGGTGAAACCGGGCAAGTACTGCATGCGCACTCCCTCAGTGGCCAGCCAGCTCTGCGGTCACATGTGAAAGCATGCGTCCCAGAAGCTCCCCAGGGCGGCCCGGACAGAATTGTTGGAGCGGATTCTGCCGTTCCACGACTGTGGTGTCAAGAGAAAAGACTACAAGGGATTGTGGTGGGATTGCAAAGCACGCTGTGAGAAGGATAGGGCGATCGCAGAATCCCTGAGGACTTGCAGAATTTGGCCGACTTTGACGTCGGCAGTGACAGAACCCGATTCTTGCAGGTTAGGATTGCGGCGGAGTTGCTGGGGCTGAAGCGCCTTGGGACTCCTGAAGAGCCGCGAGACGGGTTTTCAGAGCTTCGACTGCCTGCCGCTTGTCCGCGATCTGTTGCTTGAAGTCATCCAACCTGGCCTTGCCCGCGGTGTCGTTTTGATAATTCGGCTTGGAGTAGACGTTGTCCTGTTCCAAAGCAAGCTCACGCTGAAGAATGTCCAGATTTTTTTGGGCCTCGGCCAGCTGCTGTTTCAAGGCGGCAAGCTCAGCAGCGGCCTTTTCCTTTTTCTTAGCATCATCGGCGGTTGCGGCAGGAGCGGCTGCCTTGGAAGAATCGGAAGCGGCAGGAGCAGCATCAGGGGATTGCGCAGGCGCAGATGCGGTGGCTGATTGCGGAGGGGGAGCGGTGCGCTTCAAGGTGTCATCGGTGATAACGGGAGCAGGCTGCTTGGCGGCGGCTTTTTTTTGATCGCGGGCGCGACGGGCGGCTTCGGCGACAGATTGTGACTGCGAATCCTGGGATTGGCCGCGAGAGGCAACAGGAAGAACGGCAGCGGCAAGAAGGGCGGCAAGGGGCAAGCGGAAAGAGATGGAGTGTGACATGGTCTTTTACCTCTTGAATCTTATTCCTCTCGGACGATGAGCTGGTGCAAAGCTAAGCATACCTCCGCGCTTTGCCGAGGACAATTGCGCCGTGGGGAGTGCTGCGAATGAGGCAACTGGAACTCCCGCGGCGAACTGGCAGCACAAGCGGTGAGGCCCCAGGCCATTGCGCAAACCGGGCCTAGCGGGCACCCGCCTGATTTGCCCCGGCCGCGTCGCGGAAAGAAAGGCCATAATACTCCTTCGTGAAATAAAGTAAAAACGGGCGCAGCGAGTAGAAACTTGGGGTTCTCCACGGAGAATTGGCCGATTCCCACGAAAGTTCGCAACGAAGCACCAATCCTTAATTCAACATCTCAAGTCTTGCAGAGTGGCGATTCGTGCGGCATACTCCCGCCGCGTGCGGCCTTGGTCGGAATCGCACGGAGCGGTCGGCTGAGTGGTTTGCGAGGGGGTCTAATGGAGCGGTGTGCCTGGATTCACCGTTTCGGAATACTGTTTTGTGTGAGCGTGTGTCTTTCCGCGGGCGCGCGTGGAACCATCGCCGGGACAGTCTTGGCGAATGAGCAGCCGGTTCCAGGCCAAGCGTTGTCGGCGCCTGCGGTGCTCTCTCAGACGCGGCCGGCGCAAGCGACGACCGCGGGGCGCACACAACCCGGTGGGTATGTTCTTTCGCAGGAGCGCTACGAAAAAGCGGTCGCCTACTCCCGCGCGTCCTACACCATGTATTTTGTCTCGGTATTTATTTCCGTCGTGATGCTGGTGATTCTCTTGCGGCTCGGTATCGCAGCGAAGTTTCGTGATTGGGCGGAGAGCGTCAGCGACAAGAGGTGGCTGCAAGCGTTGGTGTTCGTACCGCTGCTGATGTTAACGCTAGATGTCCTGGCCTTGCCTCTCCATTTGTACGGGCACGTTCTCTCGCTCCGTTATGAGATGTCGGTGCAAGGATGGGGCTCGTGGTTCATGGATTGGAGTAAGGAGCAATTGCTGATGGCGGGATTCGCGCTGATCCTGGCGCTGCTCCTGACTTTGGTTGTCCGCAGAAGCCCGCGGCGATGGTGGCTGTACTTCTGGTTTGTTTCGCTGCCCGTTGTGCTATTTTTTGTGTTCATCAGCCCGTGGTTTATCGATCCGCTATTCAATACGTTTGAGCCCCTACAAACTAAGCACCCAGATTTGGTGGCGGCGATCGAGCAGCTGACCAGGCACGCCGGTGTACCGGTTTCGCCGGAACGCATGTTTCTGATGAAGGCTAGCGAAAAGACCAACGCGATCGACGCTTACGTGACCGGGTTGGGAGCCTCGAAGCGCGTGGTGGTCTGGGACACCACGCTTCAGAAGGCCACCGCTGATGAGACGCTATACATTGTCGGGCATGAATTGGGACACTATGTTCTCGGACACGTATGGCAAGGATTTTTGTTTGCTGCCGCGCTTTTGCTGATTGGGTTTTATGCGCTGTTTCGCGCGCTTCATTGGACGCTGGGCCGCTGGAGCGGAGATTGGAGAATTTACGGGCCAGAGGATTGGGCTTCGTTTGCCGTGATTTTGCTCTTGCTGGAGATGGGAATGTTCCTGGCGTCACCGGTCGTGAACGGATTCTCACGGATGCAGGAGCATGCCGCCGATGTCTACGGCCTCGAGGTGATCCACGGGATCGTGCCGGATTCTTCCGAAGTTGCGGCGCAATCGTTTCAGGTCTTGGGTGAGGTTGACCTGGCAGACCCGAACCCGCCTGAATTTATTACTTTCTGGCTGTACTCCCATCCGCCGCTTGCCGACCGGCTGGTATTCGCTCATAGCTACGATCCGTGGTCGAAAGGGGAATCGCCCAAGTACGTGAAATAGCTGAGGCTGATTTGTTGCAGCAGCAACTTCAGTGGGTTCTCTTCGAGGTGGAATGACGACGGGAAAAAACCGCGACTTTGTGACGATTGCCGCAGCGGGACATGGAGCACCAGCGCCGGCGCCGGGTCCGTGAGGTATCATAGAAAAAAAGCCTGCAGGATGGGTTGGAACAGGCTCGAAGACGGGAGCTTGTGCCTTCGGAGATGATTTCGGCGGACGAACGCGCAATGGCTGCCAGGAGCCAGTCCAGGCCGCCTTCGCGGGCGACAAATTCCAGGCCCCATTTGCCATCTTGTTGGAGGAGTTCGTCGTGGCCCTCGGTGATGCGCAAGACTTCGTTGATCGGCGCGACCCAGTCGCGGAGCAGGGCTTCTTTGGCGAGCATGGCGCTGAAGACTTTGCGCAGGGAGGCATGCAGGGTTTGAGCCTTTGTGAGGAGGGCGGCGGCGCTTTGCGGGTCATTCTGGGGGAGAGAGAGCAACTGGGCGCTTCGTTCTGAAGAGATAATTCGAGTAACCAAGAGGAAATGGAGAAGGTCCTCCCAAGAGAGCTCGGGAGAGGATCCTAGTATGTTGACGAAGTCGAGAGAGAGCCGGCCGGCGATGAGGTTTGGTGAAGAGGAGAAATTCGGCATAGGTTTGCCTCCAAAAACCGGTTAGCGGGACAGGTCGCGGTTGGCCTCCCGAAATAACCGGTTAAATATAGCATGGCGGTTAAGACTTGCGATACGTTTTCGGCGAAGCAGAAGGAGTACACTTCTGGAGTGCTTTGCATCAAAACGAATGAGAAGTGGGAGCGTCATTTATGAAGACCATAGGCGGAGTAACGCTTGTCTTGCTAGCAGGGATATTGGCAGGGGGATGGAGAACAGGTGAGGCCGCCCAAAACCAGAGTCCACAGGCGCAAACCGAGCGCGAACCGGTAGTTGTCGAACTTTTTACTTCGGAAGGGTGTTCCAGCTGTCCGCCAGCCGACGATTTTCTTGCGCAACTCGATGCTCGGCAGACTTTGGGTGCTGCCGAGGTCATTGCGTTGGAGGAGCACGTGGATTACTGGGACCAGCAGGGCTGGAAGGACCCATTTTCCTCCGCTGCGTGGACAACCAGGCAAAATGAGTATTCCGGTTCGCTTCACAACGGCAATCCGTACACTCCGGAAATGGTGATAGACGGAACAGTGGGATTTGTGGGCGGCCGGGATGCGACGGCTCGCAAGGAAATCGAGAAAGCGGCGGGAATTAGAAAAACGAGAATCGAGATCAGCGAAGTTTCTCCGGTGCAGAACAAATCCGTCACATTTAAGGTAAGCGTTGAGAAACTCGTAAGTCCCTCGCCAAAGGACACTCCAGAAGTCATTCTCGCGATCACCGAAAGCGGGTTGCATTCCGCCGTGGGCGCCGGAGAAAACAGCGGCAAAAAGTTGCACCACTCGCCGGTGCTGCGGGAATTGAAAGTGATCGGCACGATGGGAAAGAATGGCGGGGATGCGTTCACGGGGCAAGCCACCAGGAAGATTGATTCCAAATGGGATGTGCAAAATCTGCGGGCCATCGCGTTCGTTCAGGAAAAGAAGAGCCGGCGCATACTCGGAGCGGCGCAAATTCGCTTGACGCAGTGAGAAAGTGCGCGGCCGTAAAACGGGACCGGCAACAATTTGATCGTCCCCACAGAGATGCGCACGACCGCGATGCGCTGTGCTACCTTGAATCCGCATCCAGGAGCAAAGATTCCATCGAACGGTTGCTTAGGGCACTTGCCCGTTTGCGCCACTGCTTACGAGCCGCGTTGGCCGGCGTCAGAGCATGAAGTGCCCGGTGCGGGTTTTGTTGGAGCGATGAATGGACGACGATTCCTTTGGCAGGCCGCCTGAGGCAGATAGAGAAATCAATTCGCCGGCAAACAGATTTCATTTCAGGCTATTTCTGAACGAGACGGGGCTGCGTGCGGGCTGGCGGCTCCTGATCTACGCAGCTATTTTCTTCTTATTCTGGAGCACTTCCATCTATCTGCTCGGCCAACTCCTGCGGCCGATTCGCGGTATTTTTTCTCCCAGTTTTCAGTTTCTCGGCGAATTGGTGAGTTTCCTTGCGGCATTTTTGGCGGCATGGATCATGTCGCAGCTCGAGGAGCGGCCCGTAGGGACCTACGGACTCCCTGCGTCAGGCGCATTCGGAAAACTATTTTGGCAAGGGTGTCTCTTCGGCTTCAGCGAGATTTTCATTCTGGTTGGGCTTATTGGGGCTTTCGGGGGCTATTCCTTTGGAAGTCTCTCCGAACACGGGATCGCCATCGCGAAATGGGCGCTGTTCTGGGGCGCTTTTTTCGTGGTAGTCGGACTGTTCGAAGAATTTTTCTTTCGTGGGTATAGTCTCTATACCTTGGCCAAAGGCATCGGTTTCTGGCCCGCCGCGATAATTCTCTCTGTTTCCTTTGGAGCCGTGCACTTACAAAATTCCGGCGAGGGCTGGATAGGTGTGGCTAGCGTGGCGTTCGTGGGCCTGTTCTGGAGTTTCACTCTGAAACGAACGGGAAGTCTGTGGTTCGCGCTCGGGATGCATGCAGCTTTCGATTTTGGGGAGACGTTTCTCTTTTCCGTTCCGGACAGCGGGATGATTTTTCCGGGCCATCTTTCGAACGCGACCTTGCACGGGCCGAAGTGGCTGACGGGAGGCTCGCCCGGACCTGAAGCGAGCATTTTCGATTTTCTGATTCTTGGTATTTTTTTCTTCGTCGTTCACCGATGGTATCCCGCAAGGAAAGAGCAGATAAGAAGCATCGCAGCGAGCTGAAGTCTTCAGTGCACTAGGTCCGAAGCATATACGAGGCGGACGCCGCGTTCTTCCGCATGCGGCAGAACTTCGCTTAGGGCTTTCAAGGTCGCGGGGCGCGGATGTCCGATGGCGATGGCTTCTCCCTTTACCTTCGCCTGGCGAAGAGCCAGGTCAAGCTGTTTGCGCACGGCAGAGACTTCGTCGACGTCGTCAAGAAAGGGGACATTCCGGAAAGCAGAGCGCACCCCCTGGCGCTGAGCGGCGTCATAAGCGACCGTCGCGGCCGTGGTTCTGCTATCAACGTAGAACAGATTCCATGCTTGAACTACAGGCATCAACTCTTCCATGAGAGCGGGATCGGCGGTGGCTTCCGATCCTTGATGATTGTTGACGCCGGCGGCATTGGGAACACTCCGCATCATCTGTTCGAACAGCAGAGGAATACTGTCCGCGGGCATCCCTGGATGGAGTTCCTGCGCTTCGGGCGTTTCATTTCCAACAGACTGCATAGGAAGATGCAGCATAACTTCGAAGCCGCGGCGATGAGCCTCCTCGGCGATGTCGATGGAATGCGTGTGATCGGGCAGGACGGAGATGGTCAAAGGAAAAGGCAATGCAAATATGGCATTGCCAACAGCTCGATCGTTTCCTAAATCGTCGAGAATAATGGCCAGACGCGCCTCGACGTTCTGACGGCCGGGCCGCGGAGAGGAGGGCGAAGACGCACGTGCCGGCAGAGGGGCGATGATATGGACAGAATTTGTGATTGCGCCAGCGCTGCGATAATCGAGCCGCAGCAGCGCTCCGGCGCTGGTTTCTGCGTCGCGCGTCAGATGATTCGAAGTGGCGATGGCGTCGAGCGATTGAATCAGGCGAGCGACTGATTCGCGCCGGGATTGTTCGGACGCAGCCGCAGGCAGAGCGACAAAAAGCTGGTCAGCGCGGCCAGCGTGAGCGCCATCAAACTGGAGGCGAGCGGCGATATCCCCAGGTTTTTTTTCAAAGCGCGCCGAGGCGTGCATCATTTCGCGAGTGATGCCGTGGACTCTGCTGGGGGAGAGACGTTTTTGCTGCTCGCTCTTGCAGCCCGCAAAAAGCAGGGCCACTACAAAGAGAAAGGCGAATGGGGCTGCGGAGCGAACCAGCCCACGCCAGTCACGTTGGAGCGAAGAGAACTGATTTGTTGTTCCGCGGTATACGGCCACAAAACGCTAGGCGGCTTTTTTCTGCGGCGTCTTCAGGAGGTCGAGGGCTTTGCGAAAGATGGGATCTTCGGGCGAAAGCGGCCGAGGCGGAACAGGTTCTTTCTGCGCATCGGCAGCGCCGCTGTCATCATCGCCGGAGTCAGCGTCGTCATCGGCGGAGGCACGCACCACTTCGGAGGGCAACACGCCTTCCTCGAGAATGGATTTCCCGTCCGCATTGTAATAATTGGCGACTGTGAGGAAGAGCGCCGAACCGTCATCGAGCGTGATCAGCTTTTGTTCCGAGGCAAGTCCGAACGAGCGCTCTCCGACAACATCACCGCGATGATTCGCAACCATTGCAGAAGCGAGTACTTCCGCTGCGCCAGAGGTCGTTGGATCGATCAGCACGGAAACCGGGCCTTTCCAGGTCAATTTGGCCGGGTCAGCAGAGAAGACCTGCGCGGAGACCGTCTGGCCTCGCAGCGTCGACAAGGTCCCCGAAGGAACAAAAAGTCTTGCGACCGCAATTGCTTCCGAGACCGGCCCCCGTCCGCAATTGCGGACATCCAGGATCACTTTGTGAATGCCCTGTTTTTCCGCGTCCAGCAAGCGAGAGCGAATTTCGTCGGCGCGTCCGGGATCGAGCGAGGGCAAGCGCAGGGCCAGGATGTCCGGTTCAACCTTGGTGCTGACAATCTTCGCGGTGCCGAGCTTCTCGCGCACAATGTCCACTGCATCCGGGTCAGCCTTGCCACGGCGGATAACCCCTACTTTTACTCCCGTGCCCGGCTGGCCGTGCAGAAAATTCATGGCCTGGCCAACAGACATATCGCGAGTAGTAAAGCCCGCAATGGATTCCAAAATATCGCCGCTGTGAATACCAGCCTTGTCGCCAGGACTGTCCGGCAGGACAGAAACCACAATGATATAGCCGAAGCGCTTGCTGAGGGTAAGGCCCGCGTCGCCGCTCACATTAGACGCGGCTTTCTGCTTGTATTCCGTGTATTCACGCGGCGTGAGGTAGCTGGACTGCGCGTCGAGAGATTCGAGCAGCCCGTGGAGTGATCCGGTGGTCACCAAGTGCAGATTTGGCTCATCGACATAGTCTTGCTGAACCTTCTGAAGCACTTCGCTGTACACCGTGAGGGACTTGTACGCTTTGTCGTCCGGCGTGCGGCCCAGGACATGCCCCAAGCCGGCGTAGCAAAAGATAACCACCGAAGCGCAAAGAAGTCCGATACGAGCCGCTCGATTCATGCCTCACCTGTGCCCTTCTACAATTAACGCGAAGCCCTGTGCGAAAACAGAGGACTAATTATAGCACCCACAGCAGTTGGGACGCGCCAGGAATGAGAAAGGAAGCCTGAGAATTACGAGGGCTCCGTAAAGCTGAACAGAGGCTGGTTGGGCGTAAGACACGCCAAAGCGACAAAATGATGTATGTTTGACACACCAGGACAAATATTGGCCCCTTATGTTCCTATAAGTTACTGAAAAATATGGACAAGCAGGTGAAACCCTGGCCAGCAACATGCTATCTTATGATACAGGGGAAATGTTTCAATCCACCATAGCAAGAGAGGCGTCTTCTGAAGGTGTGGGTCTACACACCGGAATGTTTGGACACGTCCGCCTGCTTCCTGCGCCCGCCGATACCGGGATCGTTTTCCGGCGCAAGGACCTGGATAACTTCCCCATTGAAGCGCAAGGCCACAACGTGGAGCGCGTAAGCTACGCCACAAGCTTAATGAAGCAAGGGGTGTGGCTTTCCACGACAGAGCATCTCCTCGCAGCGATTTATTCCTGCGGCATAGACAACATTTATATCGATATCGATTCGATCGAGATTCCCATTCTGGACGGCTCTGCTGAGCCCTTTATGCAAATGCTCGAGCATGCCGGCGTTCGCAAACTCCGCCGCAAGCGCCGGTACCTAAAGGTGCTGAAGCCATTGGAGGTTGAAGAGGGCGATCGCCGAATCGGAATTTATCCCGCCGACGAATTTCGCGTGCGCTGCTACGTCGATTTCCCGCATCCTCTCGTGGGCCAGCAAGAAATTGAGATGGTGGTTAGCCCGGAGACATTCCGGCATCTCCTCGCGCGTGCCCGTACATTCTGTTTCGAGAGGGACATTGAGCCTCTCCGCTCGATGGGGCTAATTCGGGGCGGGTCGCTGGAAAACGCCATTGTGTTGACAAATGACGGGGTGATGAACGGGCCGCTGCGCTTTCCCGACGAATTTGGCCGGCACAAAGCGCTGGATTTGATTGGCGATTTGGCGTTGGTGGGTTTGCCTTTATTGGCGCGCGTGGAAGCCCACAAGGCGGGTCATGCACTGCACACACAGCTTGTCAGCCAGTTGCTTGCCGACCCCTCGCTTTGGACCATCACGACAGCAGAAACAGCACCGGCGGAGCGCGAGGTTCGATTGACGACGCTTTCCCCTGCAGCCGCTACGGACTAGTCATATTCTGAGACTCCGCTGAAAAGAGTCGACGCAGGCCCAAATTAAAGACAGGTTATTGGAGCGGCGGGCTGTCAGCTGTGGCCGGCTCGCCGTTGCTGATGCGAATCACCCCAGACTCATCCGTGAAGAAATGCCGGATTCCCGTCGTATTTTGTGTGATGGGATCGGCAATGATTGTGTAGCTGACGACGTGACCATTGCCATCCGCCGGGCCGGGGGAGTAGAAGAATCTGTATCCACTCTTCGTCGGAGCCTGCGCAGCAAGCAGGAAGCTAACGAGGTTAGCTCCCTCGCAGTCGCCGTTTCCGGGCCCAAGGTTTGTCAGGGACGCCGGAAAACCGATCTTCGGGCAGACCGCTGCATAATTCCCCATCGCAATGCCGTACATGCGGAGGGTGCCCACAGCAGAAGCTTCATTGGCTGCCATCCGCGCCCGCAGAAGATTCGGAATTGCAATCGCGGCGATGATAAGGATGAAGGGTATGAAGACAACGCCCACATAACCCAAGACCAACCCAACTATTGCCAATCCCTGTCCCTTCAGCCGCCCAGCGCTTTTTTTGATGTCGGAGAGCGACAAGTGGCCAAGGACAATGGCGACAATGGTCACTGGTAGAAGGAAGAAAAACAAACCGCAAATAAAGCTGCCGATTGCCTTTCCGCTGGTTTTTGGGTTGCCCGCGTAAGTTACTGGAATTCCAGGAGATACACTTGTTTGCGCGGGCTGACTAGGCAAGAGACTGGACCTGGCGCTGCCGCACGAGGGGCAAAAGGACACAGCTTCCTGCACGGTTGCCGAACAGCGGGGGCAGGTGGGCATGTCGGCTTCTCCCTTCGCGGGAACAGATTCGAACGTCTGGGAAGACCCCAATGCGACCGACTGTAGCCGAGAACTTGGATTACGTCCAGAACACATTCGTAAGCTAGTGCGCTAACCGCGATTGTCAAAAACGAGGGAGAGAGGCGAGAATAGAAGTCTCATGACGAACCACGATCTGGCCATTGTCATTCTTGCAGCTGGAAAAGGCACGAGGCTGAAATCAAGCTTCGCAAAGGTGTTGCACCGCGCCGGTGGGCGCACGCTCATCGAACACGTCGTCCGTGCGTGCGCGCCATTGGGCGCGAGGCAAACGATTGTCGTTGTGGGACACCAGGCGGAGCAGGTAACGGCGGTGGTTGAGCCGTTTGAAGCAGAGACTGTGCTGCAGCAGCCGCAGCACGGCACGGGACATGCGATGCAGGTCGCGCGCCGCACTCTGGGCAGAGCGAAGTTTGCTGTTGTCTTGCCGGGCGACGCACCCCTGGTTCGTACGGAAACGCTCAAGGCGCTTGTTGCCGCGCATCGTGCTGGAAACGCCGCGGCCACCATTTTGACCGCCGTACTGGCAGATCCGTCGGGCTACGGCCGCATTTTGCGAAAGTCCGAATCGGCCGTTGGCGCCATCGTTGAAGAATCGCAGCTCACGGAAGAGCAGCGCGAGCTGAATGAGATCAACTCCGCAATCTATTGCTTCACGCTGGATAAGCTTTGGCCGGCACTGGCTCATGTAAAGCCGAACAACAAGCATCGCGAGCTGTATCTTACGGACACCATTGCCGTTATGACCGCTGGAGGCGAAACGGTTCTTGCGGAAGTCGCCGCCGATTCGCGCGAAATCCTGGGATGTAACACCCGCGCCGACCTGGCGGAAGTAGATCGCATTTTTCGGGAGCGGAAGCGCGCGGCGCTGATGGATGCAGGAGTGACGATTCAATTGCCGGAGACGGTGCTGATCGATCCGGAGGTCATTGCCGGCGAAGATACTGTGATTGAGCCGGGCGTGCAGCTTCTCGGCAAGACGAAAATTGGGGCGCGGTGCACGATTCGAAGCGGTAGCGTGCTGACCGACGCGCTCCTCGGGGATGACGTGACCGTCGAGCCGCATTGCGTCGTCGCGCAGAGCCGTTTGGATGATCGCGTGATCATCGGACCGTTTGCGCGATTAAGGCCGGACAATCATTTAAAGGCAGGAGCGCGCATCGGGAATTTCGTCGAACTGAAGAAGAGCACCATCGGGGAAGGCACCAAAGCAATGCACCTGACGTATTTGGGCGATACGAAAATCGGCGGAAAGTCGAATATCGGCGCGGGCACCATCACCTGCAATTACGATGGATTTCATAAGTTTCCGACGTCCATCGGCAATAAGGTGTTTATTGGAAGCGACAGCGCGCTGGTGGCGCCGGTGCGCGTCGGCGATGGCGCGTATGTTGCTGCCGGTTCGACGATCACGGAAAATGTTCCGGCGGATGCGCTGGCGATCGCGCGCGGCCGCCAGGTGAACAAGCCGGGCTGGGCCTCCAAGAAGCGGCGCGAATTGGCCGCTGCGGAAAATCCCAAGAAAGCCCATCGCCCGCGAAAGAAAGCAAAATCTCGGCGGTCCGTAAAAAAACGCCGCTGAGCGTTTGCCTCTAGCGTCCCGCAAATCGGGGCCTCACTCACATCCACCATCCTGAATCGTATATGAGCTCCCGGCTACGCCGCGAACATTGTATACAAAGGCGGCCGGTGTTATCGTCCGCGGTGCGTAAGGCGGAAGGAGCAAGCGAGTGGGCAATTGGGTGAACTGGCTGCTCATCATTGGCGGCATCATCTGCGTGATCATCGAGCTCGCGCTTGGTGCGTTCACGGGATTTGACTTGGCGCTTGTGGGCGGTTCGTTGGCAGTCGGCGGCGCGATCGGATTTCTTGCGGGCTCCGCGAACATCGGCATGATTGCCGCCGGCTCTCTAGCGCTTATCTATTTCGCTGTGTTTCGGAGCTGGTTAAAGACGAAACTGAATGTCCGCGAACAGCCCTCGAATGTGGATGCGGTGATGGGCAAGACAGGTGTCGTGACAAAGCGAATCGAACCGCGGGGCGCGGGCCTCGTCAAAGTTGGGTCGGAAGAGTGGCGCGCGGAGCTCGCACAGGGCGATGAGGCCGTACGCGAGGTCGGCGCGGTCATCACGGTAAGCTCTGTGGAAGGCGTGACTCTTAAAGTGAGGTGAAGGCAAATGGACACCGGAATCCTGTTCGGGTTTTTCCTCGTTGTGGTCCTGATATTTTGCCTGGTGACGGTCGCCAAGGCGGCGCGCACCGTGAAGCAGTACGAAAAAGGGTTGATTACACGGCTCGGCAAATACCACGCCATGGCGCCGTCCGGACTCACCTTTATCGTGCCGTTCATCGACGACATCGTGCGCGTGGACATGCGCGAGCAGGTAATCACGGTGCCCCCGCAGAAGCTCATCACGAAGGACAACGTGACGGTCGAAGTGGACGCCGTGGTCTATTACAAGGTGATCGATCCGGTGAAGTCGCAGTACGAGGTGCAGGATTTCGGGTATGCCTGCACCACCCTGGCGCAAACAAATTTGCGCAACCTGATTGGCGACCGCACGCTCGACGAGACACTCGTCGCCCGCGACATGATCAACACGAATCTCCGCCAGGTGCTGGATGAAGCCACTAATGGCTGGGGCGTGAAGGTCACGCGCGTCGAAGTTCAGAAGATCGAGCCGCCGCGGGACATCACGGACGCCATGTCGCGCCAGATGAAGGCAGAACGCGAGAAGCGCGCCGCCGTTCTCGAAGCGGAGGGCATCAAGCAGAGCCAGATATTGCAGGCCGAGGGAAAGAAGCAGTCGGAGATATTGAAGGCCGAAGGGGATGCTCAGGCGCGCATCACTCGTGCGAATGCGGAAGCTGAAGCGATTAAACTTGTGTCCACGGCCGCCGAAACTTACTTCAAGGAACGAGCCGAAACGATGCGCCGTCTCGAGGTGCTCAACAACACGCTTGCGCAAAACACGAAATACATCGTCCCGTCGAATTCCAGCCTGGTCAACGTTCTCGGCCTCGATAGCGCCGTCCAGGCGCTGCCAAAGCCGGTTTCGGACTCGCCCACGCAGCCACCTTCCGCAACTTCCGGGCGCTCGGTATAGCGGTTGCTTTCTGATGTATGCGCTTTTCTCGTCTCGCCGTTTCCATGGCGCTCTCTTCCTGATCTTCGTTCTTTCCTTTCGTCTTCAATTTGAAGTCGTCGGGCTGTGCTAAAATGGGAGTTCCCCGAATGCCATACGGAGCCAACACGCGATGAAATTCGGAGTCGTCGTCTTTCCTGGGTCCAATTGCGACCACGACGCGTTTTACGCCGTAGGAAATGTCCTGCACAAACCCGTCGAATTCATCTGGCACCAATCGCAGGACCTCGCGCATTGCGACACGATCATCCTGCCCGGCGGTTTCGCCTTTGGCGATTATCTGAGGACCGGAGCGATCGCGCGCTTTTCTCCCGTGATGAAGTCGGTTGAAAAATTCGCCAAGAGCGGCGGCATGGTTCTCGGGATCTGCAACGGCTTTCAGATTTTGCTCGAAGCGGGATTGCTTCCCGGCGCCATGATGCGCAACAGCGGCCTGCGTTTTATTTGCCGCCACGTCCACATCCGCGTGGAGCAAACCGACACGCCGTTTACGAACGCCGCGACGAAGGGTCAAATCTTGAAGATTCCCATCGCACATTCGGACGGCAACTACAATTGCGACGGGGCCACGCTCGCGGAGTTAGAGGGAAACCGCCAGGTGGTCTTTCGCTACACGACTCCGCAGGGAACGGATGACGCGGCCGGGAATCCCAACGGTTCGATGAACAACATCGCAGGCATCTGTAACCGCGAGCGCAACGTTGCCGGCCTCATGCCCCATCCCGAGCGAGCCGTCGAATCGGCTCTCGGTTCCGCCGACGGATTGATCATTTTGAAGTCCATGATCGAAGCCCTCGTCGGCGCTGCAAAGGCTACGGCATGAAGCTGACCGCAGTTCTACGCAGGAAATTCAGTCGATGCTCAACATTGTTTCGCTTTGAGCGATGCGATGACTGAAGAACTCCCTGAGCTGCGGTACGAGGAATTCGTTCGCGCAAGGAAGTTACACTGGCAGGGAGAAGCAAAGAAGCTGGGGTCAGATGTAGTCATTCCAAAGTTCGATGAAGTGCCGCTCGGAAATGATGACAGCAATTTTATGCTTTATGCGCCGGGCCCGGACGGCATTTTCGCCGTGTTTGAGGATTCGGCGGAATCCGGCTGGTTTTATCTTTACGGCGCGAAGCAACGAGCAATCATGAAGTGCACTCACATCTACAATCGCGCGAATGTCGTCGTTGATGAGGATGTGGTGGACATTGGCTGGGCGGCGGATGGTTCCGCTTGCGGGCTCGCCGTCTGGGGCGAATTTCGCGCGTTTCTCGGAGTCTCTGAGAATCTGGAAATGCGTAAACCGGTTATGAACGCCGAGGAAGACGGCATTCCTGCCAGCGATTGGCCTGCGGGTTTTGATCGCTATCTCGAGAAGGAAATCGACTGAAGGACCACGAATCGCACAAATGTCTACTGCTAGCGCCGAAATCAAAGTGACTCCGGAAATCGCCGCCGAACACGGCGTGACGCGTGACGAATACGCGCGCATTCAGCAAATCCTGGGCCGCGATCCCAACATCACCGAACTCGGCATTTTTAGCGTGATGTGGAGCGAGCACTGCTCTTACAAATCAAGCAAAGTGCACCTAAAGCGCCTGCCCACGCGCGGCAAACTCGTCGTGCAAGGTCCGGGCGAAAACGCCGGAGTCGTGGACATCGGCGATGGACTAGTCGCCGCGTTCAAAATCGAGTCCCACAATCATCCAAGCTACGTCGAACCATTTCAAGGCGCGACGACTGGCGTTGGCGGCATCCTGCGCGATATTTTTACGATGGGGGCGCGTCCGATCGCCGTACTCGATTCGCTTCGCTTCGGCGAGATCACTCCTGCTAAAGGCACAAGCGAAGAAGAGGCTGCCAAGAATCGCCGCATTCTCGATGGCGTGATTCGCGGCATCGCGCATTACGGAAATTGTTTCGGCGTCCCGACCATCGGCGGCGAAGTTGGCTTCGAGCCTTGCTACTCGCAAAATCCGCTGGTCAACGCGCTGGCCCTCGGCATCGCGCGCAAAGAGGAAATCTTTCTCGCAAAGGCCAAGGGCATTGGAAATCCCGTCATCTATGTTGGAGCGAAAACTGGCCGCGACGGCATTCATGGCGCATCGCTGCTAGCCTCAGCTGAGTTCACTGAAGAATCCAAGCAGAAGCGCCCGAACGTGCAAGTCGGCGACCCGTTCATGGAGAAATTGCTGCTCGAAGCCTGCCTCGAGGCTATGCAGACGGGAGCGGTCGTGGCCATTCAGGACATGGGCGCCGCGGGGCTCACCTGCTCGACGATGGAAATGGCTTCGCGCGGCGGCACAGGCATTGAAATCGATCTTGCCAAAGTTCCCCAGCGCGAAACCGGCATGACGCCTTACGAAATCATGCTCAGCGAATCGCAGGAGCGCATGCTGCTTGTTGCGGAAAAAGGCCGCGAGCGCGAAGTCCTCGACGTTTTCAAAAAGTGGGGGCTCGATGCCGTGGTTGTCGGCACCGTCACTGACGGCGGCATCGCGAAAGTTTTGAATCATGGCCAGGTTGCCGCCGAAATTCCCGCGCATCCGCTTGCCGAAGAAGGTCCGGTTTACCGCCGCACCATCGCGCAGCCGCCCCTCCGCCACGAAACTGCGGCCGATTGGTTTTCGTTCTCGCCCGATGCCACTAATTTCAACGCGAATTTTGCAAAACTTCTGGCTTCGCCGGGCATTGCCTCGAAGCGCTGGATCACCGAACAATACGACACAAACGTGCGCACCAACACACTCGCAGGCCCTGGCGCGAGTGACGCCGCCGTCGTGCGCCTCAAGGATCCACGAACAGGAATCGTAAAACGCGCCTTGGCGCTGGCCACGGACGGCAACGGCCGCTGGTGCCAGTTGAATCCACGTGTTGGAGCCATGCACGCCGTCGCCGAAGCCGCGCGCAACGTCGCCGCCTCCGGTGCGCGCCCCATCGCCGCAACGAATTGCCTCAATTTCGGCAGTCCGGAAAAACCGGATGTCATGTGGCAATTCAGCGAAGCCATTGACGGTCTCACGGTGGCCTGCAACGAACTCGGCACGCCTATCACCGGCGGAAACGTCAGCTTCTACAATGAGACGCTGGGCAAATCCATTTACCCGACGCCGGTGATTGGCATTCTGGGCGTTCTCGACGACGCTTCGCGCGTTCTGAAGATTGCGTTTCGCGCCGATGGCGACGCTATCGTTCTCCTAGACGGAGAATGTTCGCCTGAAGCGACAACCGTAGCGGCAAGAAATATCGTGCCGCTAGACGAGGCGGGTCGCGAATTCTCCTCCTCCGAATACTCCAAAACCATCGCGAACATCGTTTCCGGCGAGCCCCCAGCCATCGATCTCGTCGCCGAAAAACGCCTGATCGACTGCCTGGTTGCTCTTGCCTCCGAAGGCTCCGTTCAATCCGCCCACGACATCTCTGACGGCGGCATCGCCGTCACTTTGGCCGAATCTTGCTTTGCCTCCGATGGCTTGGGCGCGCGCGTTTCTCTGGAAGAAGACGGCTCGGCGGAGTTTGCCCTCTTCGGCGAACGCGGTGCTCGCTGTGTCGTATCCGTCTCACCGACAAAGCTTGCCGCCGTTCTCGCAACTGCGAGACAATACGGTGTAGGCGCGAGCGAGATCGGCAAAGTGCATCTTGGCAGCGCGCTCCGCATCGAATATAGGGGGAGCGCAGTCGTCGATTCCCCTCTCGACGCTCTGCGTGGCATCTGGGCCAATTCGCTCGAGCGCACGTTGATATCAAGATGACAAACAAGCTCGCTTACGCCGACGATCATTTTCACGACGAGTGTGGTGTGTTTGGCGTCTTTGGGCATCCCGAAGCCGCGAATCTCACCTATCTTGGCCTCTACGCGCTTCAGCATCGCGGCCAGGAATCCGCCGGCATCGTTTCGAGCGACGGCACCGAACTTTATCTCCATCGGGCCATGGGCGAAGTCGAGGAAATTTTTCAGCCCACCGTGCTTGCCGAGCTCCCGGGAAGTCTGGCCATAGGCCA
>Ga0070697_100000920_pt1 | contig 22158 bp, 17 predicted proteins | sample KBSK1501metaG_FD_65475 | JGI IMG/M metagenome (GOLD analysis project Ga0070697, IMG submission 65475) | Corn, switchgrass and miscanthus rhizosphere microbial communities from Kellogg Biological Station, Michigan, USA - KBS K1-50-1 metaG | ecosystem: Host-associated > Plants > Roots >... | reverse complement strand
CACTTCAGCCACACGCGCGAGATGCGCGGCATACAAACTGCCGATGGCGCCGCAACCGATAATGCAAACCCGTTTCATCTTTATGATGATGAAGCTAAGAACCCTCACGGCAGGCGGGAGAACACCAGTTACGATGCTCGCCGCTCCAGCTTCACTAATTTCTCAGCCTGGCAAATTTCCTTTCCCACCAAGGCCCGGAACAAACTATCTGCATTATTGAATGAGTCCTCAATGATGATGCCGTTTGAAAACAGCGCATCCTGCAAGGCGGCCGAAATTGTATGGATGGGAGCGGCGCCACCTTCTCCCATACCTTTGGCGCCGCTGTAGCTGTGTGGCGAGGGCGTCTGAATATGTCCGTATTTGATTTTTGGCATGTTCACGGCGGTGATCGGCGTGTAGTCACTGAAAGTACTGGTCAGCATGTTGCCGACAGCATCGTAAGCGCAGTTCTCCAGCAGGGCTGCGCCAATTCCGTGCGCGGTCGCGCCGTACACTTGTCCTTCAACGATGGGTGGATTGATCACCGTGCCGCAGTCGTCTACCGCAACGTAATCAAGAATTACGGGAATAAAGGTTTCACAGTCCACTTCAACGACAGCGATGTGTAGTTGCGATGCGTACGTCAGTGTCAGGTTGCCATACTTCCGTTGCTTGTCTGGAACCTTGAAGGGCGCACGCCAGATGTAGCGGCAGTTCAGCGTGATGTCATACATTTCAGCCGGAAGTACGGCACTGTTCACATTGACAATGTTCGCCAGCCCCCAATAGTTGATTGACTTCCCTGTTGTTTTAGCCCGAAGTTCAGGGCCCTGCGCGCCCACGCCGAACTCAATATCGTCATCCTTGGTTTCAAGCACGAAAGCCGCCAGGCGCTTCATTTCGGTCTTGAGTTTCTGGGCGGCGCCGTGAACCGCAGACAGGCCAGAGACTGCAAATTGGCTGGCATAGGTTCCGGAAAATCCAGTGTGGACGTTGCGCTCAGTATCGAAGCCGGTGCGCACTGTGATCAGATCTGGCGAAATGTTCAATACGTCGGCTACGACCTGAGCCGCTGTTGTCTCATGTCCCTGTCCCTGCGGACACGAACCAACCGCGACCACAACTTCGCCGTAGATATCCAGCTTGCAGTTGGCGCCTTGTGAATTGCCCGAGAAGGGCGCACCGGGATTTACGATCTGCGATTGTCCAAAATTGTTGGTGCCAGAATCGAGCGTCGTACCAATGCCAATGCCGATCAGCCGGCCTCGCTTTCGGGCTTCATCCTGCTTTTTCTTCCACTCGTCCCAACCAATGAGTTGCTTGGCAACCTCGAGCATCCCTGGATAGTTCCCGGAGTCGTAAACGCATCCATTCGGCGTTGTGTAAGGAAATTCTTCGGGGCGGATGTAATTGCGCATGCGCATTTCGTCGGCGGGGATGCCGAGGTGGTGCGCGCAAATATCTATCACCCGCTCCAGGAACCAAAGGTGCTGCATACGGGAATAGCCGCGGTTCGGTCCGACCGGGCATTTATTGGTCACAGTCTGAGTGAAATCAATGCGCGCGTTTTTGAAGCGATACACCCCGGGGAAAACCTGCGACCAGATCACGCAACCGAGAGGCTCGTAACGAGGATAAGCGCCACAGTCATCAATATGCCGTGAGGTAATGGCAGTGATCACGCCATTCTTATCAAGCGCGACTCGCGTGTCACGAAAGGTACGCTCGTTGCCATGCGCGCTGGAGGTCATGTGCTCGGATCGTGTTTCCACCCATTTAACCGGCCTGCCGCCAGCTTTCTTTGAAGCTAACGCGACCACCGCCATCTGCGGATAATTTGTGATCTTTATGCCAAAGCTTCCACCGATGTCGGAAGTCTGTACACGAATTCGGTCGATATGCACGTTGAGATGTGCAGAGAGAAACTGGATGGCAAACGAAGGAAAGGAATTGTTGCAGGAGTAGTAGATGTGATCGTCTTTCTGATTCCACTCACCGATCACAACGTTATTCTCGAGCGGCGTGCTGGAGAAACGATGAAAATGCAGCCGGTCTATATGAACGACGGAGGCGGCATCCTGAAAAGCCTTTTCAACGTCACCGTATTCGAAAACGCCATTCCAGATCTTGTTGGTGCCGGACTCCTCGTGCAGGATGCTCTTGTCCTCCAGCGCCTGTTCGGCATCCACCACCGGTTCCAGCGCTTCATATTCGACGTGAACGAGTTCAGCGGCATCGTCTGCAACGCTCGCTGATTCGGCAACCACAGCGGCCACTGGTTCTCCCTGATAGCGAACTTTGGAGACGGCGAAGGGATAATCCCGGACTTTCGAGTCAGCCCCGATTTCGATGAAGGGTTGGGTCTGCGAAACAATTTCCTTTCCAGTCAGCGCACAGACGACTCCGGCCAGAGCCTCAGCAGCGGAAGTATCGATGCTGATGATGCGTGCATGAGCGTACGGCGATCGAACGAAGCGCAGGTAAGCCATGTCGCGCAGCTTGATATCATCGGCAAACCTCCCACGGCCGCGGAGGAGGCGATCTTCTTCTTTTCGCGGCAGCGCTTGGCCAACCCACTTTTTTTCTTCCGAGCCAGGTTTGATGGTCATGACCTACGCCCCCGTCTTGTTCTGCGCAGCCAATTGAATCGCCTTGAAGATGTTTTGATAACCGGTGCAGCGGCAGGTATTGCCGGCAATCGCCTTGCCGATTTCTTTCGCGCTCGGCTGTTTGTTATGTGAAAGCAGTTGGTAGGTTGAGATCAACAGGCCTGGGGTGCAATAGCCGCACTGCAGGCCATAGGCGTCGCCAAAGGCCTTCTGAATGGGATGCAGTTGCCCATCTTTCTCCAAGCCTTCCACTGTGAGAATCTCCGCGTCATCGGCCTGAACAGCAAACACCGTGCACGATTTCACCGCTGCGCCATTCATCAGCACGGTACAAGCTCCGCAATAAGTCGTATCGCAGCCAACGTGAGTACCGGTGAGGTCTAATTCCTCGCGCAAAAATTCAACCAACAGCATACGCGGCTCGATGTTTCTGGCGTACGCCTTTCCATTCACGTTCACCTTAAGCGGAATTTTCTCGATAGTCTCAGGCATAGATGTGGCTGACCTCGACTTGCTCGCCCCGCGCACGTCGCACTGCAATCTCAATTGCGCGCTTTACCAGCGCGAGCACCAGCGCTCGCTTATACCCAGCCGAACCGCGCATGTCCGGCTGCGGATCAGCAGCATTGCGAGCAGCTTCCGCCGCGGCGGCGATGGATTTATCGGTAAGCTGCTGCCCGCGGAGTGCGGCTTCAGCGGCGGTCGCTTTAATGGCAGTAAGGCCGACACAACCGAGCGCGATGGCAGCCTCTTTGCAAACGTCACCCTCTATCGCAACACTAACCGCAGCACTCGCTGTGGGGTACACGGGAGCAGCACGTTTGAAGGCAAGGTACGCGGCCCCGGTTCTTTTCGGAGGAATCTTCACCCTGATTTCGCTTACCAATTCGTCATGCGCAAGTACTGTCGTATAAGCGTCGGTAATGAATTGATTTAGCGGGACTGCGCGTTCCCCTTTGGGCGAGAGGCAGCGAACTTCGGTACTTTGGGTCAGCAAAACCGTAGCCCAATCCCCACTGGGATCGGCTTCGGCGATAGAACCACCGATAGTGCCACGATTCCGCACCTGCACGTCGGCAATCCCCGCGGCACAATCATGAATGATCGGAAGCTTGGCTGCTATTGCGGAGTCCTCGATTTCGGCATGACGGGTGAGAGCGCCGAATCGTAATGCGCCGTTTTCTTCTTTGATGTAGGAAATGTCAGGAATGAAATTCAGATCGACGAGGTGCCGCGGATTAGCGAAGCGCAGTTTCATGAGCGGGATAAGGCTCTGCCCACCGGCCAGCAGCTTGGCCTCGTCGCCGATTTGCGTGATCATGGTGGCTGCTTCTTTCAGCGAACTCGCACGGTGGTAATGAAATGGTCTCGGGTACATTCCGTTCTCTTATCCCGGCCGCAACCATCACACGTTTTGGTTGGGCGATCAGCTTAACAGAGACTGAGCACTACAATTCAGGCGCTCTGACGCGCAAATCCAATGGCAGCGGCCAAAAGCGCCATAATTACCAGCGCCGACCCACCCACCGCTAACGCCGACGGAAAAACTCCGCCACGGTTGACGGTCTGTAAAATCACTCCCAGTGGAAAACCCACGGAGCCGGCCAGAAACGCGACCGCGATCCAGAAACGTATGGGCTCGCTGAACCTCACCCTGTCGAATGCGATACCCAATACGATCATCAGCATGGCAAGGCCGATCCAGTGTGAGTGCACATCCACCTGGCGAACATAGTCGTATTTGACCGCCGCATAGGTATCGATTGCCTCGTGAGCTTCGGGCAAACGTCCTTCAGCCGCGTGGACGAACGAGGTGGCCAGGGATCCGCCAATGCGGTCTAACGTCTGGTGCTCGACAAACACCGCGTAGTACAAACCGAAAAGCATTCCGATTGCGGCGAGCGTGACACCGCCGAAAATAAGCAACTTTCTTGCGCCGCTCATCGAGCATCTCCCGAAGGGGCGTCCAGCGTGCCGCGGTAGCGTAGAACTCCGATCAGCATACCGATGAGGGCGATGATCACCATCAGGCCGCCGAAATCCGCGATTCCGCCGGCAACGAGACCGAATTTCAGCTCAAGCAGGACGAACAGCGGCAACATTATCGACCCGATGAGAAGCACCTTAACCCAGCGCCTTTTCCAATCTTCACTGAGAGAAACATAGGGTTGAATAAACGAGAGAAGGATTGCAAGCAGTCCGAATTCGATGATGTGCGAATGTGCCGCGATATTGACCGCTTTCTCGCCGGCGAGATTACCAAGATTCGTGACTTGGTTTGCTGTTCCAGGCGAGTTTCTCGCCGCCGCTTCGTCTATCATGACGTGCAAAATAGTGGCCTCTTGCGCTTCGTGTCGGTAGAGGTCGGCCGCAGCGTACCAGGCGCCGTGCAGAAATCCGAGCAGCACCAGTACGGTTCCGCCACTCAACAGAATGCGACGCGACCAGGAATTATCATGTTGAGAATCGATCTCAGCGGTACCGCCTCGGCCGCGCGCGTAATTCCACAGACCCCAGGCCTCGCCCAGCAGTGCGATGATCAGCAGCGCCCCGGCGGAATCGGCGACAATGCTGGCCAACCGATAACAGAAAAAGGGCTGTAAGTAAGGCCAACATAATGAATCAGAAAGATACCGACGGGAAGCAGTACGCCGCCAGTGATGAAAAAGACGGCCAGCAGTTTCTTGCCTGGAGCAGAGAGAGCGACAAACGGCTGCAGCAGTGCGAAAAGCAGCGCGAGATACCCAGCGTCGATCATATGGACATGCGCGTCCACTTTGGTACCGCGGTCTTCCAGTAACCCTCCGAGATGCGCGAATTTATCCTTTACCGCCGTGGGGTTTTGCGCAGCAACAGCCTGCGTGGCGGCAATCAACGCCTCACCTTGGGCTCGGGCATTCTGATGTAGAACGAATACGGCAAAAATGTCGCCGAATAACATTCCCCCGGCGACAAGCACAATCCCACCAAAGATCAGCAAACGCCGCGCGCTCATGGGCCCGAAGATTGGGGCGGCAGTCGATGACATCGCTTTGCTAGCCATGTTTTACGGATGCTTCAGTTACATTCACAGTCTTAGTTCGCTGCCGCTTGTGCTGTTGTTGTTCAGAGTGCGGGAATCATGTGCTTTGCGAGCGGGGTGTGTCGTAATGCTCTTCCAGTGGTCCAGACCACCTCGAACATCTGACTGGGTGACGCTCATGAAAGGTTGGTTTTCCCGTGTCGGCGAAAATCTCGAGCAACGGAGATGGGAGCAAAGCGTTTCGGCCCCCACAGTTACCACGTCAAACGCAGCGCAAGCTGAATCTGGCGCGGGTTGAATATCGCCCGCGGCGTCCCATACGAGGGGTTAGGCGAGCCCTCGCGGAAGGAGCCAGGGCCGCAACCTTGCGCCGCTGGATCGCTGGCAAAATTGCAGAAATCCGCTGCCCCGTACGCGGTATTGAAAAAGCGGATATTGAGCGTGTTCAACATGTTGAAAGCCTCGGCAAGAGCCTCCAGGTTTATCTTTTCGGTGAAATGGAAAGTGCGGGACGCGCGCATGTCCACACTCTGATAGCTGTCGCCTTTAAACGTATTCCGAGGTTCAATCCCGACCCGATCGTTGTTGCCGAAGATATCCCCGTTGGCGTCAAAGCCCGCAAACTTGGTGAAATAGTGCGGTGATTCCAGGCTCACGATCGTCGCCAGTTTCCAACCGTTGAGGATCGGGCTGAGATGCGTCGGTCCCTCGAGAGTGGCGTTGCCCACAAAGCGGTGCGCTGCGTGATCGGCGGAAAGCGCGCGCTCCCGATTAAAACAGCAACTGTCTTGCGGGATGAGCACAAAGCTGGGATTGGGACCGTTGTCGATGCCCTTCGACCAGGTGTAGCTGAACCCCCACCCCACGTGATGACTCATTCGCTTGTTGAACGTGACCAGCAAACCATCCCACTGCGAATCCCACTTCGAATCAGCTTCGAAGTCGACCCCGAATGGAGGAGTACGAATTCCCGGGATGACGCCAAAACCTGTTCCCGGCAGGCAATCTGAATTCGGGAAGAACGGACAATAGTAATTCTTGGGACCGACATTTCCCTTCGAATCGTGCACCAAGTGCGCTGCGTCGAAGAAAACCGGGTTGGGATCAGGTTGGTTCACGTTGTAAAAGCTACCCAAGTGTATGCCGCGCACGTGCATCCCAGTGATGTCCAGGGTGGCGTCCTTGAAAGGCTGCATCTCAATACCCAGACTGGCCTGGGCACCATAGGGAGGCTCGTGGTTCTTGACGAAGCGGACGATCACTGCATCCAAGGCCGGACTCGGATAGATGGCCGTGGTCGAGGCGGACGGCAACAAGGCGGAGAGCGCGCCCGCCATGATGAAAGGATCCGATCCGAAAGCGGAAAGTCTCGTTTTTGCGTTCAGATCGTCCTGGATGTTTTCGCGTCCCGGGTACTTCGACAAGCCGCCGCAAGAGGGGATCTGGCACATCAACAAGGGTGAAGGAATTTGGCCGTGGAAAAGTCCCGCACCGCCGCGAATGACAAAATTGCCGTGGCCTCCCGGCGCGTACGAAAAACCCGCGCGCGGGTCGAAGTTCTTTAGGGGATTGTTAATGGCGGCGCTGGGCCAGGTTTCGCCCTCCCAACGCAGTCCATAGTTGAGGGTCAGCCGATCGGTGGCGCGCCACCGGTCCTGGATGTACAAGCCCTCGTAAGTGTGATCCAAGGTTCCTTTCGCCTGGTTACGTACTGCGGAAGAAATGCTCGTGCCCTGGTAGACGGAAGTGTCAAACGAAGGTTCGTTGAAACCCGACGCTGCATCGAAACGCTCGAAAAAAATTACAAACGGATGTGGCGCAGTCCGCCCAAGCACCTGGCTTACAAAGTCCGTGCCCAGGAAGGCCGGCAAGTTCCCGAAGTCCGCCTCAAACGGATAGAACAGCGGGAATGACTCGGTCGTACTCACCCGATTGAAGTCTCCGCCGAAACTAAAACTGTGCTTGCCAAAGGTCTTGGTCACGCTGTCCACCAGCTCGAAGCGACTTTCTCCATAGAAATCAGGATTGCCGCGGTTTACCCCCATAGTGAAGACATTAGAAACTTCCAGGTGGGGCTGAGTGCTGACCGTGGGAAAATCGAAAAAGCGGTGAGCATATTGCACGCGAGCTTCGTTCACCAGGGAGTTGGAAAATACCGAAACCAAGTTTCCGACAAGCGATTGGTCGCGAAAACTGTTGTTCTTAAACCCCGAAGGCAAATCGAAACCATCGTTTAATGGTGAAAGATTAGTAGAGCGCTGGTCATTGAAAAAGTAGCGCACGAATATGGACTGCTTTTCATTGAACGAGTGGTTGAGCTTGAGCAGGAAGTTGTCGTAATCGATGCCGCGGGTCACGTCAAGGCTCTCGGTTGGCAATCCAAAAACATTTGCTTTCACTTGGTTGATGGCGTCGATATTGGTCAAGACCGTCGAATTATAGAAAGGCGACTCGGTGTGGCGCTGCCCTTCGTAGTTGCCAAAGAAAAAGGTGCGATCCTTTACAATCGGCCCTCCCAAAGTAGCGCCGAACTGGTTCTGGCGCAGCTTGTTGAAGCCTTTTGCGGCCAACGGGCTGAGGGCATCCATAGCGTCGTTGCGGAAATACTCGTACAGAGCGCCGTGCAGGTCATTGGTTCCGCTCTTCGTGATGATGTTCACAATGCCGCCCACGGCTCGTCCGAACTCGGTACTGTAGCTGCTGTTGATGACCCGGAATTCCTCCACTGCCTCCTGAGAGGGAGTAGTTTTTTGAATGCCGGAAGCGGTCGACATGTTATCGGCTCCGTCGATGGCGACGAAGTTGTAGTGAATATTTTGCCCAGCAAAGGAGAGCTTGGTCACGGGTTCGATTATGACATCTGTACTACCGGAGGTTGTATCGCCGATGGTGACGCCGGGGGCGAGCAGGGCAAAGTCAATGAACTGGCGCCCATTGACCGGTAAATTTTGAATCTTCTGCTCATCAATGACCGAGCTCACCATCGTGCGCATGGGTTCGGCAACCTCGCCCACGTCCTGTACTGTGACTTGCTCGGTAACCTGGCCAACCGGCAGAGTGAAGTCCAGGTTACCCGCGGTCCCAATATCGAGATGAATTTTTTTCGCGGCTGTCTGGAACCCCGGCTTCTCTGCCGTTATCGTGTAGTCTCCCGAGGGAAGCAGCGTGAACTGGTAATCTCCGGTTGCACTGGCGGTTGTGGAGCGGGTCAGCCCCGTATCGGGATTGACGGCCGTGACCGTCGCATTCGAAATCGCAGCACCACTAGCGTCATATACCCGGCCTTGGATGCTGGCGGTCACTACCTGCGCTTGCGCCGGCAGAAGCAATCCCGCCACCAGTGCGACATTTAGCGCCCAGCAGAGCACTTTCAACACCACGAGCGCCGCTGAGTGGCCGAGGCCAGTAATGGACTTCCCTTCATATCCTGCAATCCGGTGAGGCTCCATTGTTCCTCCCTGTCGCTCTCGAAGCGAATACCATTACCACATCCAAATGTCTATGTCACCAATCTCCGGTTCCAATCACCATTTGATAGAACCACTCAAGCCGCTTATTCCGTGAAGAAGGATTAAATGGGTAGAGCGCTAGAGGTTCGGACTTGATGTTCCGGATGCCAGTTGCAGGACCTTGTCCTTGGAACCGACGATGTGGTCGTACATGAGCTTGCGTGCCAGAAGCGCATCACGCCCACCTATGGCCTCCAGAATCTTCGTATGCTCCCGAGCCGGGACTTCACCGTAGTAACCGATGTCGATGGCCGCAAACATGATGCGCTCCATGTGACAGCGGACCTCGGTAACCGCCCGCACGACCAGCCGATTGCGGGTCAGTTGCGCGATGCCAATGTGAAATTCAGTATCCGCCTCGATGAAGTGCTCGTAGCTGGCACGGTCGTCGGTGCGGTATTCGATGTGGACCAGACTGGTGAGTTTCTGCAAGAGGGACTGGTCGTTCCAGCGGCGCGCCGCCAGTTCGGCGCAGAAACCCTCGACCTCCGCCCGGTACTCGTACATTTCATTCAGTTCGTGGAGGGTCAGATGGCTGACGAAGTAGCCCTTGTTTGGCACCAGGCGCAGCAGGTTTTCCTGTTGGAGCCGCATCACCGCCTCGCGAACCGGGGTCCGGCTTCCCCGATATTTCCTGGCCAGCACCTTTTCGTTGATTGCCTCACCCGCTTGGAAGACGCCATGAATGATCTCGTGCCTTAGTTGCTGATAGACGCGCTCCCCCAGGGTGCGGGGCGTTCCCACTGACCGCGATTGAGACCAACGGCTTCGGGCCGGTGTTTTTCGGCTGAGGACCATCTACGAACGATCATCCTTCCTGCTTTTTGCCAAGAAACCTCGCATCCTTGGGGCCGATTGCCAGGGTTTGTAGCGTCCTCATTAGCAACTAAACAAGCAATTCGGCATGTAACTAATGCCATAGTGGTATACCACATAAATACTGAGATGAATACACTTGACATGCACCAAAAGCTTGGGATAGTTTTCTCGCCGGTCTTCCGGTGGAGGCCCCGTGAAGAGTGTTTAAGAGGGTTCGTCGGCTGACTGCTGTCCGCCCGGGAAAACCTGTCTTATTCCGGATGGAAGGTCGGCGGAAAGATTGTGGATGTGATGACGATTCACCGGTAGATAAAATCGCGCGAGACATGCTGTTGGTAGGAGTGCAAGGACGGCAATGGTCTCCCGCGAGATTCTTCGTCAATCAATCCGCGCAACCAAGATCTACAAGACCGTTTCAATTGATTGTCACCACGATGAAGTTTTTTCGAAGCGGAACCCCAGTCGCGCGGACCTGCTCGACATAATTATTCGCTCCCGGTCCGTCTCGGATTCCTGCGATCTCTAGGCCTGTTAAGTGAGGAGTGATTCCTGAAGGAGAACAACAACAAGATCGCGGACGTACGATCTCAGTTCCCAGTTTTCCAGAAGAAGATCTATCTCAATAGCTGCTCTCAGGGAGCGCTGTCGGAGCGTGTGGAGGCTGGTTTTCTCGAATATCTGCGTAGTTGGCACGAGCAGGGATCGCCCTGGGATGTTTGGGTGCAGCACTATGCGGCAGCCCGAGGGCTGTTTGCTCGCTTCATTGGAGCAGAACCCGACGAGGTCGCACTGGTGGCCAGTGCGTCTGCCGGGGTGAGCTCCATTGCGAGCGCACTGTCTTTCACGGAGCGGCGCAAAGTTGTGTTGGGCGAGTTCGAGTTTCCCACCATGGGACACATCTGGCTGGCTCAGGGTAAGCGAGGCGCGCAGGTTTCCTTTGTGGAAGCGTTTGAGGATCGGCTGAGTGTGGAAGGCTATGGCGCGCTCATCGATCGCAATACCTTGATCGTCCCCTTGACGCACATATGCTTCATGAATGGATTTCGCATGCCGGTGGCCAAAATCGCCGAGATTGCCAACGAGCGCGGCGCGCTGGTTCTTCTGGACGATTACCAAGACTGCGGAACCCGTCCCATCGACGTCAAGGCCATGAACCTCGACTTCTACGTCAGTGGGGCCTTGAAATACTTGCTCGGTCCACCGGGACTGGCATTTATGTATGTGAGGAGGTCGCTCATTCCCTCGCTGGTACCTTCAGTCACGGGTTGGTTCGGACAGGCCAATCCTTTCAGTTTCAACGTGAAATTATTCGATCCCGCTTCAGGAGCCCGGCGTTTCGAGTCGGGAACGCCGCCAATCCCGAGCATCTACGGGGCATGCGAGGGAGTGCGCCTTCTGCAGGACATCGGTCTGACGGCGGTTGCGGACCAGGTGAAGAAACTGACTAGGGCCCTGCTCGATGGAGCACAGGATCTGGGTATCCGCACCAAGACACCGCCCGACAGCGTCGGGCCCTTGGTCGTACTGCAATCGAAAGACGCGGAAGCTCTGGTACAGAAATTCGCGCAGAGTGGTGTCGTTCTCTCCAGCCGGCACGATGGCCTGCGAATTTCCTTTCACGTTTACAACACATTGGATGACGTCGAGTGTGTGTTGCGGATTCTGGAGAAGAATCTCGGACTGCTGGTCACCGAACCGGTCACCAGCAAGCGATAGAGGAAACACGCGTATGGATCCCGGTGGAATTCGACACAGATTCGTTCTGATGCCTGTGCTGAGGAAGAACATCGCCGTGCTGGTTGCCGGATTGCTCACTCTAGCCGTTCCGGCTATTTCCGCTCAGGCGAGTCCCGCCACTCACAACATCGTACTTCGCGCCGGAAAACTATTCGAACCCGAGTCAGGCCAGTTGACGGATCGGCCCGTAATTGTCATCACCGGGAACCGAATCGAATCCGTCCGAAGTGGCAGCAGCACCACTATCCCAGCTGGTGCTCGCGTGATTGATTTAGGAGATGCGACTATCCTGCCTGGATTTGTCGACGTTCATACGCATTTGACCTCTGATGCTGGAGCGGCAGGATACGAGGCGTTGGGAATTTCTGTGCCTCGCGCCGCTTTAACAGGCGCCAAGAACGCACGTCTGACATTGCTGGCAGGCTTTACCAGTGTGCGCAACGTGGGAGCTGAAGGCTATACGGATGTGGCCCTGCGCGACGCCATCAATGCAGGAGACGTTATCGGCCCTCGCATGCAGGTTTCTGGTCCACCGCTAGGGATCACTGGTGGACATTGTGACAGCAACCTGCTGGCTCCCGAGTTCCACTACAGCGCCGAAGGCGCCGCCGACGGCGTAGACGCGGTAATCCACAAAGTCCGTGAGACGGTGAAATACGGCGCGGATGTAATCAAGTTCTGCGCTTCCGGCGGAGTCTTCTCGCGAGGAGACAATCCACAGCTTGAACAGTACAGTCCCGCCGAAATGGAGGCTCTGATCACGGAGGCACACCGGCTTGGCCGGAAAGTGGCTACACATGCCCACTCAGCGCTGGCAATCAAAGACGCAGTAAGAGCTGGAGTGGATTCCGTAGAGCATGGCATCTTTCTCGATGACGAAGGCATTCAGCTTATGAAGCAACACCACACTTTTTTGGTACCCACTTCTTATCCTCTCTTCTGGTTTGAAGAGCACGCGCCGCAGATGCACTTTCCCCCCTGGGTGATGGAAAAGGCCGCCATCATTATTCCTGCAGCCAAACAAAACATGGCGAAAGCTTTTCGCAGTGGGGTACGCGTGGCACTGGGTACGGACGCCGGAGTTTATCCGCACGGTGAGAACGGCGGTGAATTTTGGGCGATGGTGACTCTGGGGATGACGCCGGTGCAGGCCTTGCAGGCGGGGACTCTCAACGCTGCGGAGTTGATGGGATGGTCTGATCGCGTGGGCTCGATTCGCCAAGGGAAATTGGCCGACATTGTCGCTGTGAAAGGAAACCCGGTAGCCGACGTGGGTTTGCTGAAGCAGGTGCAGTTCGTGATGAAAGACGGAGTCGTGTACAAGGACGAGATTTCTCCGGCGTTACGTATGAAATAGAGGCACGCAGCAAAAGGGAAGCTTGACAAGGAAACTGTTTTGACGAGGGGAATATGGCAATGACAAAGCTTTGTCAGCTCATGTTGTGCATTCTATTGACCGCGGCGCTTGCGATGGTTGCGCCGGCTCAAACGACTCAAGGTGGAATAGCCGGAGCAATACAAGACGAGAAGGGCGCTAACATTGCCGGCGCGAGGATTACCGTCTCCAATGCCGTCACCGGCCTGCGGCGGGATGCGACCACAGCCGACAACGGTTTTTTCCGCGTGCTGGGGCTGCCCACGGGAATATATGAACTTCGGGCAGAGGCCCCCGGCTTCGCCGCGACCACAGCAAAAGACATAGAGGTTGGTATCGACCAGATCCGAACCCTGGATCTAGTGCTGAAGGTCAGCGGCCAAGCCGAAACCGTGACGGTGGAGGCACACCCGGACCTCACGCAGACGGAAAGCTCCAAACTGGGCGAGATTATCGACAACCGCAAGGTTGAAGACTTGCCGCTGAATGGACGTGATTTCGCACAACTGGCGCGATTGAATCCGGGGGTAGCCGTGTCCGGAGGTGGTGGCGGACAGCAAGGTGGCGAGGGCAACGTCTCCGGCTTTTCGTCCAATGGGCAGCGCTCAACTTCAAACAACTTCGTGGTGGACGGAGTGGACAACAACAACTACTTCGCCGGGGAAGCCGCGCAACTGCCTTCTATCGATTCCATCCAGGAATTTGAAGTCCAGACCAATACCTTTGCCGCGGAGTACGGACGCAATAGCGGCTCCGTGGTCAATCTGGTAACCAAGTCGGGCACCAATCAGTTACACGGATCTGTGTATGAGTTCTTCCGCAATGATGTCTTTGATGCTCGCAACTTCTTTAGTGTAGGCAAGTCAGGATTACACCTCAATCAGTTCGGCGGAACGCTCGGCGGTCCCATTGTGAAGAACAAGAGCTTCTTCTTCTTGAACTATGAAGGCTTCCGGCGGCGGGCAGGCATTACACGCATCACGAATGTGCCAACGCTGGAGGAGCGCGCCGGAAACTTCCAGGATGCCAGCGGCAACCCGGTCACGGTAAGCGTAAATCCGGTGAGCCAGCAGATTTTCAACACACTATTCCCGCAGCCTAATCTCGGCGACCATCAGTTCATTTCCTCGCCGGAGCAGCGCGACGGCACCGATCAATTTTTGGTAAAGATCGACCACCGGCTGCGCGATTCGGACAACTTGTCTGCCCGTTATAGTCGCACCCGTGCTGACCTCTTCTTTCCATTCACCCCTGGACAGAGTGGAACTAATGTCCCCGGGTTTGGCCTGAACAACAACGGGGCCAATCACCTGGTGGCGCTTTCCTACACCCGTGTGCTCACCCCCAGAACGCTCAACGAAGCCCGGTTCGGCTTTACCAGGTCGAACACTCAACTGACGACCGAGTCGGGACCGAAGGCCGCCACCTACGGTTTCAACACCGGATGGGGGCCGGATGCGCCCCTGAACCTGGGAAACATTCCGCAACTGGCTTTCTCCGGCGGGTTTGTTACGGGCAGCACTGCGGTAACCAACCTGGGTGGCGCCATTGACCAGCCCAACCGGACCGCCGTCAATACCTTCCAGTGGGTAGACAATATTTCGCACACCACCGCCAGGCATAATTTCAAATTAGGCGGCGATATCCGCTATGTCCAGCTCAATCGGCTCTATGACCTCTCTTTCAGCGGTCAGATCTCGTTCAGCGGCCTCAACAACACCGCTGGTGTGGACCAGAACAACAACCCGACAAATGCACCCAACCCACTGATCGATTTCGCGCTGGGCATTCCTGACGGCGCACTGCAGTTCGTGGGTGATTCCCACCGCAACTTCCGCAACAGCAGCTTCGGATTGTTCGCTCAGGACAGCTTCAAGCTGCGTAAGAATCTCACACTCAATTACGGATTGCGCTACGAGCTCAACACTGTGCTGCACGAAGCCCACGGCCGGCTGAGCACCTTCCGGCCGCAGAATTTCACCACATATCTGAACCCCGTTCCTGGCATTCAGAGCGACCTCGCTGCCCTACGCGCTTCCGGCGTGGTCCTGCAATCAGACGTGGATGGGATTTACGATCCAGACCACAACAACTTCGCCCCCCGCGTCGGACTCGCCTGGGACATATTGGGCAACGGCACGACGGTGCTGCGAGCCGGGTACGGGGTGTTCTACGAAACCATCATCGGAAACATTCCCGGCAATGTAATGTTGAATCCGCCGTTTTTGCCGGACTACTTTACGCCCGCGCCTTTCGCGCAATGGCCCAACGCCTTCGCGACTTCGGGGTTCCCGGTGCTCACCGTTACTCAGCAGAAGCTCAAGACTCCATATGCCCAACACTACAATCTGGTCCTGCAGCATGAACTCCCGGCCCGGACGCTGCTGGAAATCGGTTACGTGGGTACGTCAGGAACGAAACTGCCGCGGTTCCGCCAAATGAACCAAGCCTTCATCACGCAGCAGCAAATTGATCAGCTCACTCCAGACGTGCGCACCCGCATGCAGATCATGGGAATCCCCGACTTCGTCATTGACAATTTCATCTTGCCGGCTGGCATCGCAGCGATTCCAAGCGTGGCACGGACCCCGTTCTTCGGATACGCACAGCTTTTCCAGGCGGAGGACACGATCAGTTCCAACTACAACAGTCTGCAGGTCAAGGTGGACAAGCGCTTCTCACACGGCTTCTCTTCCCTGTTGGCCTACACCTGGTCACATTCTATTGATGGCGCTTCGGTTTTTTTCGGCTCTGGTGCCAACGGCACCACGATCTTTCCGCAAGATAACTATAATTTGGCCGCGGAGCGTGGCAACTCCGACTTCGACATCCGCCAGCGGCTAAGTTGGAGTTTCACATATCAAATTCCCACTTTGCACAAACTGACTAGGGTTCTTGGCGAGGGTTGGCAACTAGGCGGCATCTTAAGCCTGCAAACGGGGCAGCCATTCTCAGTTCTTACCGGCAAAGGTTTGAGTGCTACGGGATTGGGCAATGACCGGCCCGATCTGGTCGGCGATCCCAATGCCGGGCCGCATACCGTAAGCAAGTGGTTTAACACGGCGGCGTTCGTAGACAATCAGCCGCTCAGCTTCGGGAATGCGGGCCGTAATATTGTGGTGGGACCGGGATTTCATAATTTTGATTTCTCGGTGCTCAAGAACACCCACATTGGTGAGCAGTTGAATGTGCAGTTCCGCGCCGAGTTCTTCAATATCACCAATCACCCAAATTTTGCTCTGCCCAGCAATATCTTAGCCGCACCCAACTTTGGAGAGCTGTTCCAAACTCCCGATGCCGCTCAAAATAACGTGGGCTTGGGGTCCGGCGGACCACGTCTGATTCAGTTTGCGGTGAAGTTGAGCTTTTAAGTAGTGCTGTCATCTTGCCCCCGCCCGCGGAGGAATTAGAGCGATGCTCCAGATTGCTCGGGAAAATTCGGCTTGGAGGTTGGTGCTGTTGCTCCCGCTGCTCTGCGTCGAGATGTCGGCAGCCCCTCTGGTCAAACCGATCGGGGCCGGTCTCTATGCATACATTTCGGACAACGACTCGAGTTCAAATGCTACGTTTCTGGTCGGAAGTAAAGGAATCCTGGTAGTTGACACCGGGTTCGACGGTCAGGAGGGTGGCAAGTTGTTGCAGGCAATCCGGGGCGTCTCCAACTTGCCGGTGCAGTTCATCGTCAACACGCATTACCACCGCGACCACCAAGGCGGGAATTCCGTTGTGGGGCCCTCTGCCGTTGTGATCAGCACGGATTACACACGCGAGCGGACCCTCGCGGTTATTCAATCTTCGCCTGCTGCGGAGCGCTCACTTTTCCGGCCAGCCGGGCTGACCTTCCACAAGAAACTGACCATCTACCTCGAACCCTACTCCGCCCAGGTGTATTTTCCGGGTAAGGCCCACACTTCCGGCGATGCGTTGGTCTATTTCCCGGAGCAACGTGCCATCGCGATGGGAGATTTGTTTCTGAACAGATCTTCACCGGCGATGGATGAAGGCAGCGCAGAAAATTGGATTCGAGCCTTGGACCAAGTTCTGGCCAGACCGTTAGCCGCAGTTGTGCCGGGCCATTTCGAGCTTGCCACCAAAGTTGAGCTGCAAACCTTCCGCGATTATCTCAACGACCTTTTCACCCAGGTGCGGGCTCTATATGAAAAACGAGCCACCCTGGAAGAGGTACGCCGCGGTATTCGCATGGAGAAGTACAGCGACTTCCGCCAGTATCCCCAGTTCCATGCGACCTTCGCGGACAACGCGGAAACGATATATCAGCAGCTTCAACAACGCTGAGCCTGCTATGCTTGGTTTTCCGATTGAATGGGTCCGCGCTTCGTTCCCCGCCCTCCATGCCGGAGACAAATTCGTTTTTTTCGACAATGGCGCTGGAGCCCAGGTTCCGCAGATTGTGCTGGATGCCGTCCATGACCATCTTCTGAAGCGCAACGTGCAGCGCGGTGGACGCTACCGCAGGAGCCAGGAAGTGGACGAGGCAATCCAGCACGGACGCGAAAGTGTTGCCACTTTCTTGAACGCCCGCGACCCACGGGAAGTGGCCTTCGGCATGAATGCGACGTCGTTTATCCGGATCGTGAGCCTGGCTCTGGCCGACACTTTGCGGGAGCGCAAAGAGATCATAGTCTGTGAAATGGATCATGAAGCCAATGTCGCGACGTGGCTGGCCCTGCAGCGCCATGGTGTGCAGATTCGCTGGTGGCGCGTGTGCGAAGACGGGACTCTTCATCTAGCGGACCTGGAACCACTGCTGAACTCCAAAACTCGCCTGGTAGCCTGCACCGCGGCTTCGAACGCGCTGGGATCGATCGTGGACGTAAAAGAAGTCTCCCGCCTGGCGCACGCAGTCGGCGCCGAGGTCTTTCTGGATGCAGTGCATTATGCCCCGCACGGGCCTATCGACGTGCAGGACCTGGATTGCGATTACCTAGTGTGCTCGGGCTACAAGATATTCGCTCCTCACATGGGATTTCTCTGGGGCAAGCGGCCACTCCTGGAGGCACTGCCTACTTTCCGCGAGGACTTCATCCCTGATGACGTGCCGGCAAAGCTCGAAGTCGGAACCTTTGTTTACGAAAATGTCGCCGGAATGGATGCGGCCATCACTTACCTGGAAGAACTGGGAGCCCGGGTCTCGCCAGACGAACGCCCTCCCGCACGCCGCTTCACCCTGGTGCAAGCCATGGAGTCGATCCGGAACTATGAGGCGCAGCTCTCCAGCGAGCTCCTTAGGGTATTGGCTGAACTGCATGGCGTGACTGTCTATGGCATCCACGAGCCTTGTTTCGCAGAGAGGCGTGTGCCGACTGTGTGCTTTAACGTTCGAGGCGTGCCTCCATCGACGGTTGCTTCGAAGCTCGCCGGCAAATCCATTGGGGTTCGGGACGGGAACATGTACTCCCCACGTTTGTTAAAGCGGCTGGGAATTTCCGAGGATAGCGGAGCGGTGCGCGCCTCCCTGGCACACTACAACACGCTGGATGAGATCGATCGCTTCATCAGTGAACTGCGCAAGATCGCCCATAACTGATCGCCCGCTGGACAGGTCTTGGACAGGAGAAAGAGGCAACCTACAGATGTCCGAAACTCCCAGTTTGGCTGAGCCAGAGGGGGAATTTGCTGGCTCGCACTCATCCGGCGAACCACCCGAAGGACTTCACCGGCGGTTGAAGCAGAGACAGCTGACCATGATCGCCATTGGCGGGGCGATTGGGGTAGGTCTGTTCCTGGGCAGTAGCGTAACCATCGAGCTAGCCGGGCCCGGCGTGATCCTGACCTATCTCCTGGGAGCCTTGGTCGCCATCGTCATCGCCTACTCCCTCGCAGAGATGGCGGTCGCACATCCAGTCTCGGGTTCTTTTGGAGTGTACGCGGAAAAATATCTCAGTAACTGGGCAGGATTTTCCGTCAGGGCGACTTATGGTGTGGTCCAGATCATCGCGATCGGCGCTGAGGTAACGGCAGTTGCCATATATTTCGCTTTCTGGTTTCCCCACGTGCCCGGCTGGGTGTGGGTGGTACTGGTCTCGATGGGTTTGGTGCTGGTGAACGCGCTGCAGGTGGGCAACTTCGGCGAATTCGAGTACTGGTTCGCGATGATCAAAGTGGTGGCCATCATTGTCTTCATCGCAGTGGGTATCTCGCTGATCGCCGGGTTGGGACCGTGGCCCGCCGTCGGTCTGGGCAATCTCACCCAACATGGAGGTTTCCTGCCGCATGGATGGCGAGGCGTCTGGCTAGCTTTGACGCTGGCCATCACCAGCTACATGGGAGTGGAAGTGATTGCTGTAGCTGCGGGTGAGGCCCAGAGACCGGAAGAGAGTATCCCTCGAGCGATGCGCACCATCGTCTTCCGCCTGATCATTTTCTACGTCCTGGCCATCACCATCATGCTGGCCATGACGCCATGGAATCAAACCGGAGGCGCCAGCATTACCGGCAGTCCTTTTGTGCGCGCCTTTGCGACCGCCGGAATACCTTTTGCAGCCAGCATCATGAACCTGGTGGTGATAACGGCTGCCCTCTCCAGTGCGAATACGAACCTGTATCTCTCTACACGAATGCTGTTTTCGCTTTCGCGTGGGCACCACGCACCTGGATGGCTGGATCGCCTCAGCGGGAACGGCGTGCCGCACCGCGCGCTTGCACTTTCAACCGCGGGGATGATTGCTGCGATCCTGCTGGCCATACTCGCGCCCAAGAATGCTTTCCTCCTGCTGTACGGCACGGCCGTGGCTGGCATGTTCTTTGTATGGATCGTGATCCTGCTGACCCACCTGCGCTTTCGACAGACACTGGGCCGGGAGGAGGTGGCAAAGCTCCCGCTGAGGTTGCATGCTCATCCCCTGCCCACGGTCGCAGGAATTCTGGCTTTGTTGGCAATTGCCGGAAGCACATTTTGGGTAGACGGTCTGCAGTACACGGTACCTTCATTCGTGGCATTCTTGCTTGTCATTTCGTTGATTTATTTGAGAAATCGATGAACTTTTCTTTACAAGACCGAATACCTCGAATGGCAATGTCAAGCACCAAGGCGCTTGCGGGACTTCGCATCGCAGTCGGTATCCTGTTCCTCATTTTTGGCGAATACAAAGTGTTTGGCACACAGTTCACGATCGGCGGTGGGTTTCAGTATTGGATCAACCGCTTTCTGGAGGAGGGAGCGTATCCGTTCATGGTTCCCGTCCTGAAAAACTTCGTTCTTCCTCATGCTAGGCTGATCGCGTTCCTAGTGGCATACGGTGAGATGGCGATTGGAATCGCCCTTGTGCTTGGGATTTTGGTACGCCCTGCAAGCATTTGCGGTTTGATTTACATGCTCAGCTTACTATTTTCCGCTAACTATCCTGGCCCACACGCCGCTTTTTGGCAGTACTTTGGGGCTTCATTAGAGCACCTCGTACTGGCACTCTGCTTCGCAGCATTCGCATTAACCAAACCGGAAGAAATTTTGTCCATACGTTCTTACCTACGGCGTTCTCGGGCGGTGTAAACGCTTCACCCGCACAGAGACAACTGTCTCCGCCATCTTAAGTTTTGAGGGTGGTGAAGTCCTGGTCTCCACGACTCCTCGGCTAATCAGATCGAGGTAACGCAGAAGAAGCCATTGGTAAAGCGAGCGTTTCTTACCTATGGTCGAAGACGGCAGCGATAAATATTTACACCACAATCACCGACGCCAAGATCATCATGATCTTGCGGGAGGTTTAAAGAATGCGATTAAGCGAAGTTGTCCTATCGCTTGACCCTGATTACGGCCTTGACGATCGCAGTCGAGAACAAACGCAGCGCCAGCGAATTATCAAACCTGATACGAAGTGTCCTCCTCCTGAACCCAGAGAGTTCACGAATGCAACGCCTCCGATAGTCAGAAGCAAGAGCGCGATCAAAGCAAGCGCATTCTGGACGAGATTGGTCTTCGAAGCGTCCAATTGCAGGCTTAATCCCCCGCGAGCACTCCAGCGGGAGCCGACAAAAGCTAGGCCCAATTAGCAAGCAGGGCAACCCACTAGTGCGATGGTTGTTGGTGGAAGCGGCGGGCGTCGCGACCCGCTCCGACACAGAGTTACGTCAGGACTATTTGCGACTGGCATATCGCAAGAACCGTTCGTTAGCCAAGATCGCTATCGCGCGGAAATTAGCAGTACGGCTGTACTGGATGCTTCGGACGGGAACGAAGTATCCGCTTACGGTTGGTTCGTGCGCAGGCTAGCTCGAATGCCCCCCGGTGGAACGACTTCGCCGAATCTCTTGAATGGGCGGCCTGCTCCCTTGTCTCGGCAAGGGAGATCGAACGAGTAATCATGGTGGAAATGACCGAATAGATGGTTGGTTGGAACCAGCCGTATTGATTGCGGAACGAGCCTTGGTCACTTGCAGAAAAGCCTTTCCTAATAAGGACGAAGCTCCCCTCTACATCGCTGCACTTCGTCCAGCAGGCGATTCTTTGAGAAGCGGGGGTGGCGTCAAGGGTCACTATGAACGCCGCTACGGCGGCGCCCTTGACCCCACCTCCGCTTCTCAAAGGCAGAGTGTGCCAAAAAATGGCTTGACATCGCCGACGTCGTTATAGACGGGGGCATTGCCCTGGGCATTGCCCCCGAGAGGGCTCGGCCCAGCTTCCAAAAACCGCTATGGACAAGGGATTGGAGAGAAACTTTCTCGGAACGAGCGGGTTCTAACCACGAAAAAAACGCGGTTTTCGGTGGTGCGTGCCCCCGGGTGGGGGCAATCATACGCTCCAGAGCCAAGACGGAATGACGTGTTAGGTGAGCCGGGAGGAAAGATCTCGGGCACGGCGGCATCAAGGGTTTGTCGTTTTCCGCTGCTGCTTAGGGGCCCCTGCGACGTTGCACCCTAATTGCACCCAGATTCCAAAAGTGGCAATTTGCAGCTGCTTGAAAAGAATGGCGGGGACGACGGGACTCGAACCCGCGGCCTCTGCCGTGACAGGGCAGCGTTCTAACCAACTGAACTACGTCCCCGGTTTCTATACGGAATGCCTGATGGTGGGCAGTGCAGGACTCGAACCTGCGACCTCCTGCTTGTAAGGCAGGCGCTCTAACCAGCTGAGCTAACCGCCCCTCG
>Ga0070697_100000918_pt1 | contig 22172 bp, 14 predicted proteins | sample KBSK1501metaG_FD_65475 | JGI IMG/M metagenome (GOLD analysis project Ga0070697, IMG submission 65475) | Corn, switchgrass and miscanthus rhizosphere microbial communities from Kellogg Biological Station, Michigan, USA - KBS K1-50-1 metaG | ecosystem: Host-associated > Plants > Roots >... | reverse complement strand
TTTGTTGCAGTAATTTGGATATTCCGGGAATGGGAGAAGCGGTCCCGCCACCTGACGCGGGCAGAATGTCTATTTCCGCGACGCTCTGGGCCTGGATCGTACTGAGGGTGCGGCCATCGCCGGAAAGCGCAATTGAGCCGTAGTTGTTGGTGTCGTTGGTAACGGGTTCAAGTTTGGCGACGGGATAAGAGAGGTAGCCGATTTGCCCTCGCGTGTAGTTCGTACTTTTGTCGCTATATAGAACGAGCAAGCCACGTCCGTCGGGCATCCATTTCACATCCGTGAAGCGCTTGTCGGGTAAGGAAACCAGCGGATGTTCCTGCTTTTTGGCCATGTCGAAAAGCAGGACCTGGCGCTGCTCCTGAGAGCCGGCAAAACTGAAGACAAATGCGATGGACTTTCCGTCCGAAGACCAACTCAGCCCCGCCGGGATCGGAGTGGGCCGGACCAGAAGCAGCTGTTCGTTGCCACCGTCCGGCGCAGCAGAAATCCAGCGGCACTTATTTGATTCGGGGTTGTTGCAGCGGATGAAGACCATCTTCTGCCCATCTGGAGAAAAGGTCGGATGCGCGTCGATGTCACGAACCAGAAGTTTGGGAGTGCCACCCAGCACCGGAGCGCGGAATAACAAGTGGTACAGTCCGGTCTTGTCTCCGGCCTGGAGAAAATAGAGATAGTTGCCGTCGGGCGAGAAAGAAAGCGAAAAAAAAGGGTTATGAGAGGGCGCGACGACTTGGGTGTCGCTGGATGTGGGTACATTACGAAGCCATAGACTCTCGAGGCCGTTCTCGCGTTTGGTGAAAAGCAAGTATTTTCCATCAGGAGAAATCGCTGAGAGTGTAGCGGTACCGGAATTTGTTGCCTGGGCGATGGAATATTGCGCGAAGGGGTGGGGCGCACTGCGTACAAAAAAGCTACGCAGGCCAAATCCGGTGCCTACGATCAAAACGAGAACCACCGCGGCAATCGCAGCCGCACCCCATTTGTGTTCCTTGGCGGCCGTAGCAATCGCCGAACTTCCCGAGGAATGTTGCGCGACAGCCGGACGACTTGGAGATGCGTTGCTGGCATGCGCGCTGCCCGGTGCGGCGATTCCCGATGCGCCGCTTGGAGCGGCAGAAATTTCACCATCGGAGGCGCCGGGGCTGTGGTGCCTGCCGGAGCTAGTATCGCGTTTCAGGCGTTTGAGGTCGGCGCGCATTTCCGCGGCGCTTTGATAGCGAAGGTCGCGGTCCTTTTCCATGGCCTTCTTGATTAATTGTTCGAGTTCGGTAGGGATGGCTGGATTGAGGCGAACCGCAGCGGGAGGATCTTTGTGAAGGATTTCGTTGAAAATTGCGCCGGAGCTTTCTCCTTTGAACGGAAGAAATCCGGTGGCCATTTCGTAAAGCACGACGCCGAACGAGAAGAGGTCGGTGCGCGCGTCGAGTTGTTTGCCGAGAACTTGTTCCGGGGACATGTACGAAACGGTGCCAAGCGCGCTGCCGGGGCTGGTCAATTGTTCGGAATCGGAGCCAATCGTGACCTGGGCGGTGTCGGCTCCGGCGGTTACTTTGGAAGCGGCGACTTTTGCAAGACCGAAGTCGAGAACTTTGGCGTGGCCGCGCTTAGTAATGAAGATGTTTGCCGGCTTGATGTCGCGGTGGACGATACCTTCGGCGTGCGCGGCGTCAAGTGCGTCAGCGACATCGATGGAGATGTCGAGGAGGCGATCGAGTTCCAGGCTTTGGCCGCTGATGAAGTGTTTAAGAGTTTGGCCATCGAGGAATTCCATGGCGATGAAGGCTTTGCCGTCCTGTTCGCCGATGTCGTGGATGGTGCAGATGTTGGGATGATTTAATGCAGAGGCCGCTTGAGCTTCGCGTTGGAATCGCGCGAGGGCTTGCGCATCTTTCGCGACGTCTTCGGGGAGGAATTTCAGGGCGACAAAACGGTGCAGGCGGATGTCTTCGGCTTTGTAGACGACGCCCATGCCACCGCCACCCAATTTTTCCGTGATCCGGTAATGGGAGACGGTCTGGCCGATGAGTGAGGGCGAAGTTGCCATGTATGGCGAAACCCGAAAAAATTCGCGAACTAGCCGGCGCTCATCTTAGGTTGCAAGCGAGGGGCAAGTCAACGAATCTGCTCTGTTTGGAAGGCAATAGAACGTGCAAGAAAGTTCGGTTCCGGTTTAAACGCGCTACAGGAAAAGTACCGCGCAGGTTTTGGCGCTAACGCAAGCACCCTTGGCTACAACAACCTTCGCCTAGGCGAAGATGACGGTTTTGTTGCCGTGAACAAAGATGCGGTTTTCAATGTGCCAGCGCACAGCGCGTGATAACACCACTTTTTCCAGGTCGCGTCCTTTCTCCACCAAATCGTCCAGCGAATCGCGGTGGGAAATGCGGGTTATACCTTGCTCGATGATCGGTCCATCATCAAGCACTTCGGTGGCGTAATGGGCGGTTGCGCCAATTAATTTCACTCCACGTTCGTAGGCCTGGTGATGTGGTTTTGCGCCGATAAACGCCGGCAAGAATGAGTGATGAATATTGATGATGGGCTGAGGATATTGCACGATGAAGTCGGTTGAAAGCACTTGCATGTAGCGGGCCAGAACAACCAGGTCGATATTATTGGCGTAGAGAAGCTCGATTTGTTGCGCTTCGGCTTGAGGTTTGTTTTCCTTCGACACCGGAATGTGATGGAAAGGTACGCCAAAGAAATCGGCGTGGCGCTTGGCGTCGGGATGGTTGCTGATCATCAAGGGAAAATCGCAGGCGAGTTCCCCATTGCGCTGGCGATGAAGCAAATCCACCAGGCAGTGATCGTACTTGGAAACGAAGATGGCCACGCGTGGCCGGCGATCACTCAGCGCGAGCACCCAGTTCATGCCGAACTTGTGTGCGACGGGGCCAAATGCTCCATCGAAATCGTGCAGGTTCAGGCGGAAGCCGTCGAGATCCCATTCGACGCGTGCCAAGTAAAAGCGATCTTGGCCGGCCTGGTGCTGCTCGAAGTGCAGAATGTTGCCGTCGTAGCGATAGATGAATTCGGCAATGGTGGCGTCCAGTCCCTTGCGGTCGGGACACTGCACGAGCAGGATTGCGGTGTTTTTCACGGGGCCTCCTGAAAATGGAACTTATTGTAGAGAAGAGAGAGACTCGCGACCAGTGATCACAGAGCAGTGAGGGGTAATCAGTAACGAGTTATCAGCGACCAGAGAACCGGTGAGCAGGGTCGAAGAAATCCTTTAGGCTGGAGCGCGGTGATGTGCTCGGTGCGCGCTAAGTAAAATTTCGCACAGCGGCAACAGGTTGCCGCACTGCAGGGGCCGCGGATAAAAGAACGGCAGTTCTAGGACGCCTAGGGCGAATGGGCTAATTTTTGCGGAGCTGGCGTTGGATTGCACGGCGGTACTGTGACGCGTATCATCGAAATTCATGGTTTCGGCCAACTGCTCGCTCCGTTCTTCCGTTCGAATCCACCGAATCCCGCTGCTTGCGATGTTGCTGGTAACCGCGAGCCTGCTATTTGGCGGAAATTGCTCTGCGCAAGCGCCCGCTCCTTCGAATCAGACGATGCCCCTCGATCAGGTACAGCCTGGAATGCAAGGTTACGCTTACACGATTTTTGCCGGCGACCAGGTGGAGAAATTTGATCTGGAAGTGATTGGCGTGATGCCGAATTTTCTGGGTCCGAAGCAATCGATCATTCTGGTGCAACTCAAAGGGCCGAGGGTGGAGCACACCGGCGTGGTGGCTGGCATGAGCGGAAGCCCGGTATATATCGAAGGAAAACTGGCGGGCGCGCTCTCGCTGAAGCTGGGAATTTTCACGAAGGAGCCGATTGCCGGAGTGACGCCAATTGCGGACGTGCTCGCCGGTGGAGGAATTTCCGGCCCAATCCCAGGTCCAACATCGGGCTCAATCTCGGGCGGCTCAATTTACGGCAATTCTGGCGCGGCGGCTTCGGCGCAGGGCCCGGTTTCGGCCGGGCTCGCCGGCGAAATTTCGCAGAGGATGGGGCTGCAAGGTGGCGCGGAATTACGTTCAATCGAGACGCCGCTGGTATTTTCCGGTTTTCAGACTTCGGCCATCCAGAAATTTTCAAGTCAATTGGACGGAATGGGATTTGTAGCGGCGCAAGGCGGGACCACGCCTGCGCGTCCTGACGATGCAAAGCTGGCACCGGGTGATATGGCGGGAATGGTGCTGGTGCAGGGCGACGTGTCGATTAATTCGGCATGCACGGTGACGGCGATCCAGGCGGACAAAGTATTTTTGTGCGGGCATCCATTTTTGAATCTTGGCGATGTGCAGTTGCCGATGGCGCGCAGCCGGGTGCTGACGACGCTTTCATCGGATATGGCGTCCACAAAAATCGTGAATGTGGGCGGGCCGATTGGCACGATTACCGGCGATCACCTGACAGCGGTCACGGGAAAACTGGGCGCGGCGCCGGCGATGATTCCGCTGGAGTTGACGACCAAATCGGCGCTTGGGGAAAAAGTGATTCACGCGCAAATTGTCGATCATCCGAAATTGACGCCGTTGCTGGTGGCGCTTACGGCGTTCAATGGACTCACGCAGAATGTGGTGTACGGCGAAGGGACAACGCTGAAATTGAATGCGGAGATTCGAATGAAGGGCCATGCTCCGGTGAAAATCGAAAACACGTTTGCTCCCGGAGATTCGCTAAGCCCGGACGGCATGCCCGTGGCGCTGAGCATAATGAACGTGGTGATGCGGCTTTTCACGAATCAGTTCGAACCGGTGAAGATCGAAGACATTTCGGTGCACGTGGAAAGTGTGCCGGGACGACAATCGTATTCGATCGAGAGTGCATGGCTGGAGAAGGGCGAAGCGTCGCCGGGAGAAACATTGCGGCTGCGCGTTCTGGTGCGACCTTACCGGGGCGCGGCGCGGATTGAAGAGACGACGATCAAGGTGCCGGATCAGGTGATGCGCGGTACGAACTTGCGGGTGATGGTAAGCGACGCGGACTGGATGAACCGGGCGTCGCGCGGATTTGCTGGTGGATTGGGACAAGGTAGTTCTGCCGGGCTCGATCCTCTGATTGCGCTTATCAATCGCGAGCGGAAAAACGACCGGCTGTATGTGGGGCTGTTTGTGCCGTCACCGACGATGTTGTGGGACGACAAGGAATTGCCGAACGTGCCGCTATCGCAGATCAATGCGATTGATGGACGGCCTGCCCCGGGCAGCGTGCAGATTTTGCGGGAATCGCTGGCGAGCGAAGGGAATGTCGCGATGTCTGGTCCGGTGACGGGGATTGTTTCGTTGAATTTGCCGGTAAGGTAGTGACTGGTGATTAGTGACTCGTGACTAGAGATTTGTGGCTGTCGTGAATTCAGTGGGGATTGTCAGCACCGATGGGATGGTTGATAAGCGAGGGATTCGAGTGAGTGGAAGAATGGCGAAGGTGGAAAATTTGGCGAAAGTGGCTCTGGGAGCGGCGGGCCTGTTCGCGATTTGCGCGGGGATGGCTACGGCGGAACATACGCGGCGTTGGCGACAATCTAGCTACGAGGATTTCTTGAAGGGGACGACGCACGGGATCGCGGTGCGCAGCGACGGAAGGCTGGAGTTGGCGCCAAAGTTTACGCAGCTTGCGGATGCGGATGCCTCCTACTTGTGGGCGGTAAAACTGGATGCGAAGGGCACTCCGTACGCGAATGGCGGATCGCCGGCAAAGGTTTTTAAGCTGGACACAAACGGAAAAGCGGCGACGGTATTCGAATCGAGCGAACTTTCGGCGCAGGCGATAGCGTTCGATGCAAAAGGAATACTGTATGTGGGGACTTCGCCGGACGGAAAGGTTTATAAGGTTTCCGCTTCCGGCGAGAAGAGCGTGTTTTTTGACCCCAAAACAAAATACATCTGGGACATTGCGTTTGGACCGGACGGGACTTTGTATGTTGCTACCGGAGACAAGGGACAAATCCACGCGGTGGCGCCGGATGGAAAAAGCGAACTTTTCTATGCGAGTGACGAAGCGCATATCCGGGTGATCGCGTTTGATGGAAAAGGAAATGTGATTGTTGGCACGGAGCCAAGCGGGCGAGTACTGCGACTGACGAAAACAAAAAACGGTGGAACTGCGGAAGGATTCGTGCTGTATGAAACGCCGAAGCGCGAGGTTACTGCGCTGGCGGTAGGCCAGGACGGCTCGATCTTTGCGGCGGCCATCGGAGAGCGCCAGCACAATGCCGCGGTGAATCTGGGGGTGAGCAGCGGCACATCGACCACCATGGTCACGACAAGTGGAAACGTGACGGTGGTAAGTCCGGCGCAAGGTACCCAACAACAAGCGCCGACGCCGTTTATTGCGTTTCCGCCGCAGATCTCGAGCGGAATTTACAAGATTGCGCCGGATGGCGCGCCGGAAGAGCTGTGGTCGTCGCGCGACGATGTGGTGTACTCGCTGGGAATTGGCGGCGATGGGCGATTGCTGGCGGGGCTGGGAAATACTGGAGCGCTGCTGGCCATTGATGGCAAGGGAGTGTTCGCGCAATTGGCCAAAGCGGGCTCGGCACAGATTACCGGAATCGCGCGCAACGGCGCGGGAAAAATATTTTTGTGCACGGCGAATCCGGGAAAGCTGATCGCTCTGGGGCCGGAATATGAGCCAGAGGGAACGTACGAGTCGCGCTCATTTGACACGCAGCTATTTTCGCAGTGGGGTCGTGTCGAATGGTGGAGTCCGGCAGTGGCGGATACCAAGAACAACGCTGCCAAGAGCAAGGAGCCGCGTCTGGAATTGTACGTACGCAGCGGAAATACGGAAGATCCGGGCAAAGAATGGTCAAAGTGGTATGGACCATATTCGACCAGTGGCGCGCAAACAGAAGCTCCTGCGGCACGGTTTGCACAATGGAAGGCTGTAATACACGATGGACGGCCGGGTGATGGGATCGAGTGGGTGAGCCTGGCGTACGAACCGAAGAACGTGGCGCCAGTGATCGACGGCATCGCGCTGCAGGATCCCGGAGTGCGTGCGCAGGCGCAACAGAATCTGGCGACGGGCGCAGCGGCGGTTGCGACTTTGAAGTATCCGCCAGCGCAGACAACCAGCGGAGGCGCGATCGTTAGCCAGACGCAGAACACCACCACGACAAAATTCGAAGCGCCACCGCAGGCTACTGTGCAGAAGGGTTATCAGACCGTGGTTTGGACGGCGCATGACGACAATGAAGATGAATTGAAGTACGCGGTATTTTTTCGCGGCGAAGGCGAGAAAGAGTGGAAGCTGCTGAAGGATAATCTGGAGCAGAAGTTTTTTTCCTTCGACGCCACGACGCTGCCGGACGGGGCTTATTACTTGAAAATTGTGGCCAGTGATGCGGCGTCGAATCCGCAGGAGAAGGCGTTGAAGACGGAACGCGAGAGCGAGCGATTCGAGGTGGACAATACGCCGCCGGTGATCGGGAAAATTGAATCGTCGTTGGCGGGCGGCAAAGTCACGATAGGCTTCGCGGCGACGGATGCGGAATCGAATATCGAGCGCGCGCAATACAGCGTGGATGGCGGAGAGTGGATGCTGGTTGCGCCGAAAACGGGCATCAGCGATGGAAAACAGGAGTCTTACGAATTCACGGTGAACGGGCTAAAGGCGGGCGAACACACGATTGCGGTGAGAGTTTACGATCGGTTTGAAAACGTGGGCAGCGGAAAAGCGGTGGTTGAACGCTAAGGCTGGCGATTAGCCGGTCAAGCGATCGGTTCGCGGCATGGAAACGAAGTTTTCGATTTCAGCGCCAAAGCCGAGGCGGCCGTCACCGTAAGGTTCATCGCGAACGTGCACAACGCGTGCCCGGCAGCGCGTTTCCTTAGGCTTATCGCCGGTGATTTCCGCCGGCATGCGCAAAGTGGCTTCGATGGGCATGCCGATTTGCAGCGGCGCCGAAGTGGCGAAATAAAATCCACCTTGCGAAACGTTCAGCGCTTCCGTGAAGTGTTCACTCTTGTCCGCGGCCAAGTCCATGGCCTTGAAGCGAATGGGCGTGCGCATCGGATAGCGTGTCAATTGACGACGTTCAGAAAGATCCATACGAAGCTCCTTCGCGCCGGGGAGAGAAACTGCGGCTCATTTCAGTGCGGAAGGGTGAAACGAAGCTTAACAGACGGGCCGCAGCGGTCAAGTTGAAACCCGGTAAAATGCATGGAAACAATCGGTAATAGGACGCGGTATTTGTTCGCCTCCTGTTCGCCTACACAGGTATTCGATAGTTCAGAGGCTAGTTGAGCCGGTTCTGCAGGAGCGCGAAGGCGATGGAAATGTCTAGGGAAACGAATGAAGTGGTGGAAAAATCCACTTGGGAGAGCATTGCGGAGGCGCATGCGAGAATTGTGCCAAGGATTCATAGGACGCCGGTGCTACGTTCGGCCACGCTTGACGCGTTGTGCGGGGCAGAATTGTTTTTCAAGTGCGAGAATCTGCAGAAGACGGGGTCGTTCAAAATACGCGGAGCCACGAACGCGATATTTTCGTTGACGGATGCGGAAGCGGCTCGAGGGATCGTGACGCCGTCGAGTGGTAATCACGGAGCAGCGGTGGCGCGCGCGGCTGCGTGGCGAGGAGTGCCCGCATGGATCGTGATGCCGAAAAACGCACCCGCGGTGAAGGTCAGAGCAGTGGAGGCGTATGGCGGGAAGATTACATTTTGCGAACCGCGAATTTCCGCGCGCAACGAAACGGCTGCTCGCGTTCAAAGCGAAACCGGCGCGGTGCTGATTCATCCTTACGACGATGACCGGATCATTGCAGGGCAAGCGACGGCGGCGAAGGAATTGCTCGAGGAAGTCGAAGCGCTCGACGCGTTGCTGACGCCAGTCAGCGGCGGCGGATTGTTGAGCGGATCGGCGCTGAGCGCGAAACACATGCGGCCTGAAATTGCGGTTTATGGCTGCGAGCCAGCGAAAGCGGACGATGCTTACCAGTCATTGCGGACGGGAAAGCTGCATTCGCTGGAATCGAGCGACACCATTGCGGATGGGCTGCGCGCTTCGCTGGCCGCGCGAACGTTTGCCATTTTGCAGAAACACTTGTCAGGCATTTTTCTGGTGAGCGAGGAAGAGATTATTAGCGCGATGGCGCTGATCTGGGAGCGGTTGAAGGTGATTACCGAGCCATCATCGGCGATTGTGCTTGCGCCACTGTTGAAGCGCGAGGTGATGGAGTCGATTTCCAGCGGCGTAGCACGCGCGCGAACGCCGCGGATCGGGATTGTCCTCTCCGGGGGAAATGTTGATCTGAGCGCACTTCCATTCGAACGACATACCCCGTCTGTCTCGTAAATTTGTGGTACCCTCTCGACGTTCGGTACGTCGCCGTCCACGGGCATTCTGGGGCGCATCGCGAGTAGCTTTCAGGTGGTGAGGCTATTCGTGACTGTCTGGAGAGACGGATAATCCGCAGAGTCAGGACGATCAGGTACCTTAAATGAAACTCTCCCAGCGGCTGCTCCCTTATGGGTGTGCATTGGCAGTGTTGTGTCTGTTGGTTACCGGTGAATTGGCAGGCCAGAGTGCGAACGCCGTTGCGAATCGGGTGACGCAGACGCCAGATGGAAAGGTACGCGTGACGCTGACGGGAAACGTGCACCCACTGGCGCGTGCGGAGAACAACCGTGGAGCAGCGGCGGATTCGCTGCCAGTGCAACGTATTTTGCTGTTATTGAAGCGAAGCGACGTGCAGGAAGCCGCGTTGCAGTCTTTATTGGAGGCGCAGCAGGACAAATCATCGCCGAGTTTTCACAAGTGGCTGACATCGGACGAGTTTGGAAAACAGTTTGGACCGTCGGATGCCGATGTGCAGGCCGTGACAGATTGGCTGAGCGCGCAAGGTTTCACGAATGTGCGAGTGGCGGGAGGACGAAACGTCATTGAGTTCAGCGGGATCGCGGGCCAGGTGCGGCAAGCGTTTAGCACAACGATCCAGAATTACGAAATGAATGGCGCCATGTACGTGGCGAATGCGAGCGATCCGCAGATTCCGGCAGCGCTGGCGCCAGTGATCTCGGGGATAGTGTCGCTGCATAATTTTCCGAAGAAGTCGCACGCCCGGTATGTGGGCGACGCGCAAATGGACGCAGTAAGCCACAAGCTAACGCCCTTATTCACATTTCCGTTCGGGAGTGGAACCTTTTACGGTGTAGGACCCGGGGACTTTGCAACGATCTATAACACGAAACCACTGATTGCCAGTGGCAATGACGGCACTGGACAGACCATCGCGATTGTGGGAGAGACGCAAATCAATCCCCAGGACGTGGCCGATTTCAAGACCATGTTCGGACTGACGAACAATTTCCCGGCGTCGAACATCATCCTGAACGGGATGGATCCTGGAATTACCTCACGGGAGGAAGAGTCGGAATCGGATCTGGATATACAGTGGTCGGGAGCGGTGGCTCCCGGAGCGACGGTGAAATTTGTGGTGTCCGCGTCCACTCCAGCTTCCGCGGGCATCGATTTGTCGGCGCTGTACATTGTGGAGCAAAATCTCGCGGACGTGATTGAGCGAGAGCTATGGCGAGTGCGAGCAGAATCTGGGATCGGCGGGAAATGCGTTTTACAACGCCTTGTGGGAGCAAGCCGCTGCACAAGGTATCACGGTGGTGGTGTCCTCCGGCGACGGAGGTTCGGCCGGCTGCGACGACTTTAATAATCAGGCGCCGGCAACGCATGGACTGGCGGTAAGCGGACTTGCAGGGACGCCGTTCAATGTTTCGCTGGGTGGAACAGACTTCAATCAATTCAACTTGCAGAGCACGTTCTGGAACGCGACGAACGATTCAGTGACGGGCACGTCCGCGAAGGGGTACATTCCGGAATTTCCGTGGAACGAAAACTGTTCTCAACTCGGACTGACAGGTTGTGGAACGACGGCGCCACAAGGTTCGGTGAATATCGTTGCCGGAAGCGGTGGAGCAAGCTCGGTGTACGCAAAGCCCAAATGGCAGATGGGCGTGAACGGAGTTCCGAATGACAATCATCGCGATCAGCCGGATGTGTCGTTGTTCGCGAGCCCAGGATTTGAGGGCAGTGGATACTTGTTTTGCCAGGCAGATCTGACGGGAGTGCCCTCCTGCAACTTAAGCGAAGCAGCGTATACGTTTCACATCATTGGAGGCACATCCGCCTCGGCTCCGGCTTTTGCGGGAATGATGGCGCTGGTAAACCAATATGCAGCGGCGCACGGAGGAACGTCGCGGCAAGGGAACGCGAATATGACTTTGTACGCGTTAGCGAAGAAATCGGGCGCGAGCTGCACCTCGAGCCCGACTGAAGCCGCGGGCTGCATTTTTAACGATGTTGCAGCAGGGAATGTTCACTATCCGGCTGGGGCGGCGAGCGACAGCGTGGCATGCAAGGGTGGAACAGCGAATTGCAGCGCGACGGTGGCGACTACAAACGGAGTGCTGGTAGATCCGGCGCATACGACTACGGAAGCGTGGACTGCGAGTGCGGGATACGATCGCGCCACAGGGCTGGGCACGTTGAACGCAAACAATTTGGCGGCGGCGTGGGCCAGCGCGTCAACGATTGCGACTACAACGACGCTTTCGCTTTCTCCGACGACTGGAATCACGCACGGCGCAAATGAAAATGTTTCGGTGACGGTGAGTGTGAAGCCGAACGTCGGGACGGGAATCGCAGCAGGCGACGTAGCACTGCTGGCGACGCTAGCGGATGGTTCAACGTTGGGGGTGGACCAATTTACTCTGGCAAATGGAGCGGTCAGCGCAGCAAAGACGCAGAGCCTGCCCGGTGGCACCTATAAAGTGTATGCGCACTACACGGGCGATGGAACGAATGCGCCGAGTGATTCAGCTTCAGTGCAGGTGACGGTGGGCAAGGAAGCCAGCGAGGTATTTATTGAGGTTCCCACGTTCGACCCGCAGACCGGTGCGCAAGTGAGCGGGAACGCAACTTCGGTGCAGTATGGCTCGCCCTATATTATTCGGATGTACGCGACGAACGGCACAGCAGTGGCGAGCACGACGGGGCCGCCCGCTCCGGTGTGCACAAGCATCAATGAAGTTACGTGTCCCACGGGCAGCGTGACGCTGAGCGCGAATTCTACGGCGATTGATGGCGGCATCTTCACGCTGAACAACGAAGGCTATACCAGAGATATTGCGCCAACGCTTACGGGAGGAACGTACCCGCTGGTGGCGAAATACGCCGGGGACAACAGCTACAACGCAAGTACGTCAGCAACAGACACATTCACCGTGACGCCTGCGCAGTCCCAAACGCAGGTCTACGTGCCATCCATGAATGTGATCGGAACGAGTGTTCAGGTACAAGCTGCTGTCACGCTTCCGGTCTACGGCGGAATCGCGCCAACGGGAACTTTCACCTTCCGTGATGGCAATTCAGTGCTACCGGGCCAAGTAACGATTAGTGCTTTCGCGGGAAGTTCAACCAACTATCCGACGATCAACGGTTACATCACGACGACTTTAAGCTCTCCCGGAACAAACAGTATCACCGCAACGTATAGTGGTGACACCAGTTACGCGGGCTCGACATCACCCGCTGCCGACGTGCTTGCCCAGTACCCAGTCACCATGAGTCTTTCCGTGGATTCGAGCACTGTGCTTTACGGGACGCCGATTAAACTGACCGCTACCGTCGTTGCTAATCACACTACACCAACGCTTGCGGGAGCAAACCTTACGTTCTCTGTTGCCGGCGTCGCGACCACAAATTTAACTACCGATTCCAGTGGCAACCAGGTTTTGACGGCAACGACAACTACGACTCCCCAAACAGGTCAAGCGGTGTACGCCTATTTTTCAGGCTCCCCGTACTACGCTGACAATTCAGCCGCGGTAATCGTTAACGTCAATATTCCCGACTTCACACTTAGTGTCTCCCCGGCGCCCTTTAACATCACCGCGGGACAGCCGGGCACACTGCCCATTAGCGTAATTCCAGCCACCAACAATTCCAGTCCTGTGGCGCTCTCCTGTAGCGGAAACTTGCCCGTCGGGTATTCATGCGCGGTGACCCCTTCCAGCGTCAATCTCGCTAATGGGGCAAGTTCGATAGCGATGCTGAATTTGTCACCCTCAGCCTCCGGTGCGGCTGCGATTCAGAACGCAGTTACTCGGAAGCATAATGCCCTGTTCCTCGTATCGTCTGGGCCCAATTCTCTTTGGCCGATAAATTTTTTCGGCGGCTCCATCGCGTTTTTGTTTTTTTGTTGGGCTCGAAAGCGCAAGGATTTGCGGGCGTCCCTGGGATTTGGGTTGATATTTATGATTAGTCTGGTTATTGGGTGCGCAGGCGGAAGTTCGAGTTCCAGTCCACCTCCGCCGCCACCGCTATCAGGCCCTTTCGCCACATCCACGAGCCTTTCGATAGGTTCCAGCAAAGTCGCGCAGAATGCCTCGGTCACACTCAGCGCCAAAGTAACCGGCCAAGGCGGCCCAACCGGACAGGTCGGCTTCTATGCGAATGGTGGTTGGATTGGAACGGCGCCTTTGTCTGGAGGCACTGCGTCGTTGAACACCACATTTCCTTTTCCCGGCATTTTTTCGGTGACAGCGCAATACTCCGGAGACGCGACCAACCTGAACTCGACATCACCTGGGGTGAACGAGAGTGTCACCGGAAGTACCGTAATGCAGCTCAGCGGTCAAACCGGCAGTCTTGTTCATTCGGTGAATGTAACCGTGACTGTGCAGTAGGATCGTTCAAAGAATCGCAGCCACCGTACCTCGGAATTGCCAAAGTCTAACGAATTAGTGACAACGCTGGGACTTCCCGTTCGCATATCACGGTGAAACAGAGCAACCAAACACTCCAAATTGTGTTCGAATGGGAAGCGGCTTCTTCTGGCGGAACAGCTGCGCAAAGCGCTCCATTTCAAGGCGGGTGGTACTAACGATGAAGGCTTCCTTCTGTAAGCGTTTGTATGTGGCGGGTGTCCTTACGTCAGGCGTGAGCCTGTGCCTGTGCCTCGGAGTAGCCACGCTGGGGCAAACGGCGTCGCAGTCGCAGGTAGTCGAAGCAGTGCAGAGCGACAAAGTGATCACGCTGCGCGGCAATGTGCATCCTATGGCGCGGCCGGCGAACGACCGTGGACTGCTGCCGGACCAGCAGCCGGTAACCAAGATGCATGTCTTGCTGCAGCGGAGCGCCGCGCAGGAGACCGCGCTACAACAATTAATGACGCAACAATTGGATCCCAATTCGCCGAAGTTTCACGCATGGTTGACTCCGCAGGAATTTGGCCAGCAGTTCGGTCCGGCGGATTCCGATGTGCAGGCAGTGCAAAATTGGCTGACCTCACAGGGGTTCACGGGACTGAAGGTCAACAATGGGAAAACGCTGATCGAATTTAACGGCACCGCCGGTCAAGTGCGGAATGCGTTTCATGCCGAGATACACAGCTTATCGGTCAGAGGCGAGGAACACTTTGCGAATATGCAGGAACCGCAGATTCCGGCGGCGCTGGCCTCGGTAGTTGGCGGCGTGATCGGTCTGCACAACTTCCGCCCGAAGCCCATGCTTCGGCGACTTGGGAAATTCCAGCGGAACGCTTCGACGGGCGAAGTCGCGCCACTGTTCACGTTCACAGACGTGAATGGAACATTTTTTGCAGTCGGGCCAGCGGACTTCGCAAAGATTTACAACGTCCCGCCCACGTTTGACGGAACCGGAGTAAGCATTGCTATCGTCGGCAGATCGAACATTAATCTTCAGGATGTCGCAGACTTTCGCACCATCTTTGGCCTTCCGGCTAACCCTCCGGAAATCGTCCTGAATGGCCCGGACCCTGGACTAGTCTCAGGCGACGAAGGCGAAGCAGATCTGGACGTGGAATGGTCCGGTGCGGTTGCACAAGGCGCCCACATCAAGCTCGTGGTTTCTGAAACGTCGCAGTCCGATGGAACGGATGGCGTGGACGCCTCAGCAATTTACACTGTTGATAACAACATAGCCCCGGTGATGAGCGTGAGCTTTGGAAGTTGCGAAGTAGATTTGGGGACTTCGGGAAACCAGTTTTATTCGACGCTATGGCAACAGGCGGCCGCTCAAGGTATTTCCGTGATGGTTTCAGCAGGAGACAGCGGGTCCGCGGCATGCGATCCGCCATCCAACAATCCCAACGAATCAGCGGCCAGCCAAGGCCTGGCAGTAAGCGGCATTGCGTCGACGCAGTATAACGTGGCTATGGGCGGCACAGACTTTGACCAAGCCGGAAACCAGGGAACCTTTTGGAACACGGCGAATACTTCAACGACTCCGCCGGTACTGGCCTCTGCGAAAGGCTACATACCAGAAATGGCATGGAACGATTCTTGCGCCGCAGGGGGCAGTGTCACGGGTTGCGCAAATGCGTCCGCCTCAACGGACACGAATCTGGATTTCGTAGCTAGTGGGGGCGGGCCGAGCTCTGTCAATGCAAAGCCATCTTGGCAGTCAGGAGTAACTGGCGTGCCCATCGACGGCAAACGGGACCTGCCGGACGTCTCTTTTTTTTCGAGCGACGGGGGACCAACTGATGCGACTGGCGGCAGTACCATTAAAAGCTTCTACATCGTGTGCGAATCTGACCAGGACATCGCCGGGGATACTGGTTGCAACCTGACGAAATTCGTCTCCACCCCGTCGACTGGACCGTTTCACGATTTTCAAGCCGTTGGCGGGACATCCGCCGCAGCGCCGACGTTCGCAGCAGTTATGGCTCTAGTGAACCAGAAGACCGGCCAACGCCAGGGCAACGCAAACTTGGTTTTGTACGCTCTTGCGAGAAACGAGGCTTTCGCAAATTGCAATTCGAGTTCATTTACCAACCCCAGTAACGCTCCCCCCAGCTCTTGCACCTTTCTCGATGTGACCAAGGGCAACATTTCCGTTGCCTGCTCCGCAGGAACAGCTGACTGCAGCAAGACAGGTTCGAGTGGTTTTGGTGTCATGGCTACGGCGAGCGGGGGCAGCACTCTTGCGTACAACACTGGAACAGGATACGACCTCGCTACTGGACTGGGTTCGGTAAATGTAACCAATCTCCTGAACGCATGGAGCGGTTTGACACGACCTGGAGCGACTACAACACTTTCGACGAGCACCACTTTTCCCATCGCTCATGGAACGACGGCAAACTTCGGTGTCGCAGTTTCTCCGTTGGCTGCGACGGGAGATGTTTCTCTAGTTGGCGGACCAACCGCCGCACAAACACAAGGGGTTGGACCATTCACGTTGAGCGGCGGCACAGTGAGCATCTCTACCAACATGCTTCCCGGCGGCACCTATTTGCTAACGGCGCACTATGGCGGCGACGCGGCGCATGGGGGAAGCGACTCGAACACGATCAGCGTTACGGTAAGCAGGGAGAGCAGCCTCAGCAAAACGAGCCTGATTACTTTTGACTCGGCCGGGAACATCGTCAGCAGTAATGCCACAACCGCGGCTTATGGTTCACGGTATATTCTGCGCGTGGATGTGACAAATAGTTCAGGGTCTCTGTGCTACTCGCTCAACAAGGCTGCCCAACCTGTGAGGACGCTCGGATGCGCTTCGGGAGCTGTCAGTCTGACCGATAATGGCGTAGCACTCGATGGTGGGTCATTCACGCTAAACGCGACGGGCTACTTCGAAGATCAGCCTATTCAATTGCCCCCAGGTAGTCACAAGATTGTCGCGGCATACGCCGGCGACAACAGTTTCACAGGCAGCACTTCTGCGACGAATACAATTACCATCACGCAAGCCGCTACAACGACGGCGACGACTTCCAGCGTAGCCAGCGTTGCGTCGGGCGGGACTGTGACGCTGACTGCTGTGGTGAGCACGAACAGCAATTCTGCGGTGGGACCGAGCGGAACGGTGCAATTCCTGAACGGCAGCGCTAATCTTGGAATGGCCGCCGCGACGTGCAAGTCAAGCGGGGCTACCAGCACGACGTCCGCATCTTGCACCGCAACACTGACGACCGCTCTGTCTGCGTTGCCACCGGGCATTATCAATGTTCGCCCGCCCACAACGCCATTCGTTTTTCTCGCGTGGCTGGCAATCGCGCTAGCATTGATCGTGTTTATGCTTTCGATGATGCTCGCCGCCAAACGCAAGCAGTATGCGTACGCCGGAGCGGCGTTCTTTTTGATTGCCGCGACGGTACTAGCGGGTTGCGGCGGCGGTAGTTCCAGCAGCAGTTCTAGCGGTTCGACTCGAAGCATTACCGCCAAATACAGCGGAGATACGAATTACGCCGGGTCTACATCGAGCGCGATTACGGTCACAATTCAGTAGGCTGGCGCGAGGCCATTCAATCTAGGAGGCTGATACCGGAGGGGCCCAAAAATGCGCCGGTCAGAAGACCGGCCGCTACAACTGCAAGACACGCGCAGTTTTGTGGAAAACGGGTTAGTTGATGACCGGCGGAAAAAAGACATTCCAGAAATTTGGGGCTGACGCGGTAAATTCGATCGGAACCAACGACCCTTCAGAACTATATTGCGGCGGACGAGGGATTTGCGCTTCGACCATTTTCTGGGTGGTCATATTTTCGATGGTAATCTTAGTGCCCTGCGGAAGAGCTTCGGCCAGAACTATCAGCGCGCCGGTGGCGCTGACAGTATGAGTCGCGCCTTCGACGGTCTGCGTCTTGCCAGCAATTTTCAGGCGTACCGGGACGCGAAGTAAAACGCGCTGCGCACGGCGGCGTTCTTCAGAAGTGAGCGGGCGAGTTAAGCCTGGTTTTGGCGAATTGGGGGCAAATTGTCGAGTAGTAACCGGCGGTTTCACAGTTCCATCCCCCAAAAATCCATGTCTGGAGCGACCAGTTCAATTCCGTACTCCCAGCCTTCGGGACGTGGATTCCCTTTCCACACGACGACCGAAGCATTGCTGGTACCGGTGGCCAAATTGGTGAGCGACAGGCGCTGATTCAACTCGAGAGACGGTTTCAGAATGACCATGCAACCGTACGGATTTACCACGCGAGTGAAAGCTTCCGCGACAGCGGTCTTTCCTTCGAATTCCCATTCCGCGCGAACATGCACACGCGAGTTCACGCGATTGCCACGGCGTTTATCGCTATAGCGATTGCCAACGTCCTTCAGTACTACGCGCTTTTGTTCTGGAGTCTTGACCTGCATTCTTCTTCCTTCGTTCGGGGTTTGTAAGTACAAACTCTTCATCTCAGGGGGGCTTGCAAGTACATGCCCTTAAACCCTGAGTCCGTCTCATTGCCATGCTAAAGTTGGTGCAAACAGCGGTCAATGGTACGAAAGAAACCGCGCTGGGAATTGGATAGCTGTACGAATGGACAGGAATGGGCGCAGAGAAATGCGAAACCTGATCGTCAACGCGGACGATCTGGGATGGACGCACGGCGTAAATCGCGGAATTGCGGAAGCTCACCGCAACGGGATTGTGACGAGCGCTTCCCTGATTGCGAACGGCTGTGCGTTCGAAGCAGGCGTGCAAACGGCCCGCGAGTCGCCGCGATTGGGCGTGGGAGTGCATTTGAATTTGAGCGACGGAAAACCGGTCGCGCCCGCCGAAGAAGTAAAAAGCCTGTTGGATGAAAATGGCGATTTTTCCGGCGGACCGGAAGCACTGCTTTTCCGGCTCACAGCGAAGAGTCTGGAGACGAAAGAAGTAGAGGCGGAATGGAACGCACAAATAGAAAAAGTACGAGCGGCGGGGATTCGTCCAACACATCTCGATGGTCACAAACACGTTCAGATGCTTCCGGGACTTTTTGCCGTTGCGTTGCGTCTTGCCAAGAAACATGGAATCGAGGCAGTGCGGGTGGCGCACGAGGCGTCAAGCCTGAGGGCCGCGCTGACCAGCGGAAGCGAAGCAACGGGCGTGATGCTTAAACAAGGAGTGCAGGCCCGAGGATTGAAACTTCTGGCGCGGGACGCCCGCGAAATGACAGAGCGCGCCGGAATTAGCACGGCGGATTATTTCTGCGGCATCGCACAGACCGGGGTGTTGACCAAAAAAGGCGTGCAGCAATTGCTGGCAAGCCTGCCAGAAGGAACCACTGAATTGATGTGCCATCCTGGTTACGCGGACGCGGACCTGGAAAAGAGCGCCACCCGGCTGCAGAAATCGCGGCAAACGGAACTGGAAATACTTACCGACAAGGAGATTCGAAAAAGTATCGCTGCACTGGGGATTCGCCTGATAAACTATGGAGAGATTGGCGTAACAGGAACATGAGCAACGAATCGGAAATTCGATATTCGATTGTCGTACCGTTCTTCAATGAGCAGGAGAATGTTCCTGCCCTCTATATGAAGTTGACGGAAGTGATGGACTCGATCGGCGAGTCCTACGAACTGGTGTTCGTGGACGATGGCAGCCGCGACAATTCTTTTCGCGTCCTTTCAGAAATTTATGAGCATGACCGCCGCGTCAATTTGATTCGCCTGCGCCGGAATTTCGGCCAGACCGCAGCGCTCAAGGCGGGATTCGATTTTGCTCGTGGCGCCATTATCATCTCCATGGACGGCGACCTGCAGCACGATCCGGAAGAAATCCCGCGATTCCTGGAAAAAATCGAAGAGGGATATGACCTGGTGAGCGGCTGGCGGCACGCGCGGCGCGATCACTGGCTGATGCGGCAAATTCCAAGCCGCGCCGCCAACTGGATGATGGCCAAACTTTCCGGCGTCGAATTGCACGACTTCGGCACCACCTTCAAGGCCTACCGCCGGGAAATCATTCAAGAAATTCAATTGTACGGCGAACTGCACCGCTTCATTCCAGCCCTGGCGAGCACTACGGGCGCAAGAATTGCGGAAGTGCCGATCGAAAACCTGCGACGAAAAAGTGGTAAATCAAACTATGGAATCGGCAGGACCATCCGGGTTTTTCTAGACTTATTGATGGTCAAGTTTTTATTGGATTATTCGACCAGGCCGTTGCAATTCTTTGGGTTGCTGGGTTTGGCGGGCGCGGGTTCGGGAACATTGCTCGGCGCCTACGTAGTGTTCAAGAAGCTTTTTTACCACATTTCCGTCATGCAGGAGCATGGCCCGCTAATGCTGCTTTCGATTGCACTGCTGGTCAGCGGCATACAATTCATTTCCATGGGATTGCTCGGCGAAATTATGGCCCGCACCTATTACGAATCGCAGAACAAACCGATCTACACTCTGCGCGAAGTAAAAACTCACCGCAAGGAAGCGGGTGACTCAGCGGAACAAGCGCGCCCGTTCGGGACGTCGGATCATTAGCGGCTTGAGGCACCCTCTGGATTCACCCACCAAGCGAAATTTCACCAACATTGGAATAATCCTCGCATTCTGGGTGCTCATCTACGTACCCGGCCTCTTCTCCCCTCCGTTGCTGGATGACGCCGATTCGGTGCATGCGGAGGCAGCAAGAGAGATGCTGACCCGCCACGACTATGTGACGCTTCATGCCGACGGCATCCGCTATTTCGATAAGGCGCCACTGTTGTATTGGCTGACAGCCGCGAGCTACTCACAATTTGGATTTACCGAGTTCGGTACGCGACTGCCGTTGATGTTGTTTGTGCTGGTCCTCCTGCTGGCGAGTTATGCACTCGGAAGGCAATTAGGCGGCGACAGCGCGGGACTATTTGCGGCCTTGATTCTTGCCACGGCTGTCGGCCCGTACCTATACACCAGATTTTTGATCCCGGATATCATCGTGGGATTGTGGCTGACGATCACGGTGCACCTTTTGTGGCAAAGTCTGCACGAGGAAAAGCCCTCGCTCCTACTTTGTGCGGGCCTGGCAATTGTTACCGCGCTTGACGTGCTTACCAAGGGCTTGATCGGCCTGGTATTCCCTGTCGGAATTATTCTCGTATACGTGCTGATTACCGGAAATTACCGTCAAGTCCTCAAGCTGCGGCCCCTTTTTACGACCGTGGTGTTTTTCATAGTGGCCGCGCCCTGGCACGTCTTGGCAACTCTGCGGAATCCGGCGCAAGGCGAAAGCAAAGGCTTTTTCTGGTTTTATTTCATCAACGATCAGATCAACCGGTATTTGAATAAGCGGATACCACACGACTACAACAAAGTTCCCTTTCTGCTTTTCTGGGGATTGATCCTGGTGTGGTTATTTCCCTGGAGCCCGTATGTAATTTCGGGCCTGCGCCAGGTGCCGGTGCGATGGAAAGAGTGGCGCGGACAACTCTCGGAAGAAAGACGCGCGGCGCTGCTGCTCGCCATCTGGGCGATCGTAATTCTTGGATTTTTTAGTTTTTCCACGCGCCAGGAATATTATGTACTGCCCGCTATGCCGGCGCTCGCGTTGCTGGCAGGGATGTGGTTCGCGAACGAAGAGAAGTCTTCGTGGGACAGCCCCATACGGCGCGGCGGAAGAGTATGCGCTACGATTTTGCTCGTATTGGGAATTTTGATCTTCCTGATCGCAGGCACGCTGGCCATTGTTCTTCCGCCCCTTCCGCCGGGAACCGATTTCGCGGACGCGCTACGAAAGGATTCCGACCTCTACACGCTCTCGATGGGGCATCTGTTTGATCTGACGCCGAAAGCTCTTGGGGCGTTCCGTTTGCCGCTCGTGCTGACCAGCGTGGGATTTTTCGCGGGCACAACGCTTAATTGGTGGTTTCGCAGACGAAATGACACAAGAAAAGGAAACCTGGCATTGGCCGGCATGATGGTCGTCGCGCTTTGTGCCGTGCATCTGGCGTTGGGAGTTTTCTACCCGGTGCTGGGTTCGAAAGCGCTTGCGGACGCTTTAACTCGCGAATATCAACCCGGCGACGTGGTGGTTTGCGACGGCGAGTACGCTAACGCTTCCAGCGTAAATTTTTATACCGGGATTCCATTGCGGATCTTGAATGGCAGAGAGAACGCTCTGTGGTATGGATCATATTTCCCGGATGCTCCAAAGATTTTTGACGATGACGATTCGTTCCAGAAATTGTGGAGCAGTCCGCAAAGAGTATTTTTTCTGACTTTCGACGCGCGCGGGCCCGAAAAAGTGCGCACAATGGGAGCTCCCTACTATCAATTGCTGCGTTCCGGCGAAAAGGGAGTTTATAGCAATCAACCATCGCGTCGCGAAGCCGTCCGCTGACGGAAGGCCAAGTGCCAGGCGCAAGAACCACATCGGAGGACGATCGTGAACCGAGAACAGTTTTACGCAATCATGAACGGTGAAGGGACGCTGGATTATGAAGTCTATCTGCGC
>Ga0070697_100000917_pt1 | contig 22173 bp, 18 predicted proteins | sample KBSK1501metaG_FD_65475 | JGI IMG/M metagenome (GOLD analysis project Ga0070697, IMG submission 65475) | Corn, switchgrass and miscanthus rhizosphere microbial communities from Kellogg Biological Station, Michigan, USA - KBS K1-50-1 metaG | ecosystem: Host-associated > Plants > Roots >... | reverse complement strand
GAAGTGCGCATGGTCCGGTTCGAAGAAGAGCTGACTCAGGCAGGAGTTGATCCGGATGATCTTTCTCCACCAACTTCCACGCTTGACGTGTTCACGCATTTGCTTAGTCGCGTGCTGCTTTTTCTCGTACTGATTGTGCCGGCGACTCTGGGATTCCTCGTGCATTACCCGGCCTACCGGCTGGGTGGTTATCTTGCTACCAGGATTTCGAAAGATGACGACGATGTGGTTTCCACGGTCAAGATACTCTCGGCTATGTTGTTGTTTCCCCTGACCTGGCTGCTCGCGGCGATCGCCGGTTACAAGCTTGAAGGGTGGACGTTGGCACTGGCTGCCCTGACGCTAATCCCCGCGGCTGGCTATCTCGCGATTCTTTTCTTCGAAGGTCTTGATAGGTTTATGGGCGGGCTTCGAGCCCTCGCGTTCTTCCTGGTGAGACGGAGGTTCTTCGTCCGGCTGCTTGCCGAGCGTAAAGCAATTCGCAGCGAAATTCTCGCCCTTGGAAGGGAGACCGCGAATCTCAACCGCTGATTGTTGTTACCTGGTTGGGCGAGGGGGAAGGGGAAACTGGGTTTGCCGCCAGATCCTTATTTAGTTTTGGTTTGACGCGTATTTCGTTCTTGCTCTTACGCTCCAAATTGCATTTCTCGTTCGCTTATTTTTTGCGTGCCTTGGCTGCGTTCTTTGACCCCTTCGCAGCACCCGCGCGCTTCTTACCCGCAGATCTGACGGTTCGACCCTTGCGGCCTTCGCTCTGGACTCTGCCAGCCTTGATCAGATTTTCATAACTTCCGCGCACGACATTTCGCGCGACCTTCAGCGAGTTAGCTAACTCACGTTCACTCGGCAGATAACTACCAACCGTCATGGCCCCGGATTCTATAAGGCTAGTGAGTTGGTCCGTAATCTGTTTGGTCATTGATTCCGGACGCTTGCGATTGACACGTATAGTTGTTTTCACTCTAACTTCCCTCCTCGGTCTCGTTCAAGTTTTTGGGGTATTGGAATTTTATGCAGGCAAGATTGATGTGTCAACAGGACCATGCAAAGTCGAAGGTCCAAAGTCCAAGGTCTGTTTTGCAAGGCGAGCCTAGGCCGCGGCCATTTCAATGACGCAAGCCCTGGAAAACAGACTTTGGACCTTTGGACCTTCGACTTTGAACTCTTCATAAGGCTTTGTGGCTCCGAAGTATCTCCAGCGTCCGGTCCAGTGGCAGCGCTTCAACTGTATGGCCACGGCCGGTTGTTGTGGTGGCGCGAAAGAGGGAATTGTAGATGGCCTCTTCGGTTGCTTCGATGACGGCAAGAAACAGAGGCGACATCGAATCGTTAGGCAAGACTTTGAAATTGCGCGGTAGATTTCGCGTCGCTGGTTCGCTTGAAGTCTGTATCCGTAGGTCAGTTGAAGTTGAAAAGGCGATCGCGTAGTCGCCGCTGCCGTTGCTGCCGGCGGCGCCGGTTCTCGCCAGCCCCAGCATTGAGCGCGCGGCCATTCGACTCAGATTGCGAGCCTCAACCGGTGCATCAGTGGCAATGACAATGATGATCGATCCATCCGGAGTATTGGGATAACAGGGACTTGGATTTGGCGGTTTGCGGCCATCTTGCCGGTTGCACCCGCCCATGGTGGCACTCGCAAGTTCGTCTTTCAAGTAGTACTTGCCCAACTCGCGTCCGACCGGCGCCCCATTGATCGTCAATACGCCGCCGAAGTTCGTTTGCACCAGGACGCCCACGGTGTAGCCGCCCAGCTTGGCGGGTAGTTTTCGCGAAGCCGTGCCGATTCCTCCCTTAAATCCAAACGCAACCGTGCCGGCGCCGGCGCCGACAGATCCTTCCTCAACTGTACCGCCCTTTGCACTCTTGATGGCATTGAAAACGTCTTCGCGCGAGATGTGCCGCCCGCGAATGTCGTTGAGGTATCCATCGTTCGTTTCAGCAACAACAGGATTCACAGACTGCACATCTTCGTTGCCTGGTAAAGAGAGCATGTAGTCAAGCAGCGCATCGGCCGCGCGAGGTACGCTCAGAGTAGACGTGAGCACAATGGGGGTTTCAATTTCACCCAGCTCGTTGACCTGTGTGGAACCCATCAATTTGCCGAAGCCGTTTCCGACAAATATTGCCGCCGGAACTTTCTCACGAAACAGATTGCCATGGTGAGGCAAGATGACGGTGACACCGGTGCGTATATTTTCGCCGCGAATGATCGTGGTATGGCCAACCATTACGTCGCTGACATCCGTGATTGCGTTTAGTGGGCCAACCGGAAGTACACCCACGCTGATACCGGCCTCGCGTGCGCGCGGCCGGAGCTTCTCGTGCGGAATTGAAGAACCCGAGAAAGGATGGGCCGCGAATAAGGTCGTGGTTAACAGGAGAACAAGAATCAGGCCGGGGTGGCGGGACCTGTCGGCGCGAGGCTCCTTGTTTACGGTGACATTTTCCGCGTGGTTCTTCATAGCGCTTTGCTGGGATCGCGGGCGTCCCACCCGCCTGCGTACCAGAAAATCAAGCATCCCTTTTTGAATTTAACGCGCGGCAGTGGCGGGCGAGACGCCCGCGGTCCCAGGGAAGAGCTTGAGTTATTCATTAATCAGTTCGCGAAGATTGCGATTAGTGCGGGGATTGTAAGCCACAACAATCCCTTCAAGAGGAAGAAAACAATTCCCCAGAATCCAAGTTTCTTGATCCAGGTCTTTAAACTCATTTCAATTTTGCTAAGCCGCAAGCGACTCGAGGCGCGGTCCTCTTCACCCGCCAGCTTCCTTTATCCTTATTGTATCCTTCCCCAGGCGCTGGTTTTCCAGTTATCAATGGCCGCGGCTCCGACAATCCAGGGCGGAAGTGGCATTAACAACATTTCTGAGAGCGCACAGACATACGGTTCATACATTCCTCGCAGCTCAGCCAGTTTCTGTTCCGCTTCCTCTCCGTCGCGCAAGTTGGTGTTGTTCTTCGCGAGAATCTCTCTGATTCGTCCGAGTTCACCAGGCTTGAGCCGACTGGCGCCGGGTTTCGGAGTAGAGGGCATCGTTCTGAATACTTGTGCCAGATCGACTACTGCGTGGCGCGCCATTGCAAAGGTCAGCTTTGCTTGCCAGGTGGGAGTGTCTCCCACCCCCACCAGCACCAGCGCGCACGTGTCGAGGATCGTAGTTAAGGCACTCAGCCAGGACTGATTGTCGTGTTGTGAACGAAAATAACAGAGCACCGGATATGACAGGTGACTTTCGAGCAACTCCGCCGACCAGTGCTCCCATTCATGAAGAACTAAATTGAGATCGTCCAGGTTCCCACTTTCCCCATGCCGGCGCAGCATTTCCGCCGCACTCGAGGGCGAGCCGGCGCGCGCATCAAGCAGCGCGATGTTAACCTCTCGTCGCGAGAATGCTCCATAGAGAACCGGAAGGTAGCCGATGACTATTGCCAGAAGTCCAAAACCATTGGCTGCCTCGATAACGGCGATGGCCCGGCCAAGCGGGAACGCCGCAACAATGTCGCCGTAACCGAGCGTAAAAAACGTCTCGCCGCTGATATAAAGATACGATGCAAAGTGTCCAGTTTCCTCGGGAACGTTAAGCCTTGTTTGCAGACCCCAGTGCAACGTCGCATACCCAAGTATTAGCCCGGCGGCCCATAGGGCCAGCAGCAGCAGCAGCGAAATGGGGCCAAACGTTCCCAGATACTTCTCCTGCCGCTTGCGGTTGCGCATTGCCCGCACTAAGCCCGAGCAGATGCTCCACATCGATATGTAGAACAGGTTGGTCAAACGGAGACGCCTCGTCACGCGCCGCGGCAGTATGATCGTCTCAAACGCATCCCAAAGAATTATCAGGATCAGAACAACGCCAAGGATGACGGCCAGATGTCTCATTCGAGTTCAGCGTATGCGGAATCGATCAGGAAACGTTAGTATTACTTTGATGACGACCAGATGTTATCGTTGAAATGATCTTTTGCACAGATAAATGACGCCTCTAATCATTCACGGACACTTCTATCAGCCGCCACGCGAGAATCCCTGGACCGGAATCATCGATCCAGAACCGGGAGCGCTGCCGTTTCACGATTGGAACGAACGCATTTACGCAGAGTGTTACGGGCCGAACAGCGCGGCCCGGATTGTTGTCGACAGTGCAGCGCAGGCCGTCAATAACTACGCGCATATCAGTTTTGATTTTGGACCGACCCTGCTCTCCTGGCTGCAGCAACATCATGTGGAAACTTACAGCCGCATCATTGCTGCCGACTCTCAGAGCGCCTTAAGGTACGGTGGACACGGCAATGCCATAGCGCAGGCCTACAATCATGCAATCCTACCGCTCTGTAACGAGCGCGATCAAAACACGCAAGTGCGTTGGGGCATCGCTGATTTCCGTTATCGATTCGACCGTGAGCCCGAGTCGATGTGGTTGCCCGAGACAGCTTGCAACGATGACGTGCTCGGTGTGCTGATCGATGAAGGATTGCGTTTTGTTATTCTCGCTCCGCAACAGGCCCAGCGGGTTCGCAGCAATTCTGTCCTACCTGGTGAATGGCATACGGTCAGTCGCGACACCATCGATACGGGTGTTGCCTATCGCTATTTCCATGGCGATGGCTCCGGACGATCTATTGCGGTGTTCTTTTATGATCGAAAACTGGCCCACGATATAGCCTTCGAGCAGGCGCTGGCCTCGAGCAAAGTGCTGGTAGATAGCTTCGCGCAACGAAGAGCAGAGGCTGCGGGTTTGATCAATATTGCCACCGACGGTGAAACCTATGGGCATCATCACAAGTTTGGTGACCTTTGCCTGGCCTACGCACTCCAGGTCGATGCGCCGGCCCGCGGATTTGCGCTTACAAACTATGGCGAATACTTAGAACGGTTTCCGCCGGAGCTGGAAGTCGAAATCAACAATGGTGAGAGAGGCGAAGGTAGTTCATGGAGTTGCGTGCACGGCGTTAGTCGTTGGATTCGCGATTGCGGTTGTCACACCGGCGGCGAGCCCGGCTGGAACCAGGCCTGGCGCGGACCGTTGCGGGCAGCGCTCGATTTTTTGCGGGACGACGCAGCGGTTTATTTTGAAGCGACGCGCGGTGAGCTGTTTACCGATCCGTGGCTTGCCCGCGACGATTCAGTTAGTTTGGTCCTGGACGAATTCAAGTCGCGCGAAGAGTTTCTCCGCCTGCATGCACCCCGCGAGCTGACTCGGCAACAACAACAGAGGGCGCTCGGATTTCTCGAAGTGCAGCGGAATGCGCTGCTGATGTATACGAGTTGCGGCTGGTTCTTCAGCGACATCTCCGGCATTGAACCGATTCAGATTCTGAAGTACGCCGGTCGTGCGCTTGATCTCATGAATCAACTTGGTCTGCCCTCACCGCGCGAGCGATTCCTCGAGATACTAGCGGAGGCGAAAAGCAATCGTAGCGAGTTGGGAAACGGCGCCGACGTCTTTCGTCGCTTCGTTGATCCGTTGCAGGGAAGACCGGAAAGCGCCGAACTTCTTGTGACTTAAATCCTTCAGCGAGTCGGCGAAGCCGACGGCAGAGTGTAGCCCCGGGTGGAGCGAAGCGGAACCCGGGGATCGAGATGAGATTTGATTTTGAGCCCGCGTTAGCGGGCGATAGAGCCCGTGCGCAATGACGACGAAAAAACCTTCAACCAGGAAGAAACGGCTTGCCAGTTCGCGAGCAAGCAAAACCATCGTCTCAAAAACCCGCGCGTCAGAGTCTCCAGAATCGCAACCAGAACCAATCCTCGGTGAACTCGACCTCTATCTCTTCGGCGAAGGTCGTCACGAACTGATCTATGAAAAGCTCGGCGCACACGAGATAACCCACGATGGCGTGAAGGGAGTTTCATTTGCAGTCTGGGCGCCAGCGGCTGCGCGGGTAAGCGTGGTGGGCAACTTCAATGCCTGGGACGGCACGCGAAACCCGATGCGTCGCTTGGGCGGTTCCGGCGTTTGGGAAACGTTTATTCCCGAACTGCAATCAGGCGAACTGTACAAGTATCAGATCCAAGCGCCCGGTCTGCCGTCCTTTCTCAAGGCGGATCCTTACGCATCATTTGCAGAAGAGCCACCTGACACGTCGTCGATCGTATACGAGTCAAACTATCGGTTTCGTGACTCCCGCTGGATGAAAAAGCGCGCCGGCCGCGAACACTTTCGCCAGCCGCTATCGATTTACGAAGTTCACTTTGGATCATGGCGTCGCAAGTTAGGAGATGAAGCGGAGCCGCGGGCGTTTACTTATCGCGAGATGGCCGAGCCACTGGCCGAATACGTCCTGGCGATGGGTTTCACGCACGTCGAGTTCCTGCCGTTGAAGGAGCATCCTTACGGACCGTCATGGGGTTACCAGGTCAGCAACTACTACGCTCCCTCAGCGCGCTATGGAACGCCCGACGATCTTCGTTACTTGATCGATTATCTGCACCAACGTGGCATTGGCGTCATCATGGATTGGGTGCCGGCGCATTTTCCCAAAGACGCTTTTACCCTCGGGCGTTTCGATGGCACCGCGCTTTACGAACATCTCGACCCGCGCAAGGGCGAACATCCCGATTGGGGTACTTACATTTTTAACTACGGCCGCAACGAAGTGCGCAACTTCCTGCTGGCGAACGCGCTCTACTGGTTCAAGGAGTTTCATCTCGATGGCCTGCGCGTTGATGCAGTGGCGTCGATGCTTTATCTCGACTACAGCCGCAAGGAAGGCGAGTGGATCGCGAATGAGTTTGGCGGGCGCGAGAATCTGGAAGCGATATCACTCCTGAAGCAACTGAACGAAGTAGTTCATCGCGAGTGTCCCGGCGCCATGATGATTGCGGAGGAGTCGACTGCGTGGCCGCAGGTTAGTCATCCGGTTTATGCCGGCGGGCTGGGCTTTGATTTCAAGTGGAACATGGGCTGGATGCACGACACGCTCAAATATTTCCAAACTGATCCACTCTTCCGCGGCGGCAATCACAATGCGTTGACGTTTGGCTTGCTTTACGCGTGGAGCGAAAATTTTATCCTGCCGTTTTCGCACGACGAGGTTGTGCACATGAAAGGCTCGCTGCTTAACAAGATGCCCGGAAGTGTTGAGCAGAAGTTCGCGAACCTGCGCGCTCTCTACGGCTACATGTGGGCGCATCCGGGTAAGAAACTCTTGTTCATGGGCGGGGAATTTGGTCAGTGGCGAGAATGGAACGAAACCGAAAGCCTCGATTGGCATCTGCTGGAAGACCCGGCGCACAAGGGTGTGCAGAACTTAATCAGCGATCTCAACCGCATCTACCAGAAAAAGAATCCCCTCTGGGAAGTGGACGGCGAGCCGGCAGGCTTTCAATGGATCGACGCGAACAACGCGCAAGAAAATATCGTTTCGTTTATCCGTCGTTCGCCGTCGACGGCCGGCTCGCCACCAAAGAATCGTGAATTGATTTGCGTAGGAAACTTTGCGCCGGTTTTGCGTGAGAATCACCAGCTCGGGCTACCGCGGAAGGGAACCTATCGCTTAATGGCAAACACTGACGACGAGATCTATGGTGGGAGTGGAATGAAGCTGCCGAAGTCGATCAAGGCTGAGGAGAAACCAATTCACGGCCAGCCGTTTTCAGCGACTATTACACTGCCGCCGTTGGCAACGTTGTGGTTCCAGTCGCCAACTAACCAAGCGACGCGAAAAGCAAATTGACTGCAAGGGTACAACCGATGAATAGGTTCTCATTGACTATCGTCTTCCTTTGTCTCATCCCAATCGCTTCCAGCGCCCAGACTGGTCAGCGCCTAAACATTGACGGAGCTACAACCTTACGAAATAAGCAGGCTGCGATCGATACCGAAGCTTATAGGAAACAAGTTTTTGTCAGTTTTGCTCATTACGGAGTAACGACAGACCAGCCTGCGTCGAGAATTGAATCGGACGAGTCAAAGAAGAGCAAAGAGAGTAAACCTGAGGCAGTCGTTTGGTTGCGGTTGCAAAACGATTCGCCCCTTCCGATCAGAATTCCGAGTCCGAGTATTTACTCCTCGAATTCTCAATGCTCTTTTGAGTTGGCACGCGGCAATAAGATTTTCGGCTTGTGTGACGGCAGTGAGATCACTGTTTGGTTTGGGTTGGAAAGTCAGAATAGCCGGCCCATGCCCTACGCCTTTGATTTTGGTTCAAACGCAGTCTTGCTGCCAAAGACATCCGTTCTGTTCGCTGTTCCGCGTGCAGTTATGGAGAATGGAAATGCGATTCGGTTCGACTTCACGTTTATGAAGGATGGCGGAGCTAACAAGATTGAAGACTACGGCACGCCGAAACCATTGAGATTCAGAGAATCGGATCTGCCAATGATCTATTGACGAAGACGCGTTATTTGAGTTTAGGTTCGATCTTATCAAGACGATCTTCGACATCTCGCAGGTGAGCGCGGTTTTCTCGCATGACAGCCTCGAGACGATCCAAACGCTTGCATAGTTCGCGTCTGGTTTCGACAATTTCCTGTATGACTTGCTCCCAGATAGGTTTAATAACGTAACTGCGAGCTTCCAGTTTTTGAGGACGGGAATTCATGCGTACGGACAAACTCGACCGTAAGTAGGTGGAGTATTCGCGGTTTCGCTCATGTAAATAAGCGGGGGCAAGCCCGCCTTCCTGACCTTAGAGATATTCCAGGTTGTCGCTCGGGCGGTCAGGTTGAACCTCTGCCAGGTTGGCAAGACACTTCAAGTCGAAGTGCTTGAGGTGAACCAGTCGTTGGCCAATCATGTCGACGCCCGCCAGACTTTGCTCCAAAACGATGTAACCGATCAGCGGTTCGTACTCACCACGTTCGGGTTTCATTTCCACGAAAGCGACTTCGTTAAGAATGGCCCGGAATCCTTCGATTTGAATCCTTACGGGGCCACACACTTCTGCGGCGACCCTCTCCTGCGTGGCTGTCTCAACTTCGATTTCTGTTAAGAACTCCAGCTTACCCAGCCGCTCTTTCCATGCGCTCGGCAAGACCATTAGCGACGCACCGGTATCTACCAGGGCATCGCAGGTTAGCGCCTTCGAGAGATCGGCGGCGTTTTCTATAGTGACGGAAGCGACTATTCTGCCCACATTCATGTCCTGCTACTCCTAACAGTGAACTATACACCCGTCGAAAAGAGCCAGTGAACCTATAGAGATCACATTCCAAGCTTCATGAAAGAGTCTTTGCTGTCTTCGTGGACTACCTTCGCAAACTATTGATCGTGTATCTTCGCCTCAAATGATCAGCTGGGACGACCTTCGCAAACAGTTTCCGGTGACGGAAAACTCAACCTACCTCAACGCTGCGGCGGCAGGCCCCTTGTCGCGAGCAACCACGGCGGCGGCGACTGAGTATTACCAGCAGATGATGAACGACGGAGATATTCATTGGGATGAGTGGTTGGAAAAACGCGAAGACGTGAGACGCAGAGTCGCCAGGTTCATCAACGCCGAGCCGGATGAGATTGGACTCACCACCAACACCTCTTCCGGTATGAACGTCATCATCGACGCGCTCGAAACTCACGGTGAAGTCATTTCATGCGATCTCGAGTTTCCCGTCTCGACGCTGCCTTGGATGAATCGCCGCATCCCCGTTCACCTGGTTCAATCGATCGCCGGCGGCGTGATAATCGGTGACATACGCGGCGCCATGAATGTGCGCACCGGAATTATCTGCATGAGCCATGTTCAGTATTCCAGCGGTTTCCGAATCGATCTTGAGGAGTTGGGAAACGCAAAGGGAGGACACGCCCTCGTCGTTAATGCAGCGCAGTCGGCAGGAGTTTTCGAAATCGACGTGAAGCGTATGAAGATCGACGCCCTCTCCGCCACGGGACACAAATGGATGCTTTCGGGATATGGCAGCGGGTTCGTCTACCTATCCCGAGAATTGCAGGAGCGATCGAAACCGCGCGCGATTGGTTGGTTGAGCGTCGAGGATCCTTATGGGGATCGCAACAATGAGATTCACTTGCGCCACGATGCCGCGGCGCGCGCTGAACTTGGCTGTCCTCACTTCGCCGGGATGTTTGCCCTGGGCGCGTCGGTTGAACTCATAGCGACCTTAGGGATGAAGAACATCGAGGAGCGGGCGCTTGAACTCAATCGATTTCTGACTAACCGGTTGATTGACTCCGGCTGGAGAGTTCTTTCACCGATTGCCGACGAGCGCATGCGTTCGGCGGAGACGCTGTTGGAGGTTGACGATCCTGCGGCTGTAGTTGCGAAGCTTGCCGAGCGAAAGATAATTGTTACGAAGAAGCCGCAGGGAATTCGTATTGCTACCCACTTCTTCAACAACGAAGCGGATGTTGAGCGATTAGTAACGGCGCTGTCGACAAAGAGTTGATCCAACAGCTTGGGGTAGCAACCGGTTCTGAGAAGGGCCGCATCAATTAAAAGAATTAGAGAAATGGCACGACTAACTTCTCACGCTTTCCGAGTCCTTCTCGTACTGACAGCGCTTTGCGTTCAGGCTCGCGCACAAAACCCGCCGCAGCCAGCACCACAACCGGATGACGTCCTCCGCATCAACACCGAACTAGTCCAGACCGATCTGATGGTCTTTGGTAAACAAGGCCATTTCGTTGATGGCCTACAGCGCGAACAGTTTGAGCTAACCGTAGACGGTAAGCCACAACCAATCTCCTTCTTTGAGCAGGTCAGAGCTGGAAGTTCCAAAGAGCGGGCCCAACTCGCGGTTGTCACTAATAATTCTGCTCCCTCTGAAAAGACAACTCCAATAAATGATAGCCAGGGACGTACGATAGTCTTCTTCATTGATGATTTACATCTTTCTTTAGACAGCCTGGGACGAACGCGCAAAATGCTCGCGCGGTTCATCGACCAGGAGATGAACGATAATGATCATGTGGCAATCGCTTCCACCAGCGGCGATATAGGTTTCCTACAGCAGTTCACTGATAACAAATCCGTGCTGCACGCCGCTGCCGGCCGTCTGACCCAGCATCCATATAACGTACGCGATATGACTGATGTAACCACGCCAATGACCGAATACATGGCGCTCACGATTGAACGCAAGGATGACCCGGGAGTTCTTGATTTTTATATCGACGAATGTTTGCGGGCGGCCTATCCGTTGAAATACAGACGCGCGTCGTGCGAAGTACAAGTGAAAAGCCGAGCGCGCCTGATCTTGCTTCAGGCGGCTTCAGTGACCCTGAACACGTATGCAGGGCTTGAAAGTTTAATGCGTTCCTCGGCGCAAATGTCGGGACGCAAACTCGTGTTTTTTATTTCTGACGGATTCTTATTGGATACGGGTCCACGGAACGCTGACCCACGCGGCAAGCTAACGGAGATTACCGATGCGGCACTGCGTGCTGGGGTAGTGATCTATACGATCGACGCCCGCGGGCTGTTTTCCGGCCTGCCCGGAGTTACTAACGACGTGCCGTTTGATAAGCAGAACCGTCTGGAAAGCGCCAATTTGCGAGAAGGACCCGCCTCACAGGATGCGCTTAACGCGATCGCTGAAGATACTGGCGGCCGGGCTTTGCGCAATCAGAACTATTTTGACAAGTGGGTTAATAAGATTCTCGACGAGACTTCAAACTATTATTTGCTTGCGTGGCGGCCTAACAAAGAAGAAGAAACCGCCACGACGTTCAAGAACATTAAGGTACGGGTTATAGACCATCCCGAATACACGGTGCGTCTACCCCGCGGGTTTCTTAAGGCAAATCCGACGCTGGCTTCGAAGCCAACGACTACCGTTCAAGTACCGGCACAACCGCACCAGGAATTACAGCAGGCCCTCACGGCGGCTCACCCCAAACATGAGATCCCACTTACTCTTTCAGTTGTCTATCTGGATACGCCCGAGCATGGCCCGGTTCTGACAGCCTCAGTACGGGTGGCAAATGAAGCGCTATCGTACGAAGGTGTCGAGGGCAAACAAGTGGCGACAGTTGATGTGGCCGGCGTGATAGTAAATGACCGGGCCAAATCGGCGAGTTCCTTTCAGACTCGCCTGACGATCAACTCAGCAACCTCAAATAGCACCGCCGAGGATGAATCTGCCACCATTTATAACTATCGACTCCCACTCGCGCCCGGCCTTTACCAGGTGCGAATTGCAACCCGCGACCGCAAAAGCGGGCAGGTTGGCAGCGCCCAACAGTGGATTGAGATACCCGACCTCGCGTTGCATCGTTTGAGCTTGAGTAGCTTGCTCCTGGGTTTACAGAATGTGCAGCAGCGAGGAGCAACGACTGGTGCGGCAGGAAATCCTCAAGTGCAATTCAGCACGGACCACCGTTTCGCTCGGAACTCCCGGCTTAATTTCCTGGTATTTCTTTACAACACCGCTCGCGGTGGGAGTGGGAAATCAAAACCAGAAGTAGTGATTCAAGCTCGGCTGCTGCGTGGCGGCCAAGTGCTCAGAATGATGCCCATGCTGAGAGTTTCCGCTGAGACGCAAGACTTGGCGCGCCTCCCATTCGGTGGCGAAGTCCCGCTGGACTCGCTGCCTTCAGGACAATACGTAATAGAGATTATCGCGACGGATCAGATCGCGAGGAGTAGCGCATCGCAAAAGGCCAGGATCACAGTGGAGTGAACTGGCAGTCGGAGAGCGCCTGCGACCAATCATTCTCCCTGAGCCGTCCTGTTATTGAAGCCCGGTCGCTACGGCTCCTGCGCCTGATAGGCATAGAATTATTTTCGTGTGGGCCTTTTGCGGTTTGCAGGTTTTGGTTTCTTCGTAGCAGTTGGCTTTGGAGAATCGCTAAAGTAGTTTCGTGCCAGCTTGATAAAAGTCTGCACAATTGGTGAATCGTAGCCGCCAGTCAGCCTGGCAACACCCAGCTCCCAGTTGATGTGTGCGCCCTCAATCCACCATCTAACCAGCCGGCCCTTATCAACTGCCTCGCTAACTGTTTGTAGCGGCACAATACCTACGCCCATGTCTTCTTCGACCATGCGACGGATCGCGGCTTGCCGGCTCAGCTCCATCGAGACGTGAAGCGTCACTCCCGCCTGTGCGAAAAACTGATCGATCAGCCGGCGTGTGTTCCCTCCGCGCTCGCCCAGAATTAGCTTTTCGCCGGCGAGCGTGTAGGCGCTGATAGTGCGTTGTTTGGCCAGCCGGTGACGTGGCGAGGCGACTGCTACGAGTTGATCCTGGCTCAGCCTTTCAGTGTTGATGCCACGCGCTTCCACCGGTAGCGAGACAAAAGCCACGTCGAGTTCGCCGGCAAGAATCTGCTGAACCAAAGCTTCGCTGGTTCCGGATGCAACTGTGACCTCAGCGCCTGCGTGCTGTTTGCGCAGGTCTTTTAAGAGCTTGGGCAAAACATCGGTTGTGACCATGGCCGAGGCACTGCCGACTCGCAACCTTCCGCGTTCCGCGCCGGCCAGTTCGGCAATCTCATCAACCGCCGCATCGTGATCGCGGAGGATTTGACGCGCTCGCTGCAGCAATTGCTCGCCGGCTTCCGTAAGCATCACGCGACGTGGCGCGCGAATAAACAGTTTCGCGCCCAGCTCATTTTCGAGTTGTCTGATCTGCATACTAATGGCGGCCTGAGTGACGTGAACGCGCTGTGCGCCGGCGGTGAATGTGCCCAATTCTGCGATAGAGATAAAGGCTCGGAGTTGTCGAATTTCCATAGGGATCAGGATTCCAATGCGTTGCCGGAGTTAACAAACCGTTACAGGGTGTTATCAGGGACGGTTATTGTAATAATAAAATCTTTTAGTTTCCATTATAAATTGCGCTTACCTAGAATGGACTGGAGATGGCCCATTAAAACTAACAAGCGCCGTCCACCCGACTATGGTCACCACCGATAGAAGACAAGCAGGGTTTGCGAGCACTCTCCGGCCACCGTCAAGACGCGCAGTTGTTGGAGTTGACGGAGGCGGAACGAAAACTCGGGCAGTGATTCTCGCCGCTGATTTCCGGGTAATCGGAGAAGGTCTGGCGGGTGCATCAAATCCATTGCGAGTGGGTATTGCCAGCGCCGCCACCGCTATTCACGAAGCGATAGATCGCGCTTGCGAGGCTGCACAAATGCGGCGCACCGACCTTATTGCGGCGGAGATTGGACTGGCTGGCGCTCGTCGGAGGGAATTGAACGCGCGTATGCGCGAAGCGCTACTCGGCCTGGGCATCGGTGAAATTGTTGTCGTTGGCGATGCGGACATTGCGCTATATGGCGCCACTGAAGGTGAGCCCGGGTTGATCGTGATCGCCGGTACCGGCTCGATTTGCTGTGGTATAAACGCGCGTCGCAAGACAATCTGCGCGGGCGGCTGGGGTCCGATCGCTGGAGACGAAGGTGCCGGCGCCTGGATCGCGCGTCGAGCGCTGCGCGCCGTCGCTCAGGCAACAGACGGGCGTGGCCCGAACACCTTGCTCATGGGCGCAGCTTGTGCTTACTTCCATGTTTCAGAGCCGCATGATCTATCCACAGCCATCTACGCGCCTACGATGACGAACGAACGACTGGCTGGTTTTGGCAAAGATGTAATCGAAGCTGCGAAGGCGAAGGATCGAGTGGCGCGAGAGATTCTGCGCGAAGGTGGCCGGGAGCTGGGGTTGGCGGCGGGTGCCGTAATTCGCAATCTAAAGCTGGAGGGCGAAGCATTTGAGGTCGGTTACGTGGGTGGCGTTTTCGACGCAGCCGGTGAACTTGTGTTGTCGTCGATGCGTGAAGAGATAAGCTGCATTGCCCCCAAAGCCCATGTGGCACCGCCCAGATTTTCCCCCGCAGTTGCAGCTGCACGGATGGCGTGGGAGCATCTCAACCACATGGCTCTTGCAGTTTGAGCATTTACTATTTGCATTAACTCGAAATCGTTCCTCGGATCAACCAGGCCTGAATGAACTCTGAAACCCCTGATCTACTTCCCATCACTGAACAAGAGAATCTGAAGACGACCTACCTCAGCTCGTCACCTGTTCGCGAAATAATCCGGTTAATGAACGATGAAGACGCGCTCGTTGCTTCTGCGGTTGGGCTGGTTCTTCCGGAGGTGGAGCGGGCGATTGAGGGAATTGTGGCCAGGATTCGCAGTGGCGGCAGACTCTTCTACATCGGAACCGGCACGTCGGGGCGGCTGGGTGTGCTGGATGCCGCGGAATGTCCGCCGACGTTTGGCGTGTCGCCGGATTTGGTTCAGGCCGTTATCGCCGGCGGTTATGAAGCGTGCTATCGTGCGGTCGAAGCTTCAGAAGACGATGCGGATGCAGGTGGAAAAGATTTGCAGGCTCGTGGCTTCACTAACCAAGATGTACTGGTTGGCATTGCGGCGTCAGGTCGCACGCCCTATACCGTGGGCGCAGTAAATCATGCGCGGCGGTGTGGCGCTTTTACGATTGCGATCACCTGTGTTCCGCATTCGCCAATCACCGAAGCTGCCGAAGTCAGCATTGTTCCCGTTGTCGGTCCCGAAGTGGTTGCCGGTTCCACGCGACTCAAGGCCGGCACGGCACAGAAACTCGTTCTCAATATGCTGTCGACAGCAACGATGGTCAGGCTGGGCTACGTCAGCGGAAATCGAATGACAAATGTACTGCCGCGCAACAGCAAGCTGCGAGCGCGTGCCATTCGCATCATCATGGCCGAAAGCGGGTCAGATGAAGAAGCAGCACGGGCTGCCTTGGACAAGTCGGGCGACGACCCGCGTGCAGCTCTGGTCATGATGAAGACAGGGAGCTCCATCGAGGAAGCAAAAGCCGCGCTTGAAGCATCAAGAGGTGTCATTGAACGGGCGGCCATGATGCTCAGAAAGTAGTTAACACTCAGACCTAAGAACCTTATCTTGTCTGTCACCCTTCATCCAGCACTAAACGGCGCACGCGCGTGCATCTTTGACGCGGGCGGGACAATCGTCCATCCGGACTGGGTTCGTCTTTCCGGTATCGCCGCGGAAGTCTCGGGACGCTCCTTCAGTTCCGAGGAGATGGCTCGCGCTTTCGGAGAGATGCTGAGGGCTGTAGGGATTGAGTTACAAGCCGAAGGATTTATTTTGCCGGACGAGATGAAGCGGCCGCACTGGACCTTCCAACGCGTATATGCGGCGCTCGGTCTTGACGAGACGGCCTGTACTGCCGTTATCGAACGCCTGGCCGTTTCGCATGCTCAGCGGCACGTCTGGTGCAGTCCCGATCCAGCGGCCTCGCGGGTACTAGATGACCTGAAACAACAAGGTTTGATTCTCGCCGTTATTTCAAACACTGAGGATGGTCGCTTGATTGATTCGCTTGACGCGGCAGGCATTTCAAACCGCTTCGATCTGCTCATTGATTCGCACCTTGTTGGCTATCGCAAACCCGATGAAGCAATATTCAAACTCACTCTGGAGCGACTTGGTGTCGAGCCCCACGAAGCTGCCTTCGTGGGAGATTCTTATGTGCACGATGCGCTGGCGGCGCGTGCAATGGGACTGCGCGGAGTTCTGCTTGACCCGCTTGACTTACACCCTGAAAGCGTTTGCCCGCGGATCAAAACACTCGACGAGTTGTGTTCGAATGGCGCCACGCTCTAAACAATCGATGTCTCAGGTACTCATAAAAACTCTGTTTGTGCTTCTTGTGCTGATTGCGAGTGGGCCCGGGATTGCGCAAACGAGTCAAGGAATAAAGCAGACTGCTTTGGACCAAAGGGTGCGCGCCGAGGTATCGCAGTTCAAGGGCAAGGTTAGTCTGTACGCGAAGAACCTTGATTCCGGAGCGACCTACGACCTGGGCGGCGACGATCGCGTGTCTACTGCCAGCACAATCAAGATTGCCATCATGGTGGAAGCCTTCGCGCGTGTGAATGAAGGAAAAGCGAAATGGACCGATGAACTCGTCCTGACAAAGGAAAAGAAAGTGGGCGGTTCGGGAATTCTCGAGGAGTTCGCAGATGGCCTGCACCTCACGTTCCGCGACGCCGTGAACTTGATGATGATCATGAGTGATAACACGGCCACCAATCTGGTGATCGATGTCCTGACCGCAGACGCGGTTAACGCTCGGATGGAGTCACTGGGGTTCAAGGAAACGCGTTTGATGCGGCGAGTCTTCGGCGGCGGTGAAAGCCTGGAGGGTAAGAAAGAAGAGAGCAAGCGTTTTGGGCTTGGTCGCACCACGCCACGTGAAATGGTTGCGCTTATGGAGAAACTGGAACGCGGTGAAGTCGTCAGTCCGGCTGCGTCGAAAGAGATGCTGGAGTTAATGAAACGCGAGCAGGGAACTAATGGCCTCTGGCGTGAAGAGTGGCGCGTGCCCAAGGCTACCAAGTCCGGCGCTCTCGACGCTTTGCGCAGCAACATCGGAATTATTTACCACCCGCGCGGGCGCATTGCGATTGCGATCACCTGTAGTGAAATGCCGGAACCGAATTGGACGGTCGACAACCCGGCGCTGCTTCTGATGTCCCGACTCTCGGAAGTTCTGGTTAACGGGTTAGGTTCGACGAAATGAAACCCATTGATCTGGTCATCATCTTTGGCTACCTAATCGGCATCACGTTGTTTGGCGTTTGGTTCTCTCGTAAACAGGAAACCACTCGCGACTACTTTCTCGGCGATCGCACCGTTCCCTGGTGGGCAATCGCCGCTTCCATCGTCGCCACTGAAACCTCGACCATTACTTTCATTTCGGTGCCCGGAATCGCGTTTGCGCGCAACGGGAATTTCCAGTTTATCCAACTCGTCCTCGGCTACCTGCTGGGACGCATAGTTATCTCGCTGCTCTTCATTCCTTCTTATTTTCGCGGCGAGCTGATGACCGTCTATCAATTGCTAGAGCGACGTTTCGGAAATCGCATCAAGATGCTGGCAGCCTCGTTGTTTGTGGTGATGCGCAACATCGCTGACGGCATTCGCCTGCTGCTTACCGCCTTCGTTCTGGCGGCCGTTTACACGGCTTTCCAACCGCAGGCCAACCCGGAAACGATCGTAATCGCGTCGGTGGTACTACTCGGTGTGGTAATGATCATCTTCACTTACTTCGGCGGCATGGAAGCCGTGATTTGGGTTGAGGTGGTGCAGTTGGGAATCTATCTTGCGGGCGCGGCGATGGCGGGCGTAATTCTGATCATGGCCATCAAGGGCGGTTGGGGTCAGGCTGTTTCTCTCGGTGAGCAGTATCACAAGTTCAATTTCATCGATTTTGGAATCAGGCCGACCGCTTACGCCTTTAGCGCGCCTTTTACCAACCGCACGTTTAGTTTCTCCTTGCCGATTGATTTCACGAAAACATACACGCTCTGGGCCGGGTTGCTCGGAGGCTGTTTCCTGACAATGAGCACTCACGGCACTGATCAGTATTTGGTGCAACGTTATCTGTGCACAGACAAGCCGCGACGCGCAGCGCTGGCGTTGCTTACCAGTGGCGCAGTTGTGTTCGCGCAGTTTCTTGGTTTCTTGTTTATCGGTGTGCTGCTGTTTGCCTTTTACGCACCGCAAACTGATCCCGCCTACGGCACATTAGCCAACGGTGTCGCCACGCTGCCGATTGCCGGAACTTTTCAGGCGGTCGGGGGCGACCGCGTGTTTCCCGACTTCATAACGAAGTTTATGCCGTCGGGCTTGTCCGGACTGGTTGTAGCTGCCATTTTTGCTGCCGCGCTTTCCTCATCGCTCAATTCAATCGCGGCTACTGCGGTAAACGATCTCTACAAGCCGTTCCGGCCGAAGCGCGATGATAAGCATTACCTGCGCGTGTCACACTGGTTAACGCTGCTTTGGGGCCTTATTCAAATCGGCGTGGCCTTGGTGGCCATGCGTCAGAATCGTTCAGCGCTCGATCAGGCATTGTCTGTGGCCTCGTTGATAAATGGCCCAGTCCTCGGTGTCTTCCTGGTTGGAACTTTCCTGCGACGAGTTAGCGAACCGCCGGCGTTGATTGGTATGGTGGCGAGTATGTTAGTGATGTGCTACGTACGTTTCTGGACCCCGATTGCGTGGACTTGGTACGTATTAATTGGCAGTTTGATTACACTTCTGGTCGCCTGGATTGCGGGGTTCTTTTTTGCGCCCGCTTCCCGTGAACGTCGCGACGAGCTTTCGCCGACAGGGTGATCCAAGGGAACAAATGGTTAATGAAATTCACCGAAGAGCGGGGGCAAGCCCGCCTTCCTGACCCAGAGACTCTCAGGTAATTCGTACAATCCAGTGTTGAAAGGCTTTCAGTCAGGGATCAAGACTCAAGGATGAGTATCTCGCGGTTGGGAAGGCGGGCTTGCCCCCGCTGGTTGTTGATAATCATGTGTAAATCAAAATGTCTCATCGCGATACGCCGCGGTCTCTGTCTCTTTCTGTTGGTAGTCGCGCTGGCTGCCACACCAGCTCAGTTTGAGTCTTCAGTAGCGCGCGCACAAAGAACGCGGGGGAACGGGCAAGCAGTCAGGCCCTATTCCTCAAAGCCGACCAGTGAAGCGTTGAAGTGGGCCGACAAAGAACTGCAGCGGATGTCGCTCGACGAAAAGATCGGACAATTAATTTCTGTCGGCATCAACGCCACTTTCCTGAACCAGGACAGCGACGCCTTCAAAGCCCTGCGCCACCAAGTTGAAGACAATCATGTGGGCGGCATCATTCTGTTTCGCGGTCCAGTTTATGAATCGGTGATTCTGGGTAATCGCATGCAGAACCTTGCGCGTTACCCGCTGCTTGTCTCTGCGGATCTGGAGGCCGGCTCGGGCATGCGCTTCGACGACACCGTGAATCTGCCGTGGAACATGGCAGTCGGCGCGACTGGCAATCCTGACTTCGCTCGTCGTCAGGGTGCATTGACTGCGCACGAAGCGCGAGCGCTTGGCGTGCAGCAAATCTATGCGCCGGTTGCTGATGTGAATAACAACGCTGCGAATCCGGTTATCAATGTTCGTTCGTATGGCGAAGAGCCGGCCGCGGTGGGACGTTTTGTTGCTGCCTTCATTGAGGGTGCGCAGAGCAACGGAGTCATCGCAACGGCAAAACATTTTCCCGGGCATGGCGACACCGCCACTGATTCGCACCGGGGTCTGCCCGAGATTAATGTCAGTCGTGAGCGACTAAACGCAATCGAGCTGGTGCCCTTTCGTGCGGCGATCGCGTCCGGAGTCGGCTCCGTGATGACTGGTCACATCGGCATGCCGCAAATCGATCCTACCGCAGTTGTCCCGTTACCGCGCGACGTCAAGTTAAAGCCGATTGACACAGATGAGGGCGGTGAAGTTGTGGTTGAAAAGGGAACGATGCCGACCACACTTTCACCGGTGATGAACGGGATTCTGCGTCGCGATCTGGGCTTTGACGGACTAATCGTAACTGACGCGATGAGCATGAGCGGCTTGACGCTCTATTTCACGCAGGAAGAAGCTTCGGTGCGCGCGCTGGAAGCCGGCGCGGATCTCTTGCTGAAACCGGCCGACCCGGACGCAGCTATGCGAGGCGTGCGGGACGCAGTGATGAAAGGTCGCTTGAAGGAAGATCGTATCAATCAATCGGCGCGAAAAGTGCTCGCCGCAAAGTATGACCTTGGTTTGGTCAAACAAAGAATCACGCCAGTCGAAGAGATCGATATGAACGTGGCAGGCAGGGAATCCACCGAGTTGGCGCGCGAGATTGCTGAACACGCGATCACCTTGGTTCGTAACGATGACAAACTGGTGCCGCTAAATTCGTTAAAACGGAACGCACGCATTTTCAACCTGGCAATCACGAATGGCGACGACCGTTTGTGGATTGCCAACACGTTTTCCAGTGCAATCGGCCGCACCTTACTTAGCCTGCCAATGGACGCCGATAATCCTTCGGGGCGCAAGGTCGAAACGGTTGTGCTCGACGATCGTTCAACCGACGCCGAAGTTCAGAAGGCCCTGGAACAGGCCAAGGGCGCAGATCTCGTCACAGCTTCTCTTTACGGGCGCGTGCGTACCGGCCAGGCGCGCAGCGTAGGTCTGCCTGAGCCGGGCGCGAAGGCACTGTCGGCTTTGATAAACAGCAAACAACCGTTCGTCGCCATTAGTTTTGGCAATCCTTATTTGCTTCAGAGTTTTCCTGAGCTTCGCACTTATGTGGTTGCGTACGGCGACATGCCCAGCTTGCAGCAGGCGGCAGCGCGAGCTTTGCTCGGGGAAATCGACATCACCGGCAAATTGCCGATTACATTGCCTGGACTTTATCCGCGCGGCACCGGAATTCAATTGAAGCGAGGGCAGTGAAACGGTCAAACTCTTTTATGGAGTGCGGTGACCTGTCACCGCTTTCGTGCGTCGCGAGCTGTCGCGACGCTGCCGGCGACACGTCGCCAGCGACCAAAGCGCCGACAGGTCGGCGCACTCCATAATCGGCTTTGGCGGAGTGACAAAACAGCGCCTGTTGTTTTATCTTGATGCGCAGATTCCATGAAGAACGTAGAAGAAAGACTTGACCGGCTGGAACGCATCGCCAAGTTACTGGTGCGCGCTGGCCTGCGTGCGCGTCGTGAGATGCGCCAGCAGGACGACAAGATCACCATCATGATGGATGCTCAGATAAAAAACGAAGAACGGTTTGCTGAACTGGCCGAGTCTCAAAAAAATACCAATCGTAGACTTGATGCTTTGATCGATATCGTCAAGCAAGGACGCAACGGAAAATCAAGCTAAACCAACCTAAGCCTGCATACGCTCTCCAAATCTCGACCTTGACCAACTTACTTTCGACTGTCTCTCGATTCCGCGTCGTCAGTCCCGTCAGATATCTGGTTAGCTTTTGTTTGTTGGCGATCGCTCTTCCCAGTCAGGCGCTTCCGGCCAAAGTGCCGCCCGGTCTTAAATACACGAACCCCGAAAGAGTTTCCGTCTCCAAACAAAGACTCCAAGCTATCGATGTCGAAGTCAATGGAGAGATTGCGCAGCGTCGTCTGCCGGGCGCCGTGGTTCTGGTCGCACGGAACAACGGCGTGGTCTGGCGCAAGGCTTATGGATCCCGCGCTTTGGAGCCGGCGCGAGAAGCGATGACTACAGACACGATTTTCGACCTGGCCAGTCTCACAAAAGTAGTCGCTACCGCGACCAGCATCATGATTCTGATGGAGCGCGGCAAAGTCAGACTAAGCGATCCTTTATCGAACTACATTCCTGAGATTAAGGGCGAGGGCAGGGAACGCATCACGCTGGAGCTGCTGCTGACGCATCGCGCCGGTTACGCCCCCGACTTTGATCTGAAGGATCGCTGGAGTGGTTACGACCAGGCGAT
>Ga0070697_100000916_pt1 | contig 22181 bp, 22 predicted proteins | sample KBSK1501metaG_FD_65475 | JGI IMG/M metagenome (GOLD analysis project Ga0070697, IMG submission 65475) | Corn, switchgrass and miscanthus rhizosphere microbial communities from Kellogg Biological Station, Michigan, USA - KBS K1-50-1 metaG | ecosystem: Host-associated > Plants > Roots >... | reverse complement strand
CAATTGGCTCGGAGCCACGAAACGTGTGCCACTTACCGGCCTTGATGTACGGCGCGGTGATGGCTTGCGCACTCTGGAACCACGGTTGGGCATCCTGCGGCGCCTTCGCAGCGATTTCCGGCGACAACCAAAAGTCGCTTTCGGCCTGCGCGACGTAAACATCGGCATTTGGAAAGACGCGCTTGCCGTCTTGAGTGGTCAGGCCGCCGACGTGATCGGAGTGGAGGTGCGTGACCAAAACGATGTCGACTTGTTCCGGCGTGTAGCCTGCGCTGCGGAGGCTGCCCGCCAAGCGCCCGAAGGCTCCCCCACCCCACCAGGTGCCGGCACCCGCATCGACGAGGATCAGTTGCTTGCCGGTGTTGACCAGGAAGCCCGCATCAGCGAGATCCAGCATGTGCGGATGTTCGTGCAGTGCCTTTACCACACCATCCATCGTCGCCTTCGTTCCGTTCAGCCAGTGCGGACCGAATACGCCGAAACCATCGAACAGGGCCGTCACTTCGAGGTCGCCGACTTTCACTCGGTAGAAGCCCGGCACCTGATCATGATGCGGGGGTGCGGTCGATGCGAGCATCAGGCTGGTCACGAAAAGGACTTTCCGGTACATGACTTCACCCTCCTCTTCGGCTGCCCGTCGTGTTATCATTGCGTCCGCAATGAATAGTGGCAGTTGACGACTGCAACCGCTCAATGACCAGGAAGGTTCCCGGGGTTCCCGATGAAAGTCACGAAGCGGAAAACGGCTCAGCATCGGGCGGCGCTCGTTCGGGCGGCGGCCCGCCTGTTTCGCGGGCGAGGCATCGATGGCGTGGGCGTGGCGGAGATCGGCAAGGCTGCCGGCCTGACGCACGGCGCTCTGTACGCGCAGTTCCCGTCCAAGGGAGCGTTGGCCGCCGAAGCCCTCCGGCAGGGCCTGGACCGATCGATCGCGTACCTGACGGCGCCGAAGCACAACCATCGACCGACGCTCCGCGACTATCTCAATCGGTACCTGTCGCGCTCGCTGCGCGACAACCTGGCGGACGGCTGTCCCATGGCCGCATCCGCTAGCGAGATCGCGCGGCAAGACGCGCTGGTGAGCGCCCGATTTAGTGAGGGATTCGAGCGCACCGTCGACGCTGTGCAGGCGGCGCTGGGGCCCAGCAACTCGACTGCGAGCGAGCGGCGACGCGCCCGTGCCATCGTGGCGGCCATGATTGGCGGGGTTGCCGTCTCTCGAGCCGTGTTAAAGGCGCGCCCGCGGCTTGCGGATGACATCCTGACGGCAGTTCGGGAGGTCGTTGGCGAGGTTGGCGGAGCGACGACGCGTTGAACGAAACCAGCTGCTGACGACGGGTCTTGCAACTCGCCCGCTTTGGTGCCGTATTGGGCAGACCCACCGCTGGAGGGCTCGATGCGTCGCCTACTGTTCTCGCTGCTCTGTTCTGCGTTCCTCGCTGGGCCAGTCTCGGCCCAGGCCCAGGTCACACCGCAAGACACGCTCGCTTACACCACGGCGTCCGTTCGGCTGCGGGAGAAGCCGCTCGCGAACGCGCGTGCTTTGGCCGCGCTGCCCCAGGGGACGGCCGTTCGTCTCTACACGTGCGCCCAGGGCTGGTGCAACGTCGCGGTTTCGCAGCTCGCAGGATACCTACTCGAAGAGTTTCTCACCGCCCAGGCGCCGCAGGCCGCGACGTCGCAGGGGCGCGGCTACATCAATTCCCAGGGAGAGTGGGTCCCGTCGCCCACGCGCACCACGGACGGGAAGCCGCCCGCGGGCGCTACAGCCCACTGCAGGGACGGGACGTTCAGCTTCAGCCGCACGCGCCAAGGAACCTGCTCGCATCATGGCGGGGTGGCGGAGTGGTTGAGGGAGTAGGGGCCCTCCTGATCCAGAGCGGCGACCCCCGGATCAGATCTTCCGACAAATCGTTGTCGAACCGCGAGTTCGCAACGTCCGCAGTCGGGAAGAACGACGCCCTTGTCGGAGGTTGTCGGGGGCAACGGGGACAGAAACGATGACACCGAAGATCATTTGACAACGGGTCAGGAGAGTGCTGGGGGCTTCCGTTCAGTGAAGTCAAGCATTCTTGGGCGTCGACTAGCGCTCTCCTGATCTGCGTCAGGGAAGCGTTGCTCGCACTTTGAACGCCACAAGAGAGCCCGCGGGATTGTGAACTCTCGCGGGTTCGGTTTCCCTACAGGCTTCGGGCGTCATTATGTTGTATGCGTTCGCGCAACACTATAGGCTCCGAGCTCGAACGGTGTCATCGCTTCTGTCGAAACTGCCCTTCAATTCGGTCGCCCTTCAATGCCACAACAGCGGCCTGGTGCGTAGAGGGCTGCGACGTAATCCTTCTCCAGGTATTCGTGATCAAGGGATGTGTTTGGACTGCTGAGCCCGCCCTATGCGGGTCGGCGTAATACATTGTCAGCCGGCTTCCCCAGCTCCCGAAGGCAACCGCATGCAGCCATCCACTCATCCACGCCTTGCTGTGCCGTCGTTCAGTGATAAAGACCTGGCCCCTTTGCTCACCAAGGGCGACGGACTCGTCGGCAAGATCGGGCGCGCTCAGAAGTACTTACTGGAACTCCTAAAACGGCTAGACGGCACGACCGTCACACCCGAGCGACTGGCATGGGTTGTCATTTGGAGCCGCTCTTGTCAGTTGCTGGCAGCCGCAAGAACCGCCTTTCTTGATGAAAATAGGTTTCTCATTTCTATCACATTCCGAGGTGCTGCAGAATGCTACCTTCATACGCAGTTTTTTGTTGAACCGGTGCTAAAGCTCAACGCACTTGCCGCCGCCAAGTCGGCGACCGTTCGGGTTGCTCCATCGGCCGAAACGAGGGCTAAGGAAACTATGAAGGACCGGCTGCGCGGCTATGCAGCATGGTGCCTTCGAGAGGATCGTAAGACCCTTAAAACCGCCAGAGGGACTCTAAACGACCTCTACGACGGCACTGATGCTCAAGAGCTCATGCGTGATGAACAGCAACGAGCCTTTCACGAGGGCTTGTTCGGTCCCATTCCGACTGCCGATCAGCATGAACTCAATCGGGACAGGCAGACTCACGCCGAGTATATCGAACACCGTTTGGCGTGGCTTGATTCGTGGCTCGGGAGCCAGCATCTAGCGGCTTGGGCGCGTCAACTCGACGATGCGGAACGAAGGAACGGACCCCAATCCACTTCGTTCTTCGCTGCTCTTGGAGCCGAGGGTCCCAGCATCCGCAAGAGACTCAAACACCTGAACATTGGGTTCTTGTACACCACGTATTCAGAAGCATCCCAGATGTTGCATGGCTCCACAGTTCTGAACTTCCTTCACATAAGCGACAGTCAGGTCACACCGCACTTCGGCCAAGCCTCGGATGAAGGCAGTTTGACCGACGGAACATCGAACTACTGCCTTCGCGCGATTGGCAACCTGTGGTACCTGCGTCGACACCTTTGGCCGGAGGAAGGTAAAGAAGAGCTCTCCTGATCCAGAGCGGATTCCCGAGAAATCGATTTTCCGACAACGCGTTATCACTCCGCGAGTTCGCGTCGGCCGTTGTCGGGAAGAAAAACCGAAATGTCGGGGGTTGTCGGGCCTAACGTGGACAGAAACGATGACAGGAAAGGGCTGCTGATTCCGGGTCAGGAGAGTCTTGGGACGTTCTGTTCAGTCAAATCAGGGACTGTTGTACGCCCAAATCAGGGACTGTTGTACGCCAAGCAGCGCTCTCCTGATTTCGCATCAGGGAGGCGTCGCTCAATTCGAACGGAGGCCCCAAAAACCCGCGGGATCGCTGAACTCCCGCAGCTTGGGCTTCTGTACTGACTTCGGATGTCATCGTGCTGCATGTGTTGACGGCGGTCTCTAGCTGGGCGCTCGTAGGAATGTCATTGTTTGTGACCATGCGCTAGGCGGAGTTGCGCTTCGACAGCTCCGTCAAACACACGCGATCTCGGGAGGAGCCAGTGAGACAGCGTTCCTATCTCAAGTACTCCGCGGAAGTCGAGCTCGGAATCAAGTCCGCGTACGTCTGGGGCTACGGCAAGAACGGCAAGTTCGTTTGCCGGGTTGAGATCAACAGCGCCGGAATCGCGGTGTACAGCGGCAAGAAGGGAACGAGGAGACTGGGGAACATGAGCTGGCAGGGGCTGGTGAAACGACTCGAAACGCGCTGAGATCCAACATGGGCACGGATCTGATCGATCAAGAGGGCGCCATTGACCGTTAACCCGCTCCCGGATGCATTATACGTCCACGCTGCCAGCCTTCCAGCTTCCGCTAACCACTACGTGCTTTGGCTCGACGTAATGGGCGTGCAGTCGATAATGGCTCGCTCGCTTCCAATCAGCGCCAACTTCATTTTCAAGTTTCACTCGGCTGCCCTCGTCACTAAGCCGGCGGGCGTCGAGCTGTATCCGGTGATGGATGGGCTTTATGCGGTTTCAACCAACCAGGTAGACATCAAGCAGTTCATGCGGGACGTTCTGGAGACGTTGGCCCGTCTCTTCATCGATGCGGCGCAAGACAAGCATCGATTTGTCGTCCGGGGCGGCCTCGCCTACGGACCCCTGATTAGGGGATCAGCTCTCGTCGCTGCTTGCGCGCCCACGCTTGCCCAGCAACCTGCGTACGCAGGCACGTTGCTTCTCGGCATGCCGGTGATTCAAGCTCACTTGGGAGAGCGGGAAGCACCGCCGTTTGGCATCTTCGTGAACGAGTCGGCTCGTGCATTTGCACCTGCCAGCACCTTCCCATTCAACGAAATCTGGTGGTCGTGGTTCGACCCCACCCATCACCAGCTCGCTGTGACTCTCAGGACTGCTCTGCTCACCTATCTCGATTGGTGTACTTCGCATGCTGGCCCCATTGCCTACGAGCCAGCACGCATCGTGGCCCATAGAGCAATGGTCCAGCAGTACCTACCAACGTAGGCACCAAGTCAGCGCCTTTAAGCCGCTGGCGCGCGGCTAAGTCATGTCGTGATGGGGCGCTTGCGGCGTTCGCACTGTAAGCTTACATTGCGGGGAATGAGCCACGCGTTGGGAACTGAGATTCGACGACTGCGGACGAAAGCAGGATTCACCCTTCGAGGCTTTGCCAAGAGGATAGGGATCTCCGCGGCACACCAATCCGACATTGAGTATGGGCGCCGCCTACCATCAGAGAACGTCCTGAAAGCGATCGCCTCGAACTTGGCGAACGTCGGCGCCTCATACGACAAGCTGAAGGAACTCGATACGCGTTTGGAGCCAGAACTCGAGCAATGGATGCAGCAGACCCCAGGCCTCGGAGAAATGCTGCGTGAAGTCCGGGCGTCAAACAAGTCACCACAGGAAGTGTTGCGCCAGCTCAAGAAGGTCCTAGAGGAAGAGAAGAAACGTAAGGATCGGACGAAATGAGGACGTGGAAAGACCCGAAAAGCCCTTGGGGCATGAAATCCTATTTCGCGGACGCGGAGTTCGAGGTGATGATGGATAACCTGAGAGCGCATGTCGGATCGGAGTGCTTTGCCGAGGGTCAAGGCATCGACGTGGATCTGGTCCTGCTGCGATGCTTCGCGGTTGAGGCTGACTACGTAGACCTTCCGCCCAATACTTTGGGGCGAACGTTCTTCGCACCTGACGGCAGGGTACAAGTCCAAGTATCCCGTTACCTCGCTGAGTTGGCTGAGGGCGACGAGACCGCGCGCCGCCGGCTACGCACCACGATGGCTCACGAGTGTGGTCACATTTCGTGCCACCGCCAGTTCTTCATCCGAGACTGCGAGACCTTGTCGCTGTTCACCGACGATAGGATTGCGAAGTCTGAGCCAGCCATCTTGTGCCGCAACGAGACTGTCGGTAAGCATGCGTACAAAGGGGAATGGTGGGAGTTTCAGGCAAACCAATGCATGGCAGCGCTCCTTTTGCCCAAAGAGTTAGTCGTGCCGCGTGTCGTTGCTGCGCTAGCGCGATGCGGTCAGGAATCGTTTGAAGGGGCAATCCGCGAGGATCGAGCTGAAGGAATCCTTCGCGAACTAGCGAATCAGTTCGACGTCAGTGTGGAAGCGACCTTTTATAGACTCCAGGACTTTGGGTACATACCGGCAAAAACACAGGCCCCACTGGAGTTCAGTGATTTGATGTGAGGACGAGGGCGGTCTCTTTTTTTTCACCTGGGCGTTAGCACCGTCCGCTGACGTCATGAACAATTCGGAGGAATTCGATGGCACGGCGATGGAGAGGTAACATGAGAGGTGAGAACTATCTCGGCAACGCTCACACCAAAGAGGTGCACGACCTCGACAACGAGGACACCCGACGGGACGGCTGCCAGATCGATGAAATAATAACGGCGGGCCACGACCGTCCGTTCACCTCACTCGCCACAGCCTACGTGCAGGGTTACGACAACTGCGCGAAGTGCCTCGGCGGCTCACGACGCTAGGCCGGAGATACCTATGGGACTTCCAACTTCATACCTCACGAGCTACAAGAACTTGCCTGGGATTCTGAGTGCCGTTCAGAACGCTCAAGCACCGAAGAACTTCACGACGAGGTTCCTGGAGTCGATTGGGTATAAGAATGCGGCCGACCGGCTCATCATCGGTGTCTTCAAGGCGATCGGCTTCCTGACACAAGAGGGTGCCCCCACGTCCAGGTATTTTGAGTTCCTCGACCAGACGCAAGCAAAGAAAGTCCTGGCTCAGGGTATTCAAGAAGCCTACGCGGACCTCTTTCAGATCAACAAGAAGGCTTACGAACTCTCAGGGCCGGAGCTCAGGAACAAGCTCAAGACGCTAACGCAGGGTCAGGTCGGCGACGCCGTGCTCGAGAAGATGGTCGGTACATTCAAAGCCCTCGCTCAACAGGCAGAGTTCACGGCCCCGGCAGCGAGCACCGTCTCAAAGGAAGCTTCGCCAAGTCCCCCGTCAGCCGAAGAACCCGGCCCCGCAGTCCCTGCCCGTCACGTTGACTTCGGAGGCTTGGTCTACAACATCCAGATCGTTTTGCCCGGTGAGCGCGATCGGGCTGTCTATGATGCGCTCTTTCGGAGCCTCAAGGAGCACCTTCTCACATGACAAAGCCAAGCGACTTATACGAGTTCGCCTTCCGAGGATTTCTCGCTGAAGAAGCTCTCGATCAGGCGGGTCGAGTTCACCCGAACATCTCGGACACACTCGATCAAGAGACGGCGGCGCGTTTGTCACTTGAAACTCTCGACGGAGATTTCATTGCACCGGCAAGAGAAATGGCAGTCGTCTACACGGCTATTGCTGCATTCGAGAACTCGGTTCGTCGTCTGATCGAGCGCATTCTACTCGAGAAAGTCGGCGAGACCTGGTGGGAGACCTGCGCCTCAGCCAACATCAAGCGGAAGGCCGAGACACGCCAAAAGGACGAAGAGCGGATCCGCTGGCACACTCAGCGGGGCTCCTCTCCGATCACTTACACCGACTTGGGTGACCTTGGGAACATCATCCGGGCTTCGTGGCCTCACTTCGAGGCACACGTCCCCTCCATCGAGTGGGCGGCGAGCATTCTTGATGTCGTTGAGAGGTCGCGCAATGTGATCATGCATAGCGGCTACTTAAGCCGGGTGGACATCGAGCGCATCGGCATCAACATTCGGGACTGGGTGAAGCAGGTTGGAGCGTGAGACGGCAACGAACACCGAGCCTTTCATCCTCAGGTCAACGTCCGTCTTCACTGCAGGTCGTGATCCAGCATGGAATTGCGAGCTTCAGCCAGGCGGTCTTGAAGGTGGGCACTCGTGGAAACGACCGAGACAAACCGGGAATCTCAGCTGAAATGACGACGACAACACCTTTCGTTGCTGTCACTGGATCGCAACCGCCATACGTTTACGATCTACCGTGGTTACTGTCATTGCCCTCCGGTTTCGAGTTTCGCTTCCGCTATCATCAGGTGTGGGTATCAGACGACGTGCTCAGCAAAATCAAGTCCACTCCAAATGATGCTCTACACCGCCCGGTGGTCATCGTATTTCATTCACAGGAGCAGAAACGTCTCCTTCCGGTGCGCGTCGGGAGCGTGATCGCTGTCGACAAACTGGGTCCCTTGGTATTTCTTCGTTTCGCCGTGGGGCCCTTCGTACACGTTTCCCCGACAGTTGTTCTAGCTAAGGCAGGATCGGCCGAACGAGAAGCCGAAAGCAATAGGTTGAGCGATCAAGCGCGTCGACTTCTGGCTCTCGAGAAACACGATCTAGCCACACCCTTGCCTAAAGGCAGCTACTTATCACTAGCAGCGCGGAACGAGGACATCGGCTGGTCAAAGGTTAATGACTCGGACGTTCGTGATGTTTCAGCTTCTTGGGCGGCCGTCGCAGCATTGTTGATGAGCGAGCAACGCCTGTTTCAGATTCCCATGTTTCACTTGCTGGGCTTTCAGGAGTTCGACGGTGTCTTCAGATCACCCACGGACCTAGGTCGGTTGCCAAGTATCGGAGGCCTTACAGGGAGTACGCCGAGGAGGAGGGGGTTTCGGCTAGTGGACGGCAAACGCTACCGTCTCCGAATTCTGGAGTGGTGCGAGACTATTAAGGGAGCCACGCGCCTGGCGAAACTCGCAGTCGAGGCGGCTCCTCAGGTTCTATCACTGGAGGGTAGCTCCAACATGGTGGTCGGAGGATACGACGTGCTGGAGTTCATGTTCAAGGCAGCGCGACCTGGGTACACTGAACTCTCTGTGGGAGTCGCGGCGCTTGACGACGACGCGCCACCTGTCAAAGGGACTCAAGAGCGTCAACCCGAAAAGGGCCAATTGGAAGTGGGGCTGCCAGAATCAAGAACGTGGCCGATGATCTACACAGCTCAAGTGCCAGTCGAGGTGCGCCACAATTGGTGGAGGGTAGCAGCCCTCGTTAGCTCCGGGGGTCTGGGGGCTTTCATCTACACATCGCTCCACGGGAAGCTCTGGGAGCTGGCGGGCCTCCTTATCCTGTTCACGACGTTAGGAACGCTGCTCGAAGGATTCCTTAAGTTTAGTTCGGAAGTACGCGATTTCCCCCAGGGGGGGCCGCGCCCGAGGGGAAAGTAGTTCGGGATGTTGCAGGCAGTTGACAAGCATCTTGGAGCATAGGAAGGAGGCTCGTTTTGAACACACGTGCCACCCTGATCGATGACGTCCCCTTTCGAACAGCCATACGCAATCTGAGGGACCAACTAGAAAGGAGCTTTTCCCCGGACACAGCTGCTTCAGGTTTTTCCGGAACGGCGCCGAGTACTGGCCATTGCGCCGCTGTGTCCACGATCGTCAACCAAGTCATGGGAGGTGAGCTGATAAGTGCGAAGGTCGCGGGCCTTAGCCACTGGTTCAATCGAGTGCAAGTCGGCGGACAAGACATGGACGTTGACTTGACCGGTGACCAGTTTGGCTTTGATGCTGTCCAGATGGCAGCTGTCGGCGAGCTCTATCCGGGCACTCGAGTGAGACCCTTTGCGGATCTGAACGCGGAAACGATTTCGCGAGCTATCCTTCTCGCAGAGCGCTCGGGGCTGGCTGCGATTGCGAGATCATTGCAGAAAGCGTTAGAGAAGCGTTCCCTCGACGCAGAGTAGGGAGTCATTACTCATGCAGCTGTGCACGTCTGCGTCCAAGGGCCAGAAACCAGACTCAACCCCAGTGACCATCGATCTCTTGGTCTGTGTAAGTCCCGGCGATAGTCGAACCCGGCTAGCTGAACGCCAGTCGTGGACTCAGAATATGTAATGCGGTACGTGCTAGGCATGGCCAAGCGTCACCTTGATCTGCGGGGCTCAAAGGCACCGAAGCTCGAGTTGGATTTCTTGCGACTGTTGTTCGCTGTTCGGGAGCTCCGGCGCAACGGGCAGGACGCCGTCGGTTACCTGCTGGTCATGACCAACGCCATCAAGACCCGAACGATTTCCTGGGCCAGGAAATACTGTTGCCGGGACGAGGTACAGGTACTGCTTGGAAACCTTCGTTCCCAACAGCGAAGCGCACTCGAGGCGGAAGTGATTTCTAACCGGCGAGGCATGGTAGCTGGAACGCGAGGATTGCGTGTTGGTGGGCGGTCAAGCGCACGGATCGGTGCCAGACTTGCAGAACGGCTGTTAGCCACCCAGATCAAGGAGCGGGAGCCCGGAGTGCGCGAGATCACGAGGCGCGAAGATCTTCCTCTGATGATCCGATGGGATTTTTGCGGACACGTGGCCGAGAGAGCATTGGCGAGGGACCGAAGCGGCAGCAGACGTTAGACTCGATGGGCGTTAGGAGGCGCAGACATGCGACCGGCACATCGGGAGCGCGTTATCCTCCAGCCAGCTGGCGGTATTGAGGCAACGCAGCACTACCTAAGGACTGTCAAGAACCCGATCCGACTATCATCGATCATCGCCGTCCTCGAAAAGGATGCCGCCGAGGCGCTGGCGGCCTACTACCCCACCGGTTGGATCAGAGTCTGGGGCGTGACGCCCGGCAGCCGCGGGATCAATCGGACAAAGTGGCTGCAATTCGCCGAGGGTGACCGGGTGCTCTTCTGCGGCCAGAACAAGGTGTTCGCGTCCGCGTCCGTTCGCTACCGTCTACACAATCGGCGTCTAGCGCTTCAACTCTGGGGAGCTGACAAAAGCGGGGAGACTTGGGAGTACATCTATTTTGTAGGCGACCCGCGAGAGCAGGGGATCAGCTATTCCCGCCTCGCGGCGGCAATCCAGTACTCGCCCACGTTCGTTCCCCTAGGCGTCAATATACTGGACCATGAGAAGAGCGCGGCTTTACTCGACGCTTTTGACCTGACCGACGATTAGGTCTGCCAACGCCGCTGGTGCGGACGGCTTTCCGACACGTGTCCTCGCTCAGAGGTCCTGAATGCCACAATCGTCAGCTGCGCTTCAAGTGTACGCGACGCGGCGGTTTCTCAAGTCTTATGAGCGTGGAACTGCGATTCAGTTTCTAGTGGAAGGAGCTCTTGACGACTTCCGTCGCCTGTTTGCTTCAGATCCACGGTCTATCGCGCGCCACTACCAGCGGCTCGCTGGAGCCAAGAGTTCCGTCTTAGAGTTCGAGATTAGCGGGGGCTGTCGGATGATTGCTCTCTGGAAGCCTCCACGGTTAAGTCTCTTGGATGTGGGCGATCACGACCTGATTCGGCAGTTCAATACCCGGGATATCGAAGGACTGGCCGAGAGCGCCATGCCCGCTGCGCTCTCTCTTGTGGGTCCAAGAGGAGCGTTCTTCCTTCCGGACCGGCCAGGCCCAATTGGCCGTTATGCCAACGAGATTTCTCCTGAATGGCTCTACTTTCTGGACGACGAACAAGACCGCCTGGCGACTATTCTTTGCGACGCTGCGGAGTCACGCCTTCTCGAGGGCGCAGGGTACGCAGCGCACCTTGTCTTGGGAGGGCCGGGCACTGGCAAGACTTGCATACTGCTCAACCTCCTGAAAAGGCTGCACAACCGAGAGAAGTTCTCGACGAAGGTCGCTCTCCCTAGGCAGGTGAAGGACTACATCGAAGGGTCTCTGAGAATCTCGTTATCCGATGTCTGGATACCATCTGATGCTGTCGCAACGTACGAACCATCCGAACAGCTGGACGTTCTACTGATGGATGATCCCCGCGACCTCAGTGATGTGCGCCATGCGACCGAATTAGCGAAGAGAGGTGCCGTCAGATTTGTAGTGGCAGCATTTGATCCCTTGCAGCTCAACCGTACTGTCGCCGACTTAGATTTTGACGCCTTCGTCGTGGACACCGGAGCGTCAGTACACGAATTGCGACTCTGCTACCGGCAGAAAGAGAATGTTGGTCAGCAATCGCAGCTCGCATCCAATGCCATAGCCGACTCCACGCCGTACCTCGATCCCATAAGGAAGCGGGATTTCATCACTGCCCACGCTCGGCTGACTGCACTAGCCAATGATTTACGGTTCAGCAACCCTCATGGGTACGTTAAGACGTGGAATCCAGCCGGCCCGGCGGAGTTTACTCGAGAAATCAACAGAATCAGCGAACACAATGCCCAGGTGTGGAGTCATGCCGCCAGCCTCCTCGTGGTATTGCACAACCCGACGTTGGAGCAGCTCCCGGAAGAGTGTCAGCTGGCTTTGGAGCGCTTCCCGGGAACGTCTAAAGTCATTGGCTCGGGGGCACTGTCATCAGTCAAAGGAGTCGAGTTCCAACACGTCTTCCTGCTGCTGGATGAGCCCAACTTCGCAGCTCTAGTTTCCGGCTTCCACGGCAGCGGGACGCGAGTGTACGATCAGAGGCGTCTTTTCCGAATTCCGTTCTCTCGTGCTAAGGACAGTCTCGTCACGTTTGTCTGGACGGCATCGCGGTCTCGGGCAAGTACCCCTGGAGCCTCACGCGCTCACCGGTAGCCCCCTCGAATATGAGGTCGCCCGCGCCCAGCAGATCCTCTGCCCCCGCGCTGTTCAGCACGGTCATCGAATCGTGATGCGAGGGAAGTTGTAGGGCAACTCTGCTCGGCAGATTCGCTTTGATAGCACCCCTCACGACATTCGCGTCAGGGCGTTGGGTGGCGAGGATCAGGTGTACCAGGGCCGACCGACCCCCCTGCACTGTCCGCTGAATGAGCTGAGCAAACTCCTCGGCAACAGAACCGGACGCTGCCATGATCTCGGCAAACTCGTCAACAAAAACGGCGAGTGGGTGGATTGGGAATGGCCGACCTTGCGTTCGCGCCACAATGAACGCCGCCTTCGGCGATCGAGGAGCTGAAGGGTTGGCTCGGAAGTACGTAGTTAGTGCCTGCCGTCTGCGGGGTAGCTCCTCGTCAATGAGCCACTTCAGGACATCACTCGCGTGCGCGTGACCAAGCAGCACCTCGGGGAAACGTTCTGTGAACAAGTCTTGTCGTACCACGTCGATGTAGTCGTACTCTGCCTTGCCGTCGACGATGGCGAGTTGTAGGTCGGCTCGTTCAAACCGGTTCAGCTGCGAGAGGACGGATCTTATGAACGTTGTCTTTCCGCTCCCGGTGGTACCCGCGATCAGGAGATGAGGCCATTCCGAGACCGCCGATCGAAAAGGCGTTCCCTCCACCTGAGCGCCAAGCCAAAGCGAGAGATACTGTTGAAGTTCTCCGTCTGCAAACGGTAACCGCTCAACGGGAACGGCTGGAAACGATCGGCGGGCCCTAGGCAACAAAAAGCGGACGTAATACGGGCGACCGGGATCGTTCTCTATCGAGACCGACTGAACGCCCAGCTCACGCGCGATATCAGCACTCGCGCTCTGCATAGGACGTATTGACTCGCCAGCCGCGAGGGGAACCGAGACGCTCACAAGCGTCGGCCCCTCAAGGACTGTCGCCTCCTCGAGCTTGCCGATTCGGAAGTCCCGAGACCTACATGCCATCTCCAACTGAAGCAGGCGTTCCCGGTGTGCGTCGTCTACCACGTAGTTTGAGTCCCCCTCCGATACGTACGCCGCCGCCACCTCCTCAACGACATAGTCTCGGCTCGGCTCGGTGGGTAATGAGCCAGCGGGCGCCATTCGTTGATCCTCGCGATCCGAGACGTCGGTTTGATCAAGAGCGCTTGGCGAAGGGCCAAGGCCAATTTGCTCGGCGAGCGCGCCCATTCCCTCACCCTCAAAGAGCTCGCGAAGTGTAGGAATGCCGCAGCGCACCAGACGTATTGGCCACGGGTGACTGCCTACTGACGCTGTCACGTCATCCGGGCCAACGGTCACTTCGGTTTGTGTTACAACCGCAAGCCCCGCAAGCGTGAGCCCCTCGTCACACACGTACTGCCGCTTCGAAAGCCCAGTCAGGGTGCGCAGGACCTCAAGCTTGTCGCTCTCACCTGCCCGGATCGGCGACAGCCGTGCCAGCACCTCACTGGTGAGGTGCTCGATCAGGGCGGAGAGTTTCAGATCCGCGACGAGCGAAGTCGCTATGTCCTGACAGAAGACTTCTTCCAGCGCATCGAGCGTTGCGACCACCTGGCTCACGGCCTTGCGAAACGGCTCAGCGTCGACAGACACCGGAATAAGCTCCGAGCTTGTCGCTGCCTTACTCTCGACTGCCACGATGCGGACCTTCGGGTGCACATTCTCCTTAGTCCCCAAGAAAACACCTAGGAGATCACACCGTCGATCACGCAGCCAATGACTCGTCCATTCCAGGGAATCAACTGAGATGGGCACGAAGTAATAATCGCTCATTAGCCCATCTTGCTTGCGAGGTGGGAAGCGGCAATGAGCCCCACTTGTGCATTTATGACGTTGCTACCACCTCGGCCCAATCGGAGTACGCCGTTAGGCACCGCAAGCGCCAACTGCTCGAGCTGCCGCTCCACCTCAGCTGGCTGAGGTGCCATCGGTGCAGAGCGGAGTGCGCTCGTGAGCCTCCGGCGGACGGAGTAGAGATCACGGGCGTACACGAACAGGGCGTACGAACCCAACTCTTCGCGGCCAAGGTAAGACAGACTCTGGCGGGGCAATGACAACGGCGGGATCAGACCAATCGGACTCGGGGCAGCGAAAGCCAGCCAATCCGCGAGCTTGCCAAATGACGCCCACTGGTCCACATCGACGCCTTGGAGTAGTGGCCGAATCTCAAAAAAACGCTCGTCGCGATCCGAGAGACGGGCGAGGCCCATCAATAGCCTAACGACATCATGCGATTCGCGCGGCTGTATACTGACGCAAGGCACCTGCTCACCTACTTGCGAACCTGCGCCTACAACCTGCGGAGCCGTGACGCTGACCGTGAGTGCGTTTTGAAGCCCCCGACTTGGACCAGTAACACCGGGATGTGAGCCGCCGACGTGTGCCGGCCTTGGCCGACCGAACACAACTGCGAAGTGGTAAGCCGATCGCTGATTCGTGATCCAGTTCTGTAGATCGTGAATGCGGCCCAGATTGTCGGCATCGAGACCCACGCTATCAGACGGTAAGGTCTCCGCATTCCAGAGCACCGTTGAGACACGGACTTGGTTGGACACAACGCTCTTCCTGATCTGCCGGATCGCCGAAGCGACACCAGGTCCTTCAGGAGGGTCAACGAGGAGAATGCTCAGTCCACGCCTAGCGTAGGGGTGAATTCCCACGTATGCGCGCGCGAGATTCACAATGCCGTTGGCCGTGCTGAGGGGCGGACGCGCCACGCGCTCTTTCGCGGCAAAAGTCGGCGCAGAGACCGAGCCGCCGCTGTGTAGTAGCGTCTTGGCACCAATCCAAACAGCCGGGTAGGCCGGGATGCTGCGATCCTGAGCCCAGCGGACCTGCTCGGCCAGGTCTGGCTTCCCAATGTTCGCAATCGCATGCTGGGCCAGTTCGAGGTGAGGCGTTAGGACAAAGGGGTGTATCGGCAGCAGCCGCGCGCGAAGGTACTCCACGCCATCGTCGGACTGCCTGTATTCCCAAAGGGCGTCAAGATGGGAAAGTCGTTGACGAAGTTGATCTGCGTGAGCAGGATCTGGCAGTTTCAGAACGAAGTCAACCAGGGCCCTCCAGCGATCCCGATACGCCTCGGCCGCTCTCCGGTGTGGCTCACTGATGATCAACACATCCAGCAGGTGCCTGCCCCACCTCACCAGAGGACTGACGGCATTTCGTGCTTCCAAATAGTCATGGGCGAGACTGCGGCAGGTCGAGCCTGTACCTGCTAACTGATCCAACGTTTCGGCATCACGAATCAGGTCTGCCGGCGCGTACCCGGGAGAATCCGTGACATCACTGCCATCCGGCCTAGTCACGTAAAGAACGCCCGCGGGCGAGTCTACCCGGGGACCTTCGTCTTCCTCGTCCGAATCCCCGTGTTCCTGAGGGTCTCGCTCAAGCGCCAGCGAATAGGTTGTGCCCCCAATGTCCATTGAATCAGCAAACTCGTCGGCCGCCACGTCCAATCGCTCCGACATGGCCGCGAGCTTGTCCCGGCTTCCCGGCTGCTCCAGTGCCTCCAACAGTCCGCCGCCAACGGCCCTTGGCTCGTGCCCTGGTTGGTCTGACGGTTGCTCGAGAATGCGGAGCAACTCAACGAGCTCGACATCCTTCAGGTGTTCCGGACGCCTCGACGTTGCGAACTTTAGTGCCGCGGCCGCGGTTGGGTTCCCGTTCTCAGACGCCACAACCAGCTTCTCTTTACGGCGCTCATCGGCGTCGCTTGACGGCGCGGAGACGAGGGCTTCTCGGAGATCGTAGTTTACGGAAAGGCGGAGCCCTGGACGTGGATCCATAGCTCGATCGTCCGGAATAAGCCCAAGACGCCACAGTTCCTTCTTAGGTCGCACGTGCGCATGCGTGACGGGCTCAAAAGCGTGCGAACAGTAGGTATCAAGCTCCTGGAGGCCAATAAGCCCGTCCAGTGCCATTTCGATCAATGCCGAGAAGAACCCTTGCGGTGCTTCGGTCGCTTGAACGTGATCAATCAACCATTGAACACCCATTTGCCCAAACGCCCGGAGGATCTCTTTCTCGGTAATGACGATCGGACAGCGGCGAAGCCCGGCCTCGTCACGACCCGACGCCCGCCCGAGAACTAGCAGCGGTGATTCCCGCCTCTTCGCGATGGACTCGTTTCGCCAGCGCGTGATTTGCCGAGCATCAGTGGTGACACTCCGAGTACCACGGACTCGGTGCCCTGATAGAGGTGACGTAAGGCCAATGCGGTAGGCGACGGCGGGATCCAGAGCCGCGAGCAGCGAGTCGACGTCCAGTTCCGCGCCTAGATCAACCCTGATGAGTTTGTCGTGGGTCTTGTCGAGCGCTCGCTGAATCAGCGACGCCGTGGCGTTTACCAGGGTGGGGAAGGACACTAGGTCGCACCGCCAAGCACGAACGGACCGTGAACCTCGGTTTCACCGTCGCTATACTCGGACGCCAGGCCGCAACGAACAAGGCGCCGACGCAGTGTCTCGTGATTCTCCTCTAGCGCCCGCAGAAGCGATCCCCCGAACCCCAGGGGTCTTAGCAGTGTTGGCGCGTCGAGGGTTTCACCCAGTCCGAGGATGATCCCAAACCGGTCGTAGACTTGATCGAGCCACGCTCGGTAGGGTAGTGGCTGCTCGTCGTCTATCGAAGCTGACACAAGCAAAGCAAGGACGGGAGTCTCGAGCACGAACCGCGGAGCTCCGGCCCCACGCTCAGGACCTGAGAGACCGATCATTCGCCCGATGGTCCGATACGCTCCGGCGAGATATCCTGGTGGATAGAGCTTTCGAAGGAAGTTGGCAGCAAGTTTGTCCCGATCGGCGTCCCACCTTACTTCATCCACGGCGCTGCCTCGAAGCGATTTCGAAACCTCAGGGAATGCGGCCGCAAAGATGGCCGTGGGGTGCTGGCTGCGAGGGGTCTGACGTGGAATCCGTGCATTCGACAAACGTTTCGTGAGAAGGGCAAGGAGGGAGTCCCGCTGCCGCTCCACAACCGCTTCGAACGAACGACATGCCAGGCGTATCGGCAGGCTTCGCACGGCTCCCGGAGGCACACCTCCGAAAGCAAATAAGGGCGACAGATCTGACCACGCTCGCGCCCTGTTAGCAGCGAACTCTGGCGCTCGAAGGGCTCCCAAGAAAGCCGCCGTCCCGACCGCACGACTGAGGGCGGCAAGGCGGATCGATCGGATCGCGGCTTGGTTTGAAGTGATAGGGTTCAGGACCAAGCCACACAGGGCTTTACCGAATCGGTGTGCCAGGGACTGACCTCCTCGTTCGTGCCACGGCCACGGGTCGACCGTCCGCCTCTGTGGAGGAGCACCATCATCCGCTCCGAGGGCCACACCCAACGCCGTCAGGCCATCAGCAGCGTCCGAGGGAATCAGCAGATTGCGAACGATTGAGGTGGCCTCCTGACTATAGGTGGCTACAAGGCGCCAGACGTCTCGTCCGAAACCATCGTCCATCCCACGGTTCTCGTCGATGAGCCCCGCATGCAACGGGAAGAATGACCCCGAATGGGGAAAGACGCGTCGGTCCGGGTCGAGCACCACTCGCAATGCTTCCCCAAATCGACGCCTCTTTTCTTGACTGCCCATGATCGCGCCGCTGACAGACGTCAGAGCGTCATCGTTCTCGTAACGGCGAACAAGGGCTCGTACCGGTCCCGACATCTTGCCCGTACCGATCGCGCTCACCGCGAAGCCGTTCATGATGTGCGCGGGAGCCACTCGCACGGGATTGCGACCGACGAGCAGCGGGACGATGTCTCCCAGAAAGTCGCGTTTACCGCGGACCTTGCTCTTACTCATTTTCCGAAAGAGGAGACGTTCACGCTTCTTCCACTATCGCCCGATGAGGACTTGCTCGATATCTACGCTCATCGCCCGCTAAGCGACCAAAGTCGCATTTCACAACGATGAATTCACTCGGCCACTTCTTTAGGCGAAGGATCCCTTCAAAGAATTGACAGAGATCCCAATCGAGGTCTAACTGCTCTCGGTCAGCTATTCGGAGCGTGCGACCTCGCTGAAGAAGCCTCATTCTCTCGCCATCCAGGCGCAGAGAGGAGTTGCTCGGTGCGTGAACGAGGTATAGTGCTCCGGTTCCCTCGTTAGTCACGTTCTTCGGGTGATTTACGATGACTTGGGGCTTGCGAAGCTCGAAATCGGCGGCCGCGGCATCGCCAAGCTTGATGACTCCCTGGATGAGTTCGGTGCGACGTTCCACGCCATGCTCAACAAAAAGGTCGAGTACTGTCTCTGAACCGGTCCGCAGCCCGAACGCGAAGTACTCGTTAACAGCTCGTAGTACCGGTCCAATGCGTCTTTGCACCAGCATGCTTCGAAAGGAGCCGCTGGCTATCGTGGTCGCTCGCTCGGCTAGATCGATATCCCGGTGCAGAAAGAGTACCTGGGCCTTCATGTATCGGAACGGGCCGAAGTCTCCATCGACGTTCCCACTTTGGCTTTCTCTAACCAGGTCAACCCCGGGTACGAGCCCGCCGAGTAGCTCCGACCCCCAATCTCCGTAGTAGATTCGGGCATCAAGCTGCGGTAGGGCAATGTCGTCAGGCGCGACGAGTTCTCGCAGTGCTGTAGCCAATCGGCTATCACCGTAGAACGTGCGCCAAAACCACGGTGAAGAGGGTGGGCTTTCCGCGCATGATCCACCGAGAGCTATGTCGGCCACAAAGTCCCACAGGTCCCTGAACAGCCACTCACGTTCCAGGACATGCACGATTCCTAGCACGGCACCGACTCGCGCGCGCACATCGGCTGACTCCAGTTGTTGCCACGCCCGACGACGTGGACAGTCCTCCGGATCGCAATCGCAGGGAGCCTGAAGCACCGCCTCGCGCAAGAGCGTCAAGCCAAGGATTCGAGTTACGACTTCCTGGTTCAGGGCATCAAACGCCCCCATGTCAACCACCGTGGGAGCATCAGACTCGAACGCGCTGACAATCCCCCTCCGAGCGCCGTGCAGGAGCCTTAGCGACCGGGCAAGGGCGGACTCCGGCCCCGCGCGAGCCGCTTCGAGGAGGGGACCTTCGTTGATCGCTAGAAGAGTGCCCGCCCGAGACCGCGAGACAGAGTCCACGACGGCAAGTCGCTCGTTTGCGTCGAGTTCGGTAGCGTCCTCCACGACGAGCAAGTGCGCTACTCGCGGCCGATCACCCGGAAGGGCAACTGCGTATTTGTCTTGCAGAGATCGTACAACATGCCGCAATAGGTGCGTCTTTCCCGACCCCGCTGAACCGGCGATCACTACGCAACGACCCTCGCCGATCGCGGTTCGCACGGCTTCTTCGAGACCCGTTTCGACGGCGATGGCCTCTCGCAATTGGTCAGAGAGGCTTTCGGCGTTCTTGAAGGCGCCGAGGAAGTCGCGAAACTCAGTCAGAAGCATCTGATATCGACAGTTCGATGAACTCCCGAATGCCGGCGACGAGGCCATGTTGGGCGCGCACTCGTCTCTGCGCCGCGGCCAGCCAATGCGATCGCCAAAGCTCGCGCGCTTCCTGCGCATAAGCGTGTGGGCGTGACGTCGAGACAGCCCATCGCGGCCTCTCGTTTAGTATGCTCACCTCTCGCAGATTCAACGCGAGCTCGGCCGCGTAGATGGGGCGCTGAAGCCGGGGGTGAATGATCCCCTCCGGGAGTCCAAGAGCGCTCACGGCAGCCTCAATACGTCGCTGGCGCTTGCTACCACCAGAACCAAAAACGCCCGCCACGACGCGTCGTTGATGTGGTAGGTCCAAGAACATCCTCGCCAGCCGATACGTGCGCTTAGACATCAAAGACGCGGTGATCCCCGTTGTCTCACCGATCTTCCGGACTGGCACACGAAGGTCAGTGTATCTCCGAGGCAGCTCAGCCCTGGTGTACTGTGCTGAATGGTGAGGGAAGAGCCCCTTGGTAGTGAGAAGAACGGCGCCCCCAGTCTGCAGAAGTGGCCGCACCGCGCTCAGATCAAAGACGGAAGCGAGGATCCGTCCGGGCTCGCCACCACAAATTGCTCTAATTCGCGAATCGCCCGCAAACGCGACAACGAGCTTGCCGATGAGCGCATTTGAGAATGGTGGCAAGGCACCACACAGCGTCATCTCAAGCGTCACCCGCGGCACCGTTAGGTCGCGCGTTAATCGCGCCAACGCCGAAAGATCGTCGCCTCGCAGGATCTGACAAGACCGCATTGCCCCGACTGCCCTCAGGGCCCTCAGCAGGCGCGCCAAGTACGCCGTTCTCTTCTTCTCCGAATGATCCTCCTCTGTTCTAGAACGGCCTAGCGCGGCCTCCTCTAGGTTCGGGATCATCTCATACTGGGCCTCGAACTCCGAGCGCCTAATCCGGAGTCCTGAAATAGGTCGCAGGGCAGCATGGAAACCGCGGATTCGCTCCTCGAGCTTCGCTTGCCGCGCGGCTGCTTTGCCCGGAGTCGTCAACCACTCTGAAAGAGCTGGCGCCGTCAGACCCAGTATTGCGTCCCGCTCGGCAGCCATCGGTGAGGCGTCGCCGACTTCCAGAATCCCAGCTGGCAGCGGGTGATCTAACGTCGGGTGATTCACTGTCATTACGAAGCGCCGGTTTCGACCTTCGCGGTCGCGGTGAGGCATCGTCCAGTACCGCCGCGCTGCAGAGAAAATCTCGCCATACGCTGCCCCTAACGCGTGGACACCTTCGGCTTCCTGAAGGCAGAACTCCCCCTCGTCCACAAGAAGCAACAATTGTTCAGGGGAGATCGAGGAAGGCAGCGCCGCCACAACGGACGTAGAAACACGACCGTATCGCATTTCACCGCGGAGCCGTTCCAACGCTCGGCGAAGACCTCTTGTCCCTTCTTCGGTACTCCAATCCGGCCACGCCACATGCAGCGCCGAATCAAGGGCGTGAACCGTTCCGCCCGCCCAGAGGATGTCGGCCAGGATGGAAAGACTCAGGGCCCATCTCAGCTGCCTCTCAGACGCCTGGTTGGCACGCCAGTCCTCGACAGCCAACGCGGCGAGTCGTTCGACCACGTCGGCATCCATCGGGGTGCCTGTCAGCTGCTGACTCAGCCTGAAAAGCTTGTGCTCAAGCGGACCGAGTGCCGGTACGAAAGGATGAAACAGAGGTGCCTGTTCGCTAGGAGCCCGCGTTAGTCGCACAGTAATTGACCTGGGTCCAGGGGACAGTTCATTAATCTCCGCGGCGACGCCTCGAACGAATCTGATGCTTTCTACTCAATCTGCCACCACGTCTTTTCGTCCAGTAGTCGGTCCTCGGCACGAGCGCGGACGGCGTTTCCAGCGGTGCCCTTGACACCAACACGGTCGAGCGCCTAAGATCCCGACGCGCCACGCATCCCCCGGAGAGCACCGAGCTCTTCGGGGGGTGTGTCTTTGATACCGGATTCCGACGCCGTTCAGCAAGCAGTCGCTGACATCCGCGGCAAGGCCAAGGAGTTGCGCGACTCTTTCGGCGCGGACGACTTGGCGCGTACGCTGGAATGGGCAGCCGCGCGGGTCGAACAGGCCTTCCGAGATGAACGGCAACAGTTGCTTTCCGTGCGCCAAGCGTCAGAACTGTCCGGCTACCACCCCGACTCCCTCGCCCGTATGGTCAGCGAAGGTCAGATCCCCGACCTCCGGCCTCCGAACTCCAAGGGCGTGATCCGCATCCGCCGGGGCGACCTTCCGATCAAGCCGGGGCGGCCGCATACTCCCGATGCGGACGTACGCGAACTCGCCAGCCGCCTCTTCAAACGAGGCTAACGAGGGCCTTATGGCCACCCGTAAACGCTGGTCGAGAACCGTAGGTACCCGACGTGGCAACCGCATCCGGATCTA
>Ga0070697_100000915_pt1 | contig 22204 bp, 14 predicted proteins | sample KBSK1501metaG_FD_65475 | JGI IMG/M metagenome (GOLD analysis project Ga0070697, IMG submission 65475) | Corn, switchgrass and miscanthus rhizosphere microbial communities from Kellogg Biological Station, Michigan, USA - KBS K1-50-1 metaG | ecosystem: Host-associated > Plants > Roots >... | reverse complement strand
TCGCCTCGCGCGGCTCTTTTACAAATCTACTTGGCACGTCTGGAAGTTTGTTATGTGTCTTGTACCGTCCCGGAAAAGACGGGAAGCCCTGCTGGGCTTCTATGGCCCTCTTTCACTCCTCGTTCTAGTCGGTGTCTGGGCGGTCGGCCTGGTGTTGGGTTTTGGCCTCATGCAATATGGAGCTGGCTCGGCGGTGGTCATCACGGGCGGCCAGCCAAGTTTTGAAACCGACATCTATCTTAGCGGCACGACATTTTTCACGCTTGGCCTCGGAGACGTGGTGCCCCACTCCGGACTGTCTCGCGCACTGGTTGTAACCGAAGCCGGGTTCGGATTCGGTTTCCTTGCCGCGGTAATCGGATATCTCCCATTCATCTACGGCTCGTTTTCAAAACGCGAAGTGGACATTTCCCTGCTCGATTCCCGGGCAGGCACACCGCCTACTGCTGGAGAACTGCTCCGCCGCCATAGCTATCCTCAGGGGCAAAACGCCTTGGGCGAACTGCTCAAGGATTGGGAACTTTGGTCCGCCGAGTTAATGGAGAGCCACCTCTCCTATCCCGTCCTTGCGTACTTCCGTTCGCAGCACGACAACCAATCCTGGATTGCGTCGCTTACCGCCATCCTCGATACTTGCGCGCTGGTTATGGTTGGCATCGAAGGCGCGTGCGAGAAGCAAGCCGAGCTGACGTTTGCGATCGCTCGCCACGCCGTGGTCGATCTCTCCCAAGTGTTCGGCACGGCGCCAGCTCAATTGCCTCAGGACCGGCTCCCCGCGGAAGAATTACGCCGCCTCCGCGATGCTTTGGCTCAGCACGGCATGAAGCTGCTCGACGGCGAGGACGCTGACCGCCGCCTCCATGAACTCCGCCGCATGTACGAGCCGTACATCCACGCGCTCGCGGCCTATTTGAATCAGTCGCTTCCTCCCTGGATTCCGCAAACCAAGGGAAAGGACAATTGGCAAACGACTGGCTGGGGCCAAACCGCCGGCTTGAGTGAAAAAGGGAAAGAGACGTCGCACGTCCATTCCGACGAACATTTCTAACGAGAGTTTTATGCAATCATCGCAAGGGTAGGAGTCCCGAAAATGAAAGCAATTCAAGTCCACGAATTCGGCGGACCAGAGGTCCTTAAGCTTGAAGAAATTCCCACTCCCAAGCCCGCCGCCGGACAAGTCCTCGTGCGCATTCACGGCGTCGGCGTCAATCCTTACGACACTTACATGCGCAACGGCACGTATGCGGTCAAGCCTGCCTTGCCATACACGCCCGGATCGGACGGCGCCGGCGTCGTCGAAGCTGTCGGGCCCGGCATCACCAAGGTGAAGCCCGCCGACCGTGTTTACGTAGCAAAAACCGTTACGGGTGCTTACGCCGAATATGCCATCGCTCTGGAAGGTCAGGTCCATCCGCTCCCCGCTAAAGCTAGCTTCAGTCAAGGTGCGGGCGTCTGGGTCCCCTACGGGACCGCTTACCATGCTCTACATCATTCTGCGCAAGCCCGCGCTTCGGAGACTGTATTAATCCACGGTGCCAGCGGCGGGGTTGGCATTGCCGGCGTCCAATTTGCCCGCGCCATGGGTTTGCGCGTTTTCGGCACCGCGAGCAGCCAAAAGGGCCTCGACCTCGCCACGCGCGAAGGCGCTCATCAGGTTTTCAATCACAGCAAGGCGGGGTACGTAGAGGAAATCATGAAAGCCACCGGCGGCCGCGGTGTGGACGTCATTCTTGAAATGCTGGCCAACGTGAATCTAGCCAACGATACGAAGCTCCTCGCCACCAACGGCCGCGTCATCGTTATCGGCAATCGCGGCGAAATCACCATCAACCCGCGCGAGCTCATGGGACGCCGGGCTTCGATTCGCGCCTTCACGCTCTGGGCCGTCACGGAAGCCGAGGAAACTGCAATTCACGCTGGCATCATTGCTGGCCTCGAAAATGGCACGCTTCGCCCCGTCGTCGGCAAAGAACTGCCGCTCGCAGAAGCCGCCCGCGCCCACAAAGAAATCCTGGAGCCGGGCGCTGCCGGAAAAATCGTCCTGCTTCCGTAGGCGCGGCGACGAAATCTTCGCACGAATAGTGTCGCGGGCCTCGGTCTGTGATGGGCAGCTGAGCTCCGAGTTTTCAACGCGGTTTTTTCAGCAGTGGCTCACTTTCCGATTAACGCGTTCACCGTCCAAGTGCCGCGACGGTTCGCTTCGATCACTTCTCGAACGCGGTTGCAGAATAACTTCCGTGTAGCCGACCATCCGGCTAGAACATTGGACGGCGTTGACTTGGGATGGCCTGCTTTCTATCATGGCCCTGTGATGCCGGATTCCCAGTCAAGCCTGGAGCAAGCGATTTGCCAGCTACCACATCCTGGAAAAGCTCGGTGGCGGCGGCATGGGTGTGTGCGAACGCTAGAAATCGTGAAACGTAATTATTAGCCGAGCGTCATACTGGCATGAAATTCAGTGGCTGGCTGCATTCTCTCGCGCAGGACCTTCGCTACGGCCTCAGGCTACTGCGCCTCAATCCCGGCTTCACCGCTATTGCCGTGCTTTCCCTGGCGCTTGGCACCGGCGCGAACACCGCCATCTTTCAATTGATCGATTCGCTGCGTCTGCGCACGCTGCCGGTAAGCAATCCGCAGCAGCTCGCTGCCGTGCGCATCCTGGACACCTCCTGGAGGCACGGCCGCGTCCATGGCCGCTACCCCGACATCACCAACGCGCAATGGGAGCAGATCCGCGACCACCAGCGAGTTTTTTCCAGCATGCTTGCATGGGCGACCGAAGGAGGATTCAACCTGGCCCCCAGCGGCGAAGCACGCTACGCCTCGGGCATCTGGGTCAGCGGCGATTTTTTCAAGACGCTGGAAGTCCGCGCACTGCGCGGCCGCACCTTGACCGCGGAGGATGACCGCCGCGGCTGCGGCTCCCCGCCCGCGGTGATCAGCTACGCCTTTTGGCAGCGGGAATACGGCGGCGGCCCAGACGCTGTGGGTCGGATGATCTCACTCGACGGCCATTCGTTTGAGATCGTCGGCATCACTCCGCCCAGTTTCGCGGGCATTGACGTTGGACGTCAATTCGACGTGGCCGTGCCACTGTGCTCGGAACCGCTTATGCACGGCGAATCGTCACTGATTGACCTGCGAAATGGGTATTGGCTCGCCGCCGTGGGGCGTCTGAAGCCCGGCGTGACTATCGAACAAGCCAACGCGGAAATGGCAGCGCTTACGACGGGCATCCTGGAAGCGACCGTGCCCCCACAATACGATGCGGAGGCGCAAAAGCACTACCTGCAGTACAAGTTCGGCGCATTTCCAGCGGCTTCGGGATTCTCGAATCTGCGGAGGAGCTACGAGACACCCCTGTGGACGCTGTTGGCCATCGCCGCCCTGGTTTTGCTGATTGCCTGCGCCAATATCGCCAATCTGCTGCTGGCGCGCGCCAACGCCCGTGGGCGCGAGATTGCCGTGCGCCTCTCTCTCGGTGCATCCCGCGGGCGGCTCATCCGGCAACTATTCGTGGAAAGTCTTTTGCTTGGTGTTGCCGGCACGTTTCTCGGCGCGGTCCTGGCGCAATGGATTAGCAGCTTCCTGGTAGCCTTCATTGGCACGAGCACGCCCGATGTCTTCGTCGATCTTCATCCAGACTGGCTCGTGCTGGGCTTCACCATGGCAGTCGCGCTGCTGACTACAATTCTCTTCGGCATGGCTCCCGCCTTCCGCGCTACGAGCATCGCTCCGGCAGCAGCACTCAAATCGGCCGGCCGGAACCTCGCCGGCGGGCGCGAGCATTTCAGCCTCCGCCGCGGTTTGGTTGTCTCGCAGGTGGCGTTCTCGCTGGTGTTGCTGGTGGGAGCGATGGTCTTCGTACGCAGCCTGAAGAACATCCTCTCCGTGGACGCCGGCTTCCAGACGGCCGGCATCATGGAAGCCGATCTGGATTTTAGCCAACTGAAAATTCCCGCGCCGCAACGCCAGACTTACAAGCTGAATCTGATTGACCGCTTGCGCGCGCTTCCCGGCGTCGAGGGAGTGGCGGACGCCAGTGTGGTGCCGCTCAGCGGCTTTGGCTGGAGCAACAACGTCATCTTGGCCGGCGCCACAAAACCCGCCGACGTGAGCTCTTCTTTCACGCAAGTCAGCCCGGACTTTTTCAGCACCATGGAGATGCCCATCGTGGCCGGCCGCGCGTTCAACGAGGGGGATAGGGCCAACTCGCCGAAGGTGGCAGTGGTGAACCAGAGTTTCGTGAAGAAAATCCTCAACGGCGGCAATCCCATTGGCGCGCGCTTTCAAATTGAGGAGGAGGTGGGCCGGGCGCGGCCGGTCTACGAGATCGTGGGATTGGTTCGCGACACGAAGTATTACGACTTGCGCGATGAATTCGCGCCGGAGGCCTACGTGACCACGGCGCAGGACGATCAGCCCGACGAGGGCGCCCAATTGTTGGTGCGCTCCAGCCTTCCCGCCGGAACCTTGACGCAGGAGCTGAAAAGCGCGCTGTCCGATGCTAGTCCCGAGATCGGCACGGAATTCCACGTGATGGAGACAAACATCCTGAATTCGCTGCTGCGCGAAAGGCTAATGGCCATGCTTTCCGGATTTTTCGGCGCGCTGGCCACGTTACTGGCCATGATGGGGCTGTTCGGCGTGATGTCCAATTCCGTGGCGCGCCGCACCGGAGAAATCGGTTTGCGCATGGCGCTGGGCGCGCAACGACGGAACGTTTTGGGCATGGTGCTGGGCGAGGCCGGCGCGATGCTAGCGATTGGCCTGATTATCGGCGCTGGGCTGACGCTGGCCCTGGGCAAAACCGCGGGCGCGATGCTCTTCGGCCTCAAGCCCTACGACCCGTTGACGATTTCGCTTTCGGCGTTAGCGCTGGCGGTCGTGGCTATCCTGGCGAGTTACGTGCCTGCGCGCCGCGCTGCGCAGCTCGATCCCATGGCCGCCCTCCGCGACGAATAAAATCCTTTGGCTGCTCGGTGCGCCATTCCAAGGCGCCTGACAGCGTGGCACCTGATTCGGGGCGGGTGACGGGCAAGCCGGAAGTAATCAGGGTCAGAGGGCTGATTGCCCGAAATCGCGACTGTCTCGGTCCACTTGCCTGCGTTGTCGCATAATCGGAAACCGACTCACGTTCGTTTTCCAGACTCTTGACAAAAAAGGGCTATGAGCATACTATACTCTTCGGGTAATTTTGTGCCTCATACCTGGAACGCCAGTCTCCTGATTGGCGTTCTTGCTCTCTGAAGCATGCTTACGGCCTAAGCCTTCTATTTGCAATACTTACAAAACAATCGGCATCCTGCACGATTTCGTGTCCGCAAGTTCTTTAAAATCAACACTTGCAGCGTGCTCCCTAAGCATTGATTCTAAATGAGTTATACAAATACTAAGTCTTTTACAATCAACACTTATCAAAAACAGGGGGAGAGGGCGGCTAGGAAAACTGTCCGCCAGCCTGTCGCAGCTGCCCTCAGTGAGTTATCAAATAACCGCTAGAACGAAATCCTCGCGCTCAGTTGGATTTCGCGTCCCGGCGTCATGGCCATGGTGATCGTTCCAAATTGCGGCTCGTTCACATAGCGATTTGGTGTGCCCAGGTTCACCTTGTTCAGCGCGTTAAACGCTTCCGCCCGGAATTGGAAATTGGCATTCTCGGTCAGACGGAACGTCCGTCCGAGGGCAAGATCCATGGTCTGCAAGGGAGGACCTGTCATGGAGTTTCTGCCCACGTTCCCGTAAGTGAAGGCTGCCGGAGCAGCGAACGCCGCAGGATTAAACCACTCCGCCGCAGTGCGCGTGCCGGGGCCAAATATCGGCTGGCCGGTGGCGTTGGCGCGGATAGGATTCTCGCCGAGGACCGTCCCCGAATTCGCGGTATCTCCAAACACAGAGATGGTAAACGGCATCCCGGATTGAACCTGATAGATTGTGGAAAAATGCCAATTCTGAGTTACCCACTGGGTCCACGCCGCATGACGGTAGGCAGGAATGTCGTACACGCTGCTGAGCGCAAAGCGATGCCGGACGTCGCACCCCAGTCCCTTTTCTGCGTTGAGATTGTTGTTGTTCTGCGGAATAGTCGATTCGTCCATCGGGGATCGGAAGTCAGGAGCATTGGTAAGGTTTTTGGCAAAAGTGTAGTTGGCCAGCAGGCTGATCCCATGAGAATACCGGCGCCGTACGTTTACATATACTGCGTCGTACCAACTCTGCGCGGAGTTCTCCAGCAGATTGATGGTGCTGACTGGAAACGTCAGGCTTTGCACTACGGCGTCTGCGCTGCCAGGCGGCAACACCGTGTCTGGCACAAAGCTTATCGTCTTGAACGGGCGCCGAGGGCCAAGAGGACCGGGGCCAGGCAAAGTGTCGTTGATCAGGTGCGCGCGCTGGAGGTGAAAGCCGCGCGATCCCAGGTAGCCTAATTCCACGGAAGTATTCTGCCCGAAACTTTTCCCAACAGAACCGTTCCATTGTTGAACGTACTGTGCTGGAGAATGAGGATCAAAAGCGGTGAAACTCACGGTCGTGGGCGTTAGTGCCCCCGTGCCAAGCACCGGCGTGCCGAAATTCAGACCATTGGCGAAGAGCGAGGCCGGGGGCGTGAAGTTGTCGGCTTGCTGCGTTTCCGGGAAGACATACGGCACATTGTGGCGCTGGTTGCACCACGTGTTCAGATCGACGGGCGTGTAAAAGACTCCATAGGCCCCCCGAAAAACTAGGCCTCGGCGCGGTAGATTTTTCGCGATTCCAAATCGCGGAGCGATGTTGTGCTTGTTGGCGTACATCAGCCCCTTCGGATATCCCAACCGGCCGCCAACAAATGCCGAGGGAGTGCCGTTCTGAAAAATCAGATTCGTGTTGGTGTTTTCCTTGTCATAAAGAGGATTCGAGTACTCGTAGCGAACGCCTATGTTGAGCGTGGTCGTGGGCGTGACCTGCCAGCTATCCTCCACGAAGCCGGCCATTCCCCACGCGCGCAAATCCATCTGAGGGATTCCCGCCTGGCGTTGCTTTACAGCGGGCAGGCTCAAGAGCATGCTCGCGAGCCCGGCACCGCTGCCATCATTGAATCCAAATTCGGTGGTGTAGCCGTTCGTGTATTGGTAGAAGCCGCGATTCTGGAAGAAGCCCCACATCGGCCAGATATAGCGGTGAACATCTCCGCCAATTTTTATCCCATGGCGTCCCCGCTGCCATGAGTAGCTATCCCGTAGTTCCACGGTCGTGTCCCAGGCATGCATGGGTGTTGCGGCAAACGTGTCCCCAATCCCCGTATACCCTTGGACGGCAAACCATGGGGCGCCCCACGCGTTTTTCCCGCCAAAACCGATGCCCTGTATTCCTAGTTGGCCGACGATGTCGTTTACCCCATCATTCTGTGAAGTGCGGTCCATCGAGAGGCGCGATAAGGCGATCGATATGGTGTTGAGTTTGTTGCCGGCGAAAATGTGATTCCATGAACCTACAGCCTGCTGGGACAGATTGTTGAAATTCACGCCGAAGCCGGGAAGATTTTCCGTCGTGGAAGTCGTCCCGCTGCTCGGCGAAAATCCATTTTCGCCTCCTGCCGAATAGCGCGCCAAAAGGGTGTCGCTGTTCCCAAAGTTATGATCTATGCGAGCCGTACCCTGGTTTTGAATATGAGATTCGTTCCGCACATCGAGATAATTATTCGAGTCCGGATCTCCCGGCATCATCGTCATGTTCGGTTGCGGAAGGTATTGCAGGAAGAAGCTTTCGAGGAGCGGATTAATCCTGTTCGAAGGTATTTGATTGTTGGAAAACTGGCTGCGCGTATAGGGAAAGTTAGCGGGACCCGTCGGCAGACTCGGTTTGTAATTCGGATTGGCCACGGCGGTGGTTGGATCATAGATTTTGACATTGCTCATGCTGAAGTCGCCTTGGATTTCGGCCTGAGTCGGCACGGTCAGGATCTGGGCGTCTGCTTGGGCCAGCCGCAAGCCTTCGTAGTTGAGAAAGAAAAACGTTTTCTTTCCAAGGAGCGGGCCGCCCAAGGAAGCACCGAAATTATTTTGCACCAGATGATTGTTGCCCATGGATTCGAATGTGGTCGCATCCATGGCGCCGTTCCGAAGAAATTCGTAAACCGTTCCGTGGTACTGGCTCGACCCCGAGTGAGTGACGATGTTGATCTGGCCGCCGCCCGCGCCACCCATATCCGCGGTGTAGCTGCTCGTTTCCACTTGAAATTCTCTTACTGCGTCTGGAGACGGGCTCAAATTCTGCGTGTTGAACGTGGGATCCGTGTTCGTGGCTCCGTCGAGCAGGAAAAAGTTTGCGTTCGGGCGGCTGCCTCCTATGACCACGGCCGACCGCTGGCCGGGGCGCCAGTAGAGCGGATTCGTGGATCCGGTTTGTGCGCCAAAGCCCACATGGGCGCCGGGAACGGTGAGGATTAGATCAATCAGCATCCGGCCGTTGAGCGGCAGGTCGCGGATGGATTGTGGCTCGACGACTTCCCCAACGCTGGCATCGGTAGTGCGCAACACTTCGCTCGCGGCAGTGACTTTCACGCCCTGCGTAACCCCGCCGACTTTCAAGCTGATTTCAAGCGCTGCTTTCTGCCCGACCTCCAGGCGAAGCGATTGCGTCTCGGCAGCAAAACCAGGCGCCTCGATTCTTACCTCGTAATCATCCGGCAATAGCGCGGGGGCCTCGAATAGTCCGTGTTGGTCTGAAACGACTCTGCGGAGTGCTCCTGTGCTGGCGGCTGTGAGCTGGATGTTGGCTCCCGCAACAGCCAGGTGCTGCGCATCCGTCACGATGCCCGTAATCGTCCCGTAATTGCTTTGGCCAAACACGGGCTGCGCCAGCACAACCAAAAAAATAAGGACGAAAAGTTTTTCCACTGAGTGTTCCCCCAATGAGCATTCATTCGAAGCAGATTTCGCGAGTTTGTGGCATTCCGGGAACCCTGGCTCCGACACCCCTCGGCGAGTTCCCCTGCCGCGTGGCGGCCACTCTAGTGGGGAAGAATAAGTTCAGCAATAATAGGAAAATACTAGAGGCGGGATTCTTTTACTGTCAGCGGACCTGCGGGGGAGTTGAGATCCTCGGGACTCATCCCACGTCTTTGACTGTCACGGCTTCGGCCTTATAATCATCTGTCGCCAAGAGCGCCGTAGCACTTCATAAGCAAACAACGAAGACTATCTCTATCGTGCAAATGCTACTCTCCATCGCGACATTTCTCGCACTACAAACCTCCATCAGCCATTACTGGCACAGGCTTACGGACCGCACCTTCTCCGGCGTCTACCACGCCAATGCCTTCGACCTTGCGATGATGATCCCCTACTTCCTCGTCCTCTTCGTCCTCGCCGCTTATGGCCTCCACCGTTACTGGCTTGTCTACGACTACTATGCCTATTCGAAAAACGTCCCCGGGACGCCGCCCGAACTCAAGAATTGGCCGCGCGTCACTGTCCAGCTCCCCATCTTCAACGAGCGCTACGTCATTGAGCGCCTCGTCGAAGCCGTCTCGCGATTCGACTACCCGCGGGAGCTGCTCGACGTTCAAGTCCTTGACGATTCCACCGACGAAACTTGCCAGGTTGCCAGCGCTTGCGTCGAGCGCCACGCCGCGCAAGGGATGCCCATCGTTTACATCCACCGCACCAATCGCGAAGGTTATAAAGCCGGCGCCCTCGAGAACGGCCTCAAGACCTCGCAAGGCGAATTCATCGCCATCTTCGACGCAGACTTCATCCCCGAGCCCGATTTCCTCCGCCGCACCATTCCGTATTTTGTCGATCCGGCCAACGGCCCCAAAATCGGCATGGTCCAGACACGCTGGACCTACCTCAACCGCGACTACTCGCTCCTTACCCAGGTTGAAACGATTCTCCTCGACGGCCACTTCGTCGTCGAGCATGGCGCGCGCTCCCGCCGCGGCACTTTTTTCAATTTCAATGGCACCGCAGGCGTCTGGCGGCGCAAGGCCATAGAAGAAGCCGGCGGCTGGGAGCACGACACACTCACTGAAGACACCGATCTTTCCTATCGCGCGCAGCTTAAGGGCTGGAAGTTTCTCTATCTTCCGCAAATCGAATGTGCTTCCGAATTGCCAGTCGATATGAACGGGTTCAAAGCGCAACAAGCTCGCTGGGCCAAAGGCCTGATGCAAACTGCGAAGAAAATTCTCCCGCGTGTGTTGAAATCCGACGCCCCGTGGCACGTCAAAGCCGAAGCCTTCTTCCATCTCACCGCCAACATCAGCTACCCGCTCATGGTTCTTTTTTCCGCGATGCTTCTTCCCGCCATGATTGTCCGTTTCTATCAGGGCTGGTTCCAGATGCTCCTTATCGACCTGCCGCTATTCCTCGCTTCCACGTGCTCCATCTCCAGCTTTTATATCGTGGCGCAACGCGAGCTCCGTCCGAAAAACTGGTGGCGCACTTTTCTGTACATGCCCTTCGTCATGGCCGTTGGCATTGGCATTTCCGTACGCAATGCGCAAGCTGTCCTGGAAGCCATTGTGGGCAAGAAAAGCGAGTTCGCGCGCACGCCCAAATTCAAAATCGAAGGCAAAAAGGGAACATTCGTCGCAAAAAAATACAGGAACAAAGCTGGCTGGATGCCCTACGCCGAAATACTGCTTGGTCTCTATTTCGCCGGCACGATCGTTTACGCCGTTATCAACGAAAATTACGCCACAATTCCCTTTTTACTCCTCTTTGTCTGGGGCTACCTCTACACTGGCCTCATGTCCCTCGGCCAAACCTACTTCGCGCATCTTCGCTTCGGTGTCAACGCCCCGGAAATGCGCCCCGCCGCCTCCGGCGCCCCCGGCTTCTGAGCACTGGCGGCATCGTAGCTCTCCTTCGTCGGCAAGACGCCTTTAACTCGGCTGGCTTTCGCACAACCCGTTTGTGGAGCGCTTTCTTGATTGCTGTTGAGAAGTCTTGTTCTCGACAGCGAATTTCAGGCATCGATATATTAGGCCGGAAGTCTCATGTGGATTTCCAGTCCATGACGGCCGAGCGGAATTGCAATCCTACGCAGAAATGCCCGTTCGTCAGCGGCTCACAGTAAACTACTTTCGCTTGCGCCAGGAGCTCGCCTGAGCTCGAAGCAAGTCGTGGCTGCTCTTCGAGCTGCCATCGTCGTCTCGTTATGATGCGAGCTCCATGGGAACTCACGTTTACTGTCTTCGCCTGATCGGCAAAGAGCAGCTTTTCCGCGATTACAAGGCATACTGGGATTGCCATCGTGACGCGCTTTTCAGTTCTTCCATCCAAGCGCGTTTGAGCGGATATCTCCGAGACGGCCCTTGCCGGTGGCATGGAGTTGTCAGAATTGCCCACCGATTGTCCTCACACCGCCTTCTGAGTCATCCGCTTTTTCTCGTACATGGCTTTGTCCGCTTGCACCATAAGTTCGCCGAGCGTAATGGCGCGCTTGGGATCGAACCGCGCCACACCAACACAGAGAGATAATTCGTAACGCGGTTCTGTTGCACTCGACTTTTTGAGATTCTTCTCTAAACGACGGAGAATGATTTCCTGAGTTTGATTCGAGGTCTCCGATGCCAGTGCAACAAACTCATCCCCACCCAGGCGAGAAAGAATGTCGGAACCACGGAATGATTGCTCCAGAGCGTCTGCTGTCCGAATGAGCGCCAGATCCCCTTCGCGATGACCGTAAGTGTCGTTTATCTTTTTCAGGTTGTCGACGTCACAAAACATTAGCAGGAGACTCTGGCCATTGCGCTGGGCCAGTTTGAGTTGCTGCGTCGCAGCAGCAAAAAAACCGCGCCGGTTGAAGAGACAGGTCAGATCGTCCGTGAGAGCGAGATAACGCAGTTCTCTATCGAGAAGGGCCTGCTTAACCGCGCCCCAGACTGCCGGGTGAGTTGCAACCCTCATAGTCTGGGTGTCGGGGTGGTCTGACTTCAGGAGCTTAGAAATCTCCTCCACTTCCTTCAATATCTGACCAAACTCGGAATCCGCAGCTTGCAAAGCGGAGGAAAGATTTTCCGCGAGGCCGTTTTCTGGAGGGCCATTCTTGCGACCCATGGCTATAATCTTGCGATTGGAGATCTGCTTCGGCAATCCCGTCGTCAAGCGAGTGGCCAGCGAACTATTGTCGGCCTGCAATTCTTGTATGGGCATCACCCCTCCTGCCAGCAAGCGCGGAGAGCGTCCTCACTGGCAAGCACATGGTTCCATTGATCCGGACAGACGGCAAGCGGGTAAGGCCCGCAGTGTTGGTACGGGTGATTCCACTAGTACTTCCGCAAAGCGAGCGTTCGTGAAGCACCAGGCAGTAGAACGGTTCTTCAGGAGATAAGGCTTTAGCTCGCAACTCAGGTATTCACCTGATGCCATTCCCAGGGGTTCACTTGCTTGAGGAAGCGGGTAAGTCATGGTATTTGTTTCGAATCTGCAGGGGCCCCAGACAATTCGCCGATACGAGCGCGTGCCGTTCAGAGCAAGGAGAATCGATTCATGTCCAGAAGCGAGAACACTTCAAAGGACTCGGGGGCACGGAGCCATCCCGGGGTGGAATTAGGGCCGAGTGAAGCGCCTTCAGAACTTCTTCGCGAACTGGTGGCGCACCTACGTCAGAACCGTACCCAGCTGCGCGAGGAATGGGTGGTGCGAATCACTGAGACGCGCCTGCTTACGGCGATGACCAAGGAAGAGATCTTCGCGGAAGCAACCTCGGTGTACGACAGCTATGTCGAGGCTCTGGAAACCGAAGCATTCGAAGCACTGCAAGCTTACGCGCGCAACCTTTCCGAACGCATCATTCCGCGAGGCGTCGAGACGCACGAAGTCGTTGGTATTGTTCTCCTCCTGCGAGACGTGCTAGCCCGCTCCCTGTTCGCCAAGTACCAGACGGATTTCAAGAAACTGAACCGCATCCTGGATGCGTACGAGCCTGCCGCCAATCGCATTGCGAACACCGTGGCGGTTGGCTTCGTGCAGGAGCGCGAGCGCGTCATCCGCCAGCAACAGGAAGCAATCCGCGAACTCTCCACGCCAGTGCTGCAGGTTCGCGAGCGGTTGTTGATTCTTCCTATCATCGGCGTCATCGACCCGCAGCGCGCCCGGCAATTGACGGAGCAGCTCCTCCGCGGAATCCGCACGAATCGCGCAAAAGTCGTGGTAATCGATATAACCGGTGTGGCGGCAATGGACGTGACAGTTGCGAACCACCTGGTGCAAACCGTGGAAGCTTCGCGGCTCCTGGGCGCCACGGTCATCGTCACGGGCCTTTCGCCGGAGATTGCGCAGACCTTGGTGACGATCGGAGTCGATCTCGGCAAGATGAACACGGTGGGCGACCTGCAGGGCGGTATCGAGCAGGCCGAGAGACTGTTGGGGTACAAAGTGGTTACACTGGCGGAACCGCGCTAAAAGATCGGGAGGAAGCGCCACGTGGAAGTCCCCATTCTGAAACAGGGAGAGGTCCTGATCGCCACCTTTCAGGCGGCTCTCTCGGACGCGGACCTGAACCAACTGCGCATGGGTTTAGTTCAGCAAGTTGTTAAGTTTCGCTCCCGAGCGGTTATCGTCGATGTCACCGCAATGGACGTGATGGACTCGTTCGCCTCGCGGACGCTGCGGGAGATCGCGCATATGATCCGGCTGCGCGGCGCGGAAACGGTTATCGTGGGGATTCAGCCGGAAGTGGCGTTTGCAATGGTTCAGTTGGGACTGACACTGGAAGGCGTTGCCACTGCGCTGGACCTGGAGGAAGGCCTGGCTTACTTGATTCAAAAATTTAAGAACATAGACTGAGAGAGACAAACATTGAGGGCTGGAGAAATCCGGGTAGCCATCAACTCGGACCAAGACATAGTGACAGCCCGTCAGAAAGGCCGCGCTCTCGCAATTGAACTTGGTTTCTCGACGGGAGACGGCACACTCATCGCCACTGCTATTTCCGAGCTTGCGCGCAACATTGTGTCGTATGCCCGCAAGGGCGAAATCACTTTGAAAATAGTCCATGCCTCGAGCCGCCAGGGCATCTCGATCATCGCTTCCGATAGCGGCCCGGGGATTCGGGACATTCGTCAAGCCATGCGAGACGGTTTCTCGACATCCGGAAGCCTCGGCCTAGGGCTGCCCGGAGTGCGGCGCTTGATGGACGAGTTTGAAATTGCCTCCGAACCAGGCCGCGGCACGATCGTGACGGTGAAAAAGTGGAAATTATAAATTTGCCCTTGGTGGAATACGGCGTGGCAAAGTCTATTCTCCCGGGCCAGGGTGAATCGGGCGATCGCCATCTGGTTTGTTGCGCGGGAGATGGAATCCTGATCGCGGCGATAGACGGAATTGGGCACGGGGAAGAAGCTGCCAACGCTGCGGAGGCGGCGATTTCCATTCTCAAAGCGAGCCCGGATGAGCCCGTCATTTCTCTGCTAGAGCGCTGCCATGAGGGCCTTCGCTCAACTCGCGGCGTGGTACTGAGCCTTGCGTCCATCGATCCGAAGCATGGCATGATGACCTGGGTTGGTGTTGGAAATGTTCAAGGAGTCTTGATGCGCGCCGGCGCCAAAAAGGGGAGAGTGGAGGAGGTGCTGCTGCTGCGCGGCGGCGTCGTCGGCTCGCAATTGCCTGCCCTGCAAGCCGCTGTGCTGCCGATTGCAAAGGGGGATACTCTGGTTTTTGTCACAGATGGGATTCGCAGCGAATTTGTGGAGGGTCTTTCCACCCTGGAATCCCCGCAACGGGCCGCGGACAAGATTCTCAAACAGCATAGCCGCGGAAATGACGACGCGCTTGTTTTGGTGCTACGGCTAACAGGGGTTCGTGCATGAAGACGGCAGCCAAACGGAAGACGAAGTTGCCACCAATTTTTGAAGAAGAATATCGTTCAGCGTTGGGTGAATACGCCCGGCGTGGTGGAGAGGCCGCACTGAACAGCGCTTACGACCTGGGGCGCCGCGCCATCAGCGAGAAAAAGAGCCTCATGGAAACGCTGTCGATCGATTCGGCACGTGGCCGGGGAACGAGACTCTTGATTCAGCTTCCGACGGAGGTTTTGAATGCCAATCCGCATCGTGCTAGCTGATGACCATGTGCTCGTGCGCCAAGGCCTGAAGTCCTTGCTCGAGCGCGAAGGATTTCAAGTCGTTGCAGAAGCCTCCGATGGGCAAGAGGCCCTTAGTCATGTGGAGTCGCTGCAGCCCGATATCGCCGTAATGGATATCAGCATGCCCACACTGAATGGACTGAACGCCGCCCGGGAGATCAGCCGTGCTTCTCCAAAGACTAAAACCATTCTGCTCACGCAACATGACGAAAGTCAGTACATCCGCGAAGCGCTGGAAGCAGGTGTGAAGGGGTACGTGCTGAAGAGCCAGGTCGCCAGCGATTTGCTGCTGGCCATCCGGCAGGTTTCGCGTGGCCAGGTTTATCTGAGCCCCGGTGTGTCCAGCGCCGTCATGGAGGCGTATAACTCCAAGTCGGAGACATCCAAGAATCCATTGACGGCGCGGGAGAGACAAGTGCTCCAATTGATAGCCGAAGGGAAATCCACCAAAGACGTCGCATCTTTGCTTGGCATCAGCGTGAAAACAGCCGAATCTCATCGCACGAGGCTGATGCAGAAGCTGGATATTCACGAGACAGCGAGCCTCGTGCTCTACGCCGTCCGTCACGGCATCGTCCAGCCCTGATCTCTCCCAGCAAAAGCTGCATCCTCGCGGATATGCGATGCGTTGTCGGAATCGTAGCGAATCGCGCGGCCGATGATCCGAATTCGCAAATCGCCTGGGTTGGATGTCTCCAGCGGTAGTGCTCTCCCCTTGTCAAACTAGGAGAGCATCCATTAGACTCCTAGTTAGACTAGGAGGCAATTATACGGTGGGCAAAGCCGCGGAACTACTCCCGGGCACGCTCGATATGCTGATTCTCAAAACGGTGTCTTTGAAACCGCTGCATGGATACGGTGTCTTGGTACGCATCCGGCAAATCTCAAAGGATGCGCTCGAGATCCCACAGGGATCCTTATATCCGGCCCTCTACCGGTTGGAGCATCACGATCTGATCGCTGGCGAATGGGGTCAGAGCGAGAACAACCGCCGGGCGAAGTACTACACCTTAACAGCCGCGGGGCGTCGCCGCCTGCGCGACGAAACGGCCGGCTGGAACCGGCTAGCGACTGCGATTGCCGCGGCCATGAATACGACATCGGAGGAGGTGTGACATGTTTAAGCGCTTTCGTTCCTTGTTTCGTGTGCTCACTCGGCGGCGCGAGTTCGAAGACGGAATGTCCGAGGAGCTGCGCTTTCACATCGAGCAATATACCGACGACTTGGTGCGCTCCGGTATGTCACGGGAAAAAGCGGCCCGCCACGCACGTATAGAGTTCGGCAGCCTTGACAGTGTCAAAGGGGACTGCCGCGAGGAACGTGGCCTTCACCTGTTTGATGAGTTTTATAGAGAGCTGAGCTATGCCGCCCGATTGCTGCGAAAGACGCCCGGATTCACGGCTACTGCTCTTTTGACCCTCGCCGTTTGTCTCGGTGCCAATCTAACGATTTTTGCCGTGATCGACTCAGTCCTGCTCCGTCCGCTGCCATTCCCCGAGCCCGACCGGCTCATGACGATATTCAATACTTATCCGAAGGCCGGTGTCGAGCGCGACGGCTCCTCGCTGACCAACTACTACGAACGACGTGGTCATCTTCCTGCCTTCACCTCGCTCTCGATCTATCGCTATGGCACCGAGATTGTCGGAGAGCCTGGCTCAACGGAGCGCGAGCAGACCATGCGCGTATCTCCGGATTTTTTCTCTACGCTTGGGCTCGGCCCGGCGATCGGACGCACTTTCACAGAAGAAGAAACCACTTCTGAAACCGATCATGTTGCCATTCTTTCCGACACATTTTGGCGGCAACGATACAACGCGGATCCCCATGTGATCGGAAGGCAGGTTCGTGTAAACGCTGTTCCCAGAACCGTGATCGGCGTGTTGCCTCCCGCCTTCCGCTTTCTCTCCTCCGACGCCCGGTTGTTCCTCCCCCTTGCATCGCGCCCTGAAGATCGCACTCCCTTGCAGCGGCATTCCGGCGGCAACGTCATTCAAATGATTGCTCGACTTAAACCGGGAGCCACGCTCGCACAAGCCCAGTCTCAGCTTGACGCGCAGAATGCCACATTGGAAGCAGATGACCCCCAGGCCAAAATGATCGCCGATGCGGGCTTCCGTTCCATAGTAGTGTCCTTGCATGCCGACCACGTCGCAGCTATCCGTCCCACTCTACTGCTGTTGCAAGCAGGCGCGATTGCCCTTCTCCTAATCGGCGCAGTCAACCTTGTAAACCTGCTTCTCGTCCGTGCCAGTGGCCGAGTTAAAGAATTAGCCGTTCGCCAGGCGCTGGGCGCAAGTCGGGGATACGTCGTGAGCGAAGTGGTAGTCGAGACCACCTTGCTCACGTTTGTCGGAGGACTACTCGGACTCGCCGTCGGCGCCGGCGGAATCCATCTCCTGCGCGTGTTGGGTGCGGATCGCCTGCCTTTGGGAAGTCGCATCGTCTTCGATGCGCGATTGGCGTTGGTCGCCCTGGTCGCAGCCATCATCATGGGCATCGTGTTCGCAGTGCCCATCGCTTGGTTCAATCTTCGACGGCATCTCGGTAATGCGCTTCAATCGGAGAGCCGGGGCGGCACGAGCGGGCACGGCGCTCAAATCCTGCGTCACAGTTTCATCGTCTCTCAGATTGCCTTGGCATTCATGCTGTTAGCCGGAGCCGGTCTCCTCGGCCTCAGTCTTCAGCGCGTGATGGCCGTCTCTCCGGGCTTCCAGTCCGACCACATCCTCGCTGGACACATCTTGCTTCCATGGGCAACCTACCCGGACGGAACATCCCGTCTTACATTTGTTGAAAGGTTGATGGACAAAATCGGCCACCTACCGGGAGTGTTGTCCGCAGGCGTGGTCAACAATGTGCCCTTCAGTGGCAACAGCGGTAAAAGCGCCTCCACCGTAATGGGTCACGTTCTCCGCCCAGGCGAATCACCGCGAGGGAACTATTCTTACGGGGTCGCGGGCGACTACTTTCGCGCCATGGGTTTCTCCCTAAAGGCAGGACGATTCCTCACCGCCGCCGATTCACATCGCTCCGGGCGGGTCTGCGTGGTGGATGAAGACTTCGCGCGATTCTACTGGCCCAACGGCAGCGCTATTGGCCAACGTCTGTGGGAAGGCTCCGAAGTGGGGAAAGACGCCGAAGCTTTCACGGTCGTCGGCGTTGTTGGCGGAGTGAAACAAGCGGGGCTCACCGAAGACGAAGCCCAGGGCGCGATTTATTATCCCTATGTTTTCCGTATCAGTGACAGCGTCTTCGTCGCTGTCCGCACGAGCCTTCCACCGGAATCGCTCGGGTTGGCGCTGCAAAAGGTGGTTCGGCAAATCGACCCCGACATACCTGTCAATGACCTCCGGTCGATGGAGACTCGCATTGCCGATAGTCTTGTCGCGCGTCGCTCACCGGCACTGCTGGCTGGCCTCTTCTCGGGGATAGCTCTGCTGCTTACGGCCATCGGCACCTATGGCGTGTTGAGTTATGCCGTGGCACAGCGTCGCCGCGAGATTGGCGTACGGATGGCCTTGGGGGCCCAGCCGGGGCAAATCCGCAGCCAGTTTTTTTCGCTCTCCTTACGCCTTCTCGCCGGGGGAACGCTGTTGGGTGTGCTGGGAACCCTGCTGGCAGGCCGAGCCATGCAGGCGGTGCTCTTCCACGTCCCAGCATTAAACCTGGCAATCCTCGCCGGCGCTGCGGGCGTCACGGGGGTCGTGTGCCTCGCCGCTTGCTTGCTGCCTTCTCAACGTGCCGCGCGGATTTCCCCGATGGAGGCTCTCACGGAGGAATAGAGAGTCTGTTCAACCTTGTACCCGCGCTGATAACGAATACGAGCGAAAATGTAAGGGTTTGACGAATACCTCCGAAGATGTTTGCTCGCGTTTGACTACGGTGTGGAGGATCAGGAATCTAGTTATGCGGTTGCCGGAATCTGACCAGGAGAGGCTGCCATCGAAACGATCCGAGCAAGTCGTTCCTGAGTCACGGCGCATTCGGAAACAATCCACACGGTGGCTCCGGAGCCCCGCGTCTTCTAAATCCTCACAATTCGCCATTATCTTTTTGGGACCACTCCCCCCGTCTTACCCGCCCGCAAGCTAAACTATTCGGACTACATTATTCGGAGAGTTCATGCGGAGCAAGACTTCCGCCGCCCCAATCTTGGCTAGCCACATCCTCCTGGTTCTCGGTTCCCTTGCCGTGCAGGCAAAGTCCACCGAGACGTCTGTACTTTCCCTCCCTCCCAGGCCGCACTATGTTTTCCAACGCGTGGGCGATAACTTCGGCCTGAGCTCTTTGACCCCCTCCTGCATCCTGCAAGACCAGGACGGCTTCATCTGGATTGGCACGCCCGACGGCCTTCTTCGCTTCGACGGCACTCATATCGTGCGCTTCGGCCTCGAGCAGGGCCTGCCCAGCACCAATGTAAACCAGCTTGTTCTGGCTCCTACCGGGCGAATCTGGATTGTCACATCGCGCGGCATTGCCTACATGGAAGGCGGCGCCCTTCATAAACTGCCCCTGGCCAAGACCTATAATTCCTTCCGTCGACCATCCGCTCTGGCACTCGATTCCTGGGGCAAAGTTTATCTCGCCACGGAGGGCGGCCTGCTTCGCGTCGATCCGGATCGTCCCAACGACTTTCGCCTATGGACGCTTTCCGAAGGCCTGCCCAGCCTGGAAACAGAGGCAGTCAGCGTCACTTCGGAAGGCCGCGTGTGGTTCGCCGCAGGACACCGCGTGGGCTGGCTCGATTCGCAGGACCACGTCCACATGTTTCCCGCGCAAAGCGGCTTGCCTCAAGAACAAGTGGTCAGCATCCTCCAGGACTTCGAGAAGATCCTCTGGGTTCGCACCTCCGCCCAGCTTTTTCGCCTGAATCCGGGCTCGACTCATTTTGTCTCCGAACTTCCCGATCTTCCTCCCGCCAACGACTATGGCTTGCCTGCTCTGGACCGCGCCGGCAATCTGATGATTCCCACCGTGGCAGGCCTCTATCGCCGAATCTCCGGCCAGTGGGAAGTCATCGACCAAAGCCGCGGCATGGCTGTCAACGCTACGTTCGCCATCACCGAAGATCGCGAGGGGGCATACTGGATTGGCCTCGGCGGAGCAGGCATCCAACGTTGGATCGGCCGGAAAACTTGGTCGAGCTGGACGCAAGCCGAAGGTCTTTCCGACAACGTGGTCTGGTCCGAAGTGCGGGATTCGCGCAAGCGCCTCTGGATCGGCACCAACAATGGCGTCGCCATGTGGGATCCCCAGGCGGAGCGCTGGCGAACATGGAAACCGAAGAACGGCCTCAATGGCACAGTCGCCCGCGAAATGATCCTCGCTCCCGATGGCGCCGTCTGGGTCCTTTGCTATCCAGGCGGACTCACTCGTTTCGATCCGGCAACTCTCAGCCCAGAAAAAATTTCCACTCCCGAGGCCGTCCCCACCGGCATTCACGTCGGCCCGGACGGGCGCATCTGGATCGCCAATTCTCATTACCTAAAAGCTGCTCGTCCTTCGCACCGTCCTTTTCATTTCGTGGATATCCCGTTGCCGCCGGAAATCCACCAAGGCATCGGCCGGTTTGCTTCCAGCGGCGACGGAGTTATATGGGCCGTGGGCAGGGGCGGCCTTTCGCGCTTCGATGGCAAGCAATGGCTGCACTTCTCGACTGCCAACGGGTTGTTGCAAGACGAAGTTGTGGAAGCCGCTGCCGTCAGCCGCGATGAAGTCTGGTTCCGCTACTCCGACGCTCTGGGTCTCAGTTGCCTGCGCCTCGTGGATGGAAAACCGCGGCTCACTCACTATGGCTTGGCGGACGGGCTTCCTTCGCTCGACGTCTACATGCTCGGTGCCGATCACGAAGGCAACGTCTGGGCCGGCGGCGCCTTTGGCCTCACCGAATTTTTCCGCAATGGCCACACTCTGCGCTATACCCGCGCCGATGGCCTCATCTGGAACGACCTAAGCGAGCGCGGCTTCTTCGCCGAAGAAGATGGCACCTTGCTCTTCGGCACGAGCGGCGGCCTCGCTCGCTACAATCCCATCTCTGCTGACGAACGTGTCGAGCTCCCTCCACGTGTGGTCATTACCTCCGCACAACTCGGCTCGCGCGATCGCATCGGCGAGCGCAAACCCGAGGCTCTGCGCAGCGATAATACCTTCCACGTGGACTTCGCGGCTCTCACCTACCGCGACCCAGAAAATGTCCGTTGCTCTTATCGCCTGGCGGGTCTCGAAGCTGAACCTAATGAAACTTCCGGCCGCGAAGCTCGCTATCCCGCGCTTCCGCCCGGCAATTACAGTTTCACTGTCTCCTGCCGCTCCGCCCGCGGTACTCTCAGCTTCCCGGCGGAATTTTCCTTCACCGTGATTCCGGCCTGGTGGCAACGCTGGTACTCGCGCGGCCTCGGCGTTCTTCTCGGCATCTTCGCTCTCTATTTCCTCGTGAGTTACCGTACGCGCAAGCTGCAGAGCGAACGCCTCCGGCTCGAACAAGCCGTCGCCGAACGCAGCGAAGCCCTCGCGCAAGCCAACAAGGAACTCGAGCAAATGTCTCTCACGGATCCCCTCACCGGGGCGCGCAACCGCCGCTTTTTCCAGGCCACCATCGCCAGCGACGTCAGCCAAGCCGTTCGCGCGTACTCCTCGCCCGATCCCACGCGCAGCCGCCGCAATCGCGACATCATTTTCTACCTCATCGACGCCGATCACTTCAAAGAAATCAACGATCGCTTCGGCCACGATGCCGGCGATCAGATGCTCGTCGAATTGACCGCCCGCATCAGCTCCGCGATTCGCTATTCCGACGTCTTGGTCCGCTGGGGCGGAGAAGAATTCCTGGTCGTCTCTCGTTTCTGCGAGCGCAAGGAGGCCGCCACGCTCGCCTCACGCGTTCTCTCCGCAGTCGCCTGCGAACCTTTCAAGATCAAAGGCGCGAGCCTTTCTTTGCACCGCACCGTCTCGATTGGCTGGGCCGCCTTCCCCTGGAACATGGATTCGCCCGTCGACGTCAACTACGAAGAAGTCCTTGCTCTTGCCGACCGCGCTCTCTATAGAGCCAAGAATGCCGGCCGCAACCAGGCCATTGGCGCTCTCCCACCGGAATCCGCCGCCGAGCCCCACACCGCCGTCGCTCATGGC
>Ga0070697_100000914_pt1 | contig 22211 bp, 20 predicted proteins | sample KBSK1501metaG_FD_65475 | JGI IMG/M metagenome (GOLD analysis project Ga0070697, IMG submission 65475) | Corn, switchgrass and miscanthus rhizosphere microbial communities from Kellogg Biological Station, Michigan, USA - KBS K1-50-1 metaG | ecosystem: Host-associated > Plants > Roots >... | reverse complement strand
TCTGTTCAACGACATCGCCATCGAGATGACGCGCGTGGGCGAGTCGACCGGCTCGCTGCACGACATGCTGACCAACGTGTCGGACTTCTACGACGAGGAGATCGAGACGCGGATCGCGACGATCATGGTGTTCCTCGAGCCGTTGATGCTCGTCCTGATGGGAGGGTTCGTGGTGCTGATCATGCTGGCCATCTACCTGCCGCTCCTGCGCTCGTACTCGCAGTCGGCCTACTGAGGGGGCCGTCATGGCGACGACGAAGCCGAAGGAAGCGACGCCGGCCCCGCGGACCAGGGAGCCGGCGGCGGCGACCGCCGCCCCGGCCGCGGCCGCGCCACGCCCGCCCGAGCCGCCCGACCGGGGCACGGTCTCGAGCGAGGAGGCGCAGGCGCAGCGCATCGCCGCGCGGCTCGGGATCCCGTACGTCGATCTGTCCGATTTCCCGATCAATCACGACCTGTTCCGCCAGATCCCGGTCGATCTGATGTTCCGCTACAACTTCGTCCCCTGGAAGGAAGAGGACGGCCGGCTGGTCGTGGTGATCTCCGACCCCTCCGACGTCCTGATGGTGGACGAGCTGGAGATCCTCCTCGCCCGGCCGCTGCGGATCTGCGTGGGCGGCAAGACCGCCATCAACGACGTCCTGAAGAAGTCGGAATCGAGCCAGCGCGTCCTGGACGCGGCGACCGAGGAGTTCAAGATCCAGGTCATCCGCGACACCGACGAGGAAGGCGACGAGGCGCTGTCGATCGACAAGCTGACCCAGGCCGACTCGCCGATCATCAAGCTGGTCGACTCGACCGTGTTCAACGCCCTGCAGCGCCGCGCCTCGGACATCCACATCGAGACGCGGGAGCGCGAGGTGATGATCAAGTACCGCATCGACGGCGTCCTGTACAACGCCATGGACCCGATCGACAAGCGCTTCCACTCGTCGATCATCTCGCGCATCAAGGTCATGTCCGAGCTGGACATCGCCGAGAAGCGCGTGCCCCAGGACGGCCGCTTCAAGCTCAAGATCAAGGGGCGCACCATCGATTTCCGCGTGTCGATCATGCCCTCGGTGCACGGCGAGGACGCCGTCATCCGCATCCTCGACAAGGAATCCGTGAACGAGGAGTTCGCCGAGCTCCGGCTGGACGTGCTCGGGTTCACGCCGGAGGACCTGAAGCGCCTGCGCAAGTTCATCCGCGAGCCGTACGGCATGGTCCTGGTGACGGGGCCGACCGGCTCGGGGAAGACGACGACGCTGTACGCCGCGCTCTCGGAGATCCGCTCCAACGAGGACAAGATCGTCACCATCGAGGACCCGGTCGAGTACCAGCTGCCCGGTATCACGCAGATCCCGGTGAACGAGAAGAAGGGTCTGACGTTCGCCCGCGGGTTGCGCTCGATCCTGCGGCACGACCCGGACAAGATCATGGTCGGAGAGATCCGCGACGAGGAGACGGCCCAGATCGCCATCCAGTCGGCGCTGACCGGGCACCTGGTGTTCACCACGGTGCACGCCAACAACGTGGTGGACGTCCTCGGGCGCTTCCTGAACATGAAGGTCGAGCCGTACAACTTCGTCTCGGCCCTCAATTGCGTGGTGGCGCAGCGGCTGGTCCGGAACATCTGTCCGCGCTGCAAGGTGGAGATCACCTACACGGCGAAGCAGCTCGAGGAGTCGGGAATCGACCCGAAGAAGGTCAAGGACAACGTGTTCTACGAGGGGAAGGGCTGCGTCGACTGCAACGGCACCGGCTACATGGGCCGCATGGCGATCGCCGAGATCCTGGACATGAGCGACCGGATCCGCGAGCTGATCCTGGACCGCAAGTCGGCCGCCGAGATCAAGAAGGCGGCGCGCGAGGAGGGCATGACCTTCATGCGCGAGGCGGCGGTGGCGCGCGTCCTGGAGGGGAAGACGACGCTGCGCGAGATCAACAAGGTGACCTTCGTCGAATGAGGGCCGTTCAAGGGGGAGCACGCTGGCCAGCCTCGATCTGAAGAAGCAGTTCGCCGGGCTGTTCGACGCCATCGGCGCCGACCCGCTGCCGCCACGCTATCCGAGCGCCGCGGTGGAGGTGGCGGTGGACCGTGTCACCGCCGTGCGTGTGGCCGCCGAACGGAAGAGCCGTGTGTTGAAGCTGGCGTCGGTGGTGTCGCGACCGGTCCCGCCAGGGGCGATCGAGGTGTCGCTGACCAGGCCCAACATCCTGGACGAGAAGGCGGTCTGGTCGGTGGTGGCGGAGACGCTGCACACGCTGGCCCCGAAGGATCATCGCATCTCGGTGCTGCTGCCCGATGACGTGGCGCGCGTGGCGCTCCTCGGCTTCGCGACCCTGCCGAAGACGCGGCGCGAGCTGTCCGATCTCGTGCGCTTCCGCATGGCGAAGTCGCTGCCGTTCAAGCCCGACGAGGCGGTGCTCGACCTGATGGTGCTCGCCGGTCGCGCCGCGCACCCCGGCGGGGCGGCGGCCTCGGTCCTGGCGTCGTTCGTGCACCGCGCCGTGGTCGAGCAGTACGAGAGGCTGTTCTCGTCCTGCGGCTACTGGCCGGGTCTCGTCAGTCTGTCGACCTTCGAGATGTTCAACCTGTTCCGGCCGCGCTTCGCGGCCGGGCGGGTGCCCGACAAGGACTCGCTGGTCCTGAACGTGACACGGCACTACCTGTCGGTCCTGATCCTGCGCGACAAGGACATCATCTTCTACCGCTGCAAGCCGCACATGACCGGGGGCGCCTCGGACGACCCGATGACCGACGTGCGCCGCGAGATCTACACGTCGCTGGCGTTCTACCAGGAGAAGCTGCTCGGGCGCGGCATCGGGCGCGTCTTCCTGCGCTCGGCCGGTCTGCCCCTCGAGCCGCTGCGCGAGGCGGTGTCGGCCGAGGCCGGCGGCGAGCTCGAGGTCCTCGATGCTCTGGCCCACGTCGCGATGAACGGCGCGCCGGCCGTGACGGCGGAGGAGGCGGCCTGGGCCGCGCCCGCCATCGGCGCCGTGGCCGGGAGGCGGGCGTGAATACGATCACGCTCAACCTGTCGACCCGGCCGTTCCGGAACAACCTGGTGGTCGGGACCGTCCTGGTGGTCGTGGCGGCGGCCGTGGTCCTGGCGACGGTGTACAACGTCTACATCTTCATGAACCACGGCGGCCACTACGAGCAGGTCCGGCGGGAGGAGCGGCAGCACCTCGATCGTCTCGGCACGCTCGAGACCGAGGAGCGCGGTCTGGCGAGGGAGATCCAGACTCGCGATTTCCGGCGTCTGTACGGGCGCGGCCAGTACGCCGGCGAGCTGATCCTGAAGCGGGCCTTCTCCTGGACGCTCCTGTTCAACCACCTGGAGAACGTGATCCCGCCGGATCTCATGATGACCGCGATCCGGCCGCAGATCACGAGCCAGGGGATCGTCATCCGCGTCGATGGCATCGCCAAGAATCACGACGCCCTGTACGGCCTCGAGGACACGCTGCAGAAGAATCCGGTCTTCACGCACGTCCAGCCGCTGACCGAGCGCAAGATCAATCCGGGCCGGCCCGACCTGTCGTTCGCCATGAGCTTCGATTACCTGCCGGCGAAGGCGGTTCCCAAGCCCGCGGCCGTCGCCTCGGGGGCGATGCCGGCCGCCGCGGCGGCGACCCCGCCGGGACCGGGAGCCGGCGCGGCCGCGCCGGTCGTCGCCCACGCCGGTCCTGCCGGAGCCGGAGGCGCCCCGGCGCCGGTGCTCGGCACGGTCGGCCGGGACGGACTGCCCCGCACACCCGAGGTCCTGGCGCGCCTCATCGCGGCTCCCGGAGGTTTCTACCCGGAGACCCCCCCGGCGCCCCAGGAACCGCTCGACACCTCCAGGAGGCCCAAGGGGCGCACGCACGATGGGAAGACGGTTCCCGCTCCGGCGACGCAGAACGGCCCGGCCCCGGCGGCGCCACCGCCTGGCGCTCGGCAGGGGGGCGCCCCCGGATCGGCGGCCACCTGGCAGGACGGACCGAACTACCTGGTGGCGCGACCGCCGCTCGTTCCCGGTCTGCCGGCGCGCCGCGACCCGAACCAGGGGAGCAAGCCGGCGGTGAAGACGCAACCCGAAAAACCTGTGGCGCGCGAGCCGATCCCGGCCCGACGCCTCGACGTGGCTCTCCAGTTCACCGCCACGCCGGTCGGGGAGGTCTACGCCGCGCTCGGGGTGGCGCACGGCGTCACCTTCGTGATCGACCCGGCCGTCGATCGACGCACCACGGTGACGGCCGACCTCGGCGGGCAGAAGTTGAAGGACGCCCTGGCGATGGTGTCGAGGCTGGCGGGACACGCGATCGTGCGCGAGGACGCCAAGCTGTACCGCGTCTTCCCCGCGGGGGGTGGCGAGCCGATGGCCGAGAAGCCGGTGCAGGAGGAGACGCTGCCGGCGGCGGGGGTGCACCCGTGAAGACGATGCGGCGCTTCGATCTGCGTGAGAACCTGTGGCAGATCGCCGGCGTGCTCGGCGTGCTGCTCCTGTTCAATCTCGGGTTCTACCTGTTCTTCAACCTGCCGCGTCTCCGGTCCCTGCAGAACCTGGAGGAGCGCCGCAACACCGCGGCGCGCGATCTGCGCAGCACCATGGCGCGCTGCGAGAAGATGCGCGGCCTGGTGGCGCAGTACGACCAGGAGACCAAGAGACTGGACGACTTCTACGACAACGTCCTCGGCAGCCAGATGGATCGGATGACGCCGATCCAGAAGGAAGTGCGCAGCATCGCCGCCGAGTTCCACATCGACCCGGAGGCGATCGACTACAACCCGCAGGAGAGCCAGGGCTCGGGGATGACGATGTTCCAGATCACCATCCCGCTGGTCGGCGGGTATCCGAACCTGAGGCAGTTCATCAACCGGATCGAGTCGTCGCGGCACCTGCTGATCGTCGACAGCGTCGAGCTGACCGGCGCGCGCGAGGGCGGGGCGATGCTCAGCCTGACGATCAAGATCTCGACCGTGTTCCACGCCCCGCCGGTGCCCGCCGCGCCGGCTCCGGCGCCGGCCTGAGGGAGGCGCGTCATGGACTTCCTGAAGGAACGAAGGAAAGAGCTGCTGCTGGGGGCGCTCCTGGTCGCCATCGCCGTGGTGGTCTGGCAGAACCTCGCCGGGGGCTCCGCCCCCGTAGGGCTCGGGATGGACGGGGGCGGCGGCGTGCCGCGCGTCAACATCGAGGGCGTCAAGGTCTTCCCGGTCGACTGGGCCTCGATGTCGGCGACCCGTCCGACCTACGATCCGAACGGCCGGAACATCTTCACCTTCGGCGCGATCCAGCAGCCGACTCCGGTACCGCCGACGCCGCAGGAGCTGGAAGCGATCAAAAAGGCACGGGAGGCTGCGGATGCCGAGCGCGCGCGCCAGGAGCAGCTGGCCCGCGATGCGCAGGCTGCCGCGGCGGCCGCCGCGCAGACGCAGGCCCAGATACAGGCCAACCTCCCGCCCCCGCCGCCCCCGAAGCCGCAGCCGCCGGCGATCAACTACAAGTTCATCGGCTACGTGGGGCCGTCCGAGAATAAGATCGCCGTCCTGCACGACGGCAACGATCTGATCTTCGTGCGGGCCGGCGAGAAGATCGGGGGACAGTTCAAGATTCTCGAGATCGGCTACGAGTCGATCAAATTCGGGTACACGGATCCCAGGTTCAAGGGCGAGACGACGACGTTGCCGATGAGCAGCTCGTATTGAGAGGAGGTGACGGGGTGAGGACAGCAGGCTCGACGCAGGGAATCGGTCACCGGGTGAACCGGGCCCGCACGGCCGGCGTCGCCGCGGCGCTCGCCGCGGCGCTGGCGCTCGGCGCCTGCGCCTCGACGCGTCATCTCTACAACATCGGCCAGAAGGAGATGGCGGCGGAGAACTACGACCGCGCCGTCCTGCTGTTCTCGAAGGCGGTCTCCTCGGAGCCGGAGAGCACGCGCTACAAGGTCGCTCTGTCGCGCGCCAAGATGAAGGCGGCCCAGGAGCACTTCGCCAAGGGGCAGGCGTACGTCAAGGCGGGCCGGATCGACGCCGCCATCGCCGAGTTCCAGCAGACGGTCTATCTCGACCCGTCGCATCAGTACGCCGCCAACGAGCTGGCCAAGGCGCTGTCGGAATGGCAGCGCCAGCAGAAGCTGGACGAGTCGGAGATGGAGAAGCTCAAGAAGCGGGCGAAATCCGAAGCGCCCGGCCGGGTGGCGCCGCACCTGAACCCGTCCTCGAACATCCCGATCGTGCTGCGCTTCAAGGACGAGACGATCAAGAAGATCTACGACGCCCTCAGCAAGGCGTCGGGGATCAACTTCATCTACGACGACCGGCTCGATCTCAACAAGAAGACCACGATCGACCTCGCCGACGTGACGTTCGAGCAGGCCCTCAACACCCTGATGACGATGAACAAGCATTTCTTCAAGATCTGGGACGAGAACACCATCCTGATCGCCGACGACAACCAGCAGAAGCACAAGGAGTTCGACGACCTGGTCGTGCAGACCTTCTATCTCAGCAACGCCGACGTCAAGGACGTCCAGGTGCTGCTGCGCACCCTCCTGGACGCGCGCCAGCTGGCGCAGAACGACCGGCTCAACTCGATCACCATCCGCGACACGCCCGACCGCGTGCAGGTGGCGCAGAAGATCATCGAGTCGAACGACAAGGCCAAGTCGGAGCTGATCGTCGACATCGAGCTTCTGGAGATCAACCGCACGCTGCTGCAGACCCTCGGTATCGACCTGTTCGGGCCCGGCGGCGGGACCGGCAAGACGATCCAGATGACCTACGGCGGCGGCACGACGGTGCCGCTCAACAACCTCGGTGTCCTGAACCAGGCCGGCTCCTGGATGCTCGGGCCGATCCCCGGGGTGGTGGTCAACTTCCTGAAGTCCGACGCCGACGCCCAGGTGATCGCCAAGCCGCAGCTGCGCGTGACCGAGGGCGAGAAGGCGACGGTTCGCATCGGCGACCGGATCCCGATACCGACCACCACGTTCAACGCCGCTCCGACGGTCGGCGGCACGGTCGGCGTTCCGATCACCTCGTTCACCTACCAGAACGTCGGTATCAACATCGACGTCGAGCCGCGCGTGCACCATAACAAGGAGATCACCCTCAAGCTGAAGGTCGAGGTCTCGTCGCTCGCCGGCCAGATATCGGCGGGGAACGGTCTGTCCCAGCCGATCATCGGCACCCGCGAGATCGACACCACCATCCGGCTGAAGGACCAGGAGACCAACCTGCTCGCCGGCCTGATCCGCGAGGAGGAGCGCAAGTCGATGACCGGCGTGCCGGGCCTGTCCGACATCCCGGTCCTGAAGCGGATCTTCGGCAACACCGACACGAACGTCCAGCAGACCGACATCGTGCTGACCCTGACGCCGCACATCATCCGCATCCCGGACATCACCGAAGAGGACCTGCTGCCGCTCTGGATCGGCACCGAGGGGGACATCGGCCTGCGCGGCTCGAGCAAGACGAGCGCCTTCGGCACCAACCCGTTCGAGGCCAAGGAGGGCGAGGAAGAGGAGACGCCGCCGCCACCGATGCCGCCCGATCTGCCGGTCGAGGAGGCGGAGCCGCAGGTGGATCAAACCCTTCAGCAGGGCGTCCTGCCGGGGCCCGCGCCGTCGCCAACCCCGCCGGCCACGGCCGCGCCGTCGCCGACCCCCGCCCCGTCGGGCGGAGGGGGATCCGCCAGCCCGTCGGCCACTCCGGCGCCGCAGAACAACCCGGCGCAGCCGTCCCAGCCTGCGCAGGTGTTCATGTCCCCGGCGTTCCTCAACGTCTCGCTGCAACAGCCGATCTTCACCGTCAGCGTCGTGATCCGCTCGGACAGCGCCGTCGGCAGCGTGCCGTTCCACCTGGCGTTCGACCCGCAGGCCCTCGAGTTCCTCAACTACTCGCGGACCTCGCCGTTCCTGTCGCAGGACGGCGCCACGCCGTTCGTCCTGGCGACCCTCGGGTCGGGTTCGAACGAAGTGATCGTCGGGCTGTCGCGCGAAGGCAGCCGGCCCGGCGTCACCGGCCAGGGCCCGCTCATCGACCTCACCTTCCGCGCCGCGAAGGCGGGGACGACGACCCTGACGTTCAGCGATATCTCGGTGCTCGACCCGTCGGCCCAGCGGCTGCCGTTCGACCGTCAGGGCATGACGATCAATGTCAAGTGAGGAGACCGGGAGCGCGAGCCATGCGAGCCATCCGCGGGAACAATCAGACCGGCGTCACGCTGGTCGAATTGGTGGTGACCATCGCGGTCATGTCGATCCTGGCCGGGGCGCTCATCCCGATCACCAAGTTCGCGGTGAAGCGCCAGAAGGAGCTCGAGCTGCGCCGGGATCTCCGGACGATGCGTCAGGCGATCGATCTGTACAAGAAGTTCTGCGACACCGGGGTGATCCAGAAGACCGGCGTCGACTCCGAGTGCTATCCGCCCGATCTCGACACCCTGGTGGACGGCGTCGAGAAGACCGGCGCCCTGGGGCAGAAGATCAAGTTCCTGCGGCGGATCCCGGTCGACCCGATGACCAGGACGAAGGACTGGGGGATGCGCTCCTACCAGGACGACGCCGACTCGTCCTCGTGGGGGCACGAGAACGTCTATGACGTCTACACCACGGCCACCGGCAAGGCGCTGGACGGGACGCAATACAAGGACTGGTGAAGGAGAGACGGCCGGCGTGCGCGACGAACGCGGCTTCACGCTCATCGAGCTTCTGATCGTCATCGCGATCATCGGCATCATCGCCGGGATCGCGGCGGCCCAGCTGCGCACCGCCCCTCAGAGGGCCCGCGAGTCGGTGCTCAAGGAGGATCTGTACGCCCTGCGCGACACGATCGACCAGTACTTCGCCGACAAGGGGAAATACCCGGAGACGCTCGACGCCCTGGTCGAGGACGGCTACCTGCGCAAGGTCCCGATCGACCCGATCACCGGCACGGTGGACAGCTGGCAGGTGGTGCACGCCGAGTCGACCGACGAGGACACCGAGGGCGCGGGCGGCATCATCGACGTGAAGAGCGGAGCGGACGGCACAGCCCTGGACGGCTCGCGCTACGTCGACTGGTGAGCGCAAACGGTGTTGTTGCGGCCCCCCGCGGGGCGTATATTCGATGAAGGAGCACTCCTGATGAACAGATCCTCGAAACGCCATTCACAGTGGGCCGTGGTGTTCCTGCTCGCCATCCTGGTGGCGGCCTGTCAGAAAACGGACGTCATCGCCCCGGACGGGTCGACGATCTCCCTCTCTCCCACCCCCGCGACCATCGTGCTCGCCGGCGGGGTGCAGGCCGAGCCGACGACGATCCTGGCGACGGTGAGCAACAGCATCGGGGTGCCGCTGTCGGGGCAGGACGTGCGCTTCACGACCACGTCCGGGACGCTCGACCCGCCGGCCGGGACGCCGGTCAGGACCGACTCTCACGGCAACGCGGTCACGATCCTGACGGGAGCGACACAGGGTCCCACGATCACCGCCAAGTCGGGCAAGGCGACGCAGACGCTCCAGCTCACGACGGCGACCTGCAACCTGGCGGAGATCACGTTCATTCAGGGGGGGCCCCTCAGCCTGACTAACTGCTCGCAGTCGTTCGATTTGACGGTCCAGGCTCTCGATACGGCGAGCGATCCTTGCCCTGGCGTCATCATCACGTACAGCCTCGTCCCCACGAGCACTCCGACGACAGATATCAGCGGCAACTTCAGTCCGCTTTCGGGGCCCGCCGACGCCAGCGGTGAGCTGTCCACGACTCTGCAAATCGACAATGCGAGCTGCACGGCCAAATGCCCGGGGGCACCGAAGTGCACGATGTCGGTCAAGGCGTGCTCGGGTGGTGTGTGCACCTCGACGACGGCCGATCTCAACGACAACATGTAAGAGGCCTATCGTGCGAACCCAGACCATCCCTGCGCGTCGCCACAAGGACTCCGGCGCCATCCTGATCGTCATCATGGTGGTGATGACGGTGGCCGCGATCGGGCTCACCGCGGCGGTGCAGGCGTGGTCCACGACCTGGAGACGTGACAACGAGGAAGAGCTGATCTTCCGGGCCAACCAGTACGTCGACGCGATCATCGCCTACCGCAAGGAGCACGGCGGCCAGTTCCCGCTGAACCTGGAGGACCTGTTCAAGCCGGGACCGCGGCGCTTCCGTTACATCCGCAGGCTCTACAAGGAGCCGATCGCCAAGGACCACAAGTGGGGGCTCCTTTACCTGATGCCGGGCGGGCAGGGGGTCTACGACCCGATGGCGGCGAAGAAGGCGCAGCAGAAGGCCGGCAAGGAGTGGGGCAGCGAGTGGGAGACGGCCGGGACCGGCGCGCTCGCCAGGAATCCGGGCGAGATGCCCGGGGTGACGCAGATCAACAACAACCCGAACGGCGCCGGCGTGCCGGGGACCGGCGGGATGCCTGCCGGATCGCTGCCCGGGAGCGCCATGCCGATCCAGGGAAACCTTCCGCCGATCCCCGACGCCGCGCCCGGTGACGAGCACCAGCCGGGACAGCCCGAGCGCGTCAGCGAGCCCCCGATCGGCTGGCCGATCGTCGGCGTGATCAGCCGCGCCACCGGGAAGGCGGCGCACGACACGTACAAGGTCTACAAGGGGCACGAGCACGTCGACGAATGGCAGTTCCACGTCTTCGACCGCGGCGAGACGGTCCAGCCGCCGGGCACGCCGCAGCCGGGGGGAGGTCCGGGCTTCGTCGGTCCGGGCTTCGGCGGCCACGGGCCGATCCAGGGCGTCGGCGGCGGGGCGCAGCCCGGACAAGGAAGACGTCAGAACACCGGGGGGTTCGGCCCGGCAGGACAGGGTATGGGGCCGAGATTCGGGCCGAACGGCAACAATCTCTACCCGAACCAGAACCAGAACCCCGGCAACTACCCGGGCGGCTACAACAACCAGCAACCCGGATACAATCCGGGTCAGCCCGGGTGGCAGAACCCGGGCTGGAACCCCGGTCTGAACCCGAACCAGCAGAACCAGAACAATAATCAGAACCCGCCCTGAGCGACTGCCGGCACGAGACGTTGACATGGAGCGAGGTTCGCTGGTCTAATCGCTTTCATCTGAATGCTCCGGTCCAGGAAATTGTCTGCAGGGGAGGGAGCGATCCTCCCCTGAATTTTTTTCGGCGGACCGGGCGTCTTTGTCGGCCACGAGGAACGGGCGATGATCGTCATGAAGTTCGGCGGCACGTCGCTGGCGGGCGCGCCGCAGATCCGCCAGGTCGGCGCGATCGTGAGGCGGTTCGCCCGCGCGCGCCCGGTGGTGGTCGTGTCGGCGATGGCGGGGGTCACGGACGAGCTGATCGCCCTGGCGGAGCGCTCGCTGTCGGGAATGCCGCGCGAGGTCAGCCGGCGTCTCGATCGTCTGTACCGCCGCCACCGGCGTGAGGCGCGTCTGCTCGATCTGACCGACGGCGGGGGCGGCCGCCTCGAACGCGATCTCGAGGCGCTGTTCGCCGAGCTCGAGGGCGTCTGTCACGGCGTTCTCCTGCTGCGCGAGCTGAGCCGGCGCTCGCTCGATCTGATCTCGTCGTTCGGCGAGCGTCTGTCGGGACGGGTCGTCGCCGCCCACCTGGGGGGCCTGGGCCTGCGGGCCCAGTTCGTCGACGCGCGCGACCACATCGTCACCGACGAGAGCCACGGCGCGGCGGTGGTCGACTTCGACGCCACCTACCGCAACCTGCGCAAGGCGCTCCTGCCCGGTCTGCGCGCCGGCGCCCTCCCGGTCGTCACCGGCTATATCGGCCGGACCCGCCAGGGGGCGACGACCACGCTCGGTCGCAGCGGGTCGGACTACACCGCCTCGATCCTGGGAGGCGCGCTGCGCGCCAGGGAGGTCTGGATCTGGAAGGAGGTCGACGGGGTCTGCACCGCCGACCCGAACCTGGTCAGGAGCGCCCGCGTGGTGCCGCGTATCTCCTACCAGGAGGCGGCCGAGATGGCGCACTACGGCGCGGAGGTAATCCATCCGAAGACGATGCTGCCGGCGCGGCGCTCCGGGATCCCGATCCGGATCAAGAACACGTTCAAGCCGGACGCCCCGGGAACGCTCATCACCCGGCGGCCCGCGGGTCGCGGCCCGGCGCCCCTCCTGGTCAGCAGCATCGGCGGCATGGCCCTGGTCACCGTCGAGGGCACCGGGATCTTCGGCCAGCCGGGGATGATCCTGCGCCTCCTGACGCCGGTGGCGAACGCCGGCACCAACATCTACATGATCTCGATGTCGTCCTCCGAGTACAACATCTCCTTCGCCATCATGCAGGCCGACCTCGACAGGACGATGAAGGCCCTGGAGAAGGATTTCCGGGACCGCGGGATGCTCGGCGAGCAGGTGGCGCGCGTCACCGTCGAGCGCGACATGAGCGCCATCGCGGTGGTCGGCGCCGGCATGAAGGGCCAGCACGGCATCGCCGGGCGGGTGTTCAGCTCCCTGGGCGACGCAGGGGTGAACGTCGTCGCGATCGCGCAGGGGTCGTCCGAGTACAACATCACCGTCATCCTGAAGGGCCGCGACATGAAGAAGGGTGTGCGGGCGATCCACGACCGGCTGAACGTCGGCCGCGCCGCGCTGGGGCGCGGGCGCCGGACGGCTCTCCGGCTGGTCGGGTCGCGGGCGCGCTGATGCCGCCCCGGCGGGACGGTGGAGGGGCCGGCTGATGGCGATCCGGCTCTCCCTGGTGCAGCTCGGCAAGGGAACGGTCGGCTCGGCGCTGATCGAGCAGATCCGCGAGGCGGGTCCGGCCCTCCTGAAGCGGCTGGGCGTCGACCTGGTCTACGCCGGGATCGCCGGCAGGACGTCGGGCGCGTTCGATTCCTCGGGGCTCGATCTGTCGCGCTGGAAGGAGGCGGTCGAGGCCGGTGCGGGGCTCGACGGACGCAGGCTGCTCGAGCAGGCGAGGGGCGTCCTGTCGGGCGCGTCGATCCTGGTCGACGCGACCGCCGACGAGGGGATGGCCGAGGTCTACTGTGACGCGTTCGCGGCGGGGTATCACGTGATCTCGTGCAACAAGAAGCCTCTGGCCGGGCCGCTGGCCGCCTATCGCAAGGTGAAGGAGACGGCCATCCGGAACCACAGGTTCTGGCTGTACGAGGTCGCCGTGGGCGCCGGGCTGCCGGTGGTCGGCACGCTGCGCGATCTCCTGGACAGCGGCGATCGGCTGGAGTCGGTCGAGGGGTGCTTCTCCGGGACGCTGAACTTCCTGTGCGCGTCGCTCGACGGCGGTGGAGCGTTCTCGGAGGCGCTGGCGCAGGCGCAGGCGATGGGATACACCGAGCCGGACCCGCGGGAGGATCTGGCCGGTCTGGACGTGGCGCGCAAGGCGCTCGTCCTGGCGCGCGAGGCGGGGCGGGAGATCGAGCCCGACGAGGTCCGGCTCGAGGCGTTCTGCCCGATCGACCGGCGCGGGGACCCGTCGAAGTTCATCGGGAAGACGGTCTCGATGGACGCCGGGATGGCGCGCCGCTGGCGCGACGTCGCCCACCGCGGCCGGCGTCTGCGGTACGTGGCGTCGGTCGACGGCGGGTGCTCCGCGGCGCTCAAGGAGGTGCCGGTGGACGGCGCGCTCGGCCGGCTGTCCGGACCGGACAACGTGTTCGTGTTCCGGACCGCGCGCTACTCCGAGCGGCCGCTCGTGGTGACGGGACCCGGCGCCGGACCGGCGGTGACCGCGGCGGGGGCGTTCGCCGACATCCTCCGGGTGGCGCGGGCGGTCGCGGGGCGGACATGAGCGCCGACAGGCGGATCCCGGTGGCGGTCCTGGGGGCGACCGGCGCGGTCGGGCAGAGGTTCGTCCAGCTGCTCGACGGCCATCCCTGGTTCCGGGTCGCGGCCCTGGCCGCGTCCGAGCGCTCGGCGGGGCAGCCGTACGCTCGCGCGGCGCGCTGGTTCCTGCAGGAGCCGATGCCTTCCTGGGCGCGCGACATGGAGATCGTGCCGTGCCGTCCCGGTCTCGACGCCCGCGTGGCGTTCTCGGGACTCGATGCGTCGGTGGCCGGGACGATCGAGTCAGAGTTCGCCGGCGCCGGGCACGCGGTGGTGAGCAACTCGCGCAACCACCGGATGGATCCGGACGTCCCCCTGATGATCCCGGAGGTCAACGCCGATCACCTGGAGCTGATCGAGGGCCAGAGGCGTCTCTCGAAGGGTGGCGGTTTCATCGTGACCAACCCGAACTGCTCGACCGTCGGCCTGGCGATGTCGGCCGCCCCGCTGCACCGCGTCTTCGGCATCAGGCGGCTGGCGGTCGCGACGCTCCAGGCGATTTCCGGGGCCGGTTACCCGGGGATCTCCTCGGTCGATATCCTGGATAATGTCATCCCGTTCATCGGCGGCGAGGAGGAGAAGATGGAATCGGAGACGCTGAAGATCCTCGGCGCGCCGAAGACCGCCGCGTCGTTTCCGATCAGCGCGCAGTGTCATCGCGTGCACGTCTCCGACGGGCACACCCTCGCGGTCTCCGTCGAGACCGCCCGGCCCGCGACGCCGGCGGAGGCGGCGCAGGCGATGCGCGGGTTCCGGTCGGCCCTTCACGATCTCGGCCTGCCGAGCCTGCCGGAGCGGCCGCTCGTCGTGCGCGACGAGCCGGACCGCCCGCAGCCGCGTTTCGACCGGATGGAAGGCAAGGGGATGACGGTCAGCGTCGGACGGCTGCGGGTCTGCCCGGTGCTCGGCCTGAAGTACGTCGCGCTGGTGCACAACACCATCCGCGGCGCGGCGGGCGTGGCGATTCTCAACGCCGAGCTTCTCAAGGCGAAGGGGTGTCTGTGATGGAGACCGATCCGGGCTGGGTCAAGGTGTTCGCCCCGGCGTCGATCGCCAACCTGGGGCCCGGTTTCGACACGCTCGGTGTGGCCCTGGAGGGTCTCGGGGACACGGTCCAGGCCCGGCGCACCGAGACGCCGGGCGTGCGGATCGTCGAGATGACCGGCGAGAAGGAGAACATCCCGGGCGACCCGGGGCAGAACTGCGCCGGGCGCGCCGCCGAGTCGGTCCTGAAGCAGCTGAAGGGGAAGGCCGCGAAGGAGGCCGGGCTCGAGATGCGGCTGCACAAGGGTCTGCCGCAGGGGAGCGGTCTGGGGTCGAGCGCCGCCAGCGCCGTCGGCGGCGCGGTGGCGGCCCATCTCCTGTTCGGGTCGGCGCTCGGCAGCAACACGCTGCTCGAGGCCGCCCTCGAGGGCGAGGTGCTCGCGAGCGGCGGCCGGCACGCCGACAATCTGGCCGCCTCGCTTCTGGGCGGGTTCACCATCGTGCGCAGTCACGAGCCGATCGATGTCATCCGTCTCGAGCTGCCGTCGGCGATGCGCTTCGTCGTCGTCCTGCCGGGGATGGAGATCCGGACGAGCTACGCCCGCTCGGTCCTGCCGGAGACGATTTCTCTCAAGGACGCCGCCTGCAACTGGGCGAACGCCGCGGCCCTCGTGGCGGCGGTGGCGCGCGGCAACGTGGCCGATTTCGGCCGGGCGGTCGTCGACCGCGTGGTCGAGCCTGTCCGCGCCAAACTGATACCGGGCTTCGCCGAGGTGAAGCGTTCGGCGCTCGAGGCCGGCGCGTACGGCTGCTCGATCTCGGGAGCCGGCCCCGCCCTGTTCGCGGTCACGACCGTCGAGACCGCCGAGCGGGTCGCCCTGGCGATGCACGCCGCCTTCCAGCGTCACGGTCTGCCGAGCCGTCATTTCATCTGCCCGCCGGACAACCGCGGCGCGCGCCGCCTCGACTGAGATGGACCGCCCGATCTCGCGGCTGCGCTGCATCGGCTGCGGCCGCGACTATCCCCTGGACGAGATCCGCTACGAGTGCGAAGCCTGCTCCGATCTCCTCGAGGTGGCGCACGATTTCGAGCGTCTGACGATCGCGCGCGACGGCGGCGCCTGGCGGCGGCTGTTCGACGGCCGGCTGGGCGTCAGGAACGGACCGCATCGAAGCGGTGTCTGGCGCTATCACGAGCTGGTCCTGCCCGACCTGCCGCCGGAGCACATCGTCAGCAAGCCGGAGGGGAACACCGCGCTGTACCGCTCGCCGCGGCTCGAGGAGGAATCGGGAGTCGCCGAGGTCCTCATCAAGCACGAGGGCGAGAACCCGACCCTGTCGTTCAAGGATCGCGGCATGAGCGCCGGCGTGTCGTTCGCCCGGCACCTGGGCGTCCGGCTCGTCGCCTGCGCCTCCACCGGCGACACCTCGGCGGCGATGGCGGCCTACGCGGCCCAGGTGGACGGGATGCGCGGCGTGGTCGTGCTGCCGAAGGGGCGTATCAGCATGGAGCAGCTCTCGCAGCCGATCGCCTCGGGCTGCCTGACGGTGGCGCTGCCGGCCGATTTCGACACCTGCATCCGCCTGCTGCGCGAGGTCTGCCGGAGGCGCCCCCTGTATCTTTTGAACTCGGTCAACCCGGTCCGCATCGAGGGGCAGAAATCGATCGCCTACGAGACGGTGCAGCAGCTCGACTGGAATCCGCCCGACTGGTTCGTCGTGCCGGTCGGCAACGCCGGCAACATCTCCGCCATCGGCAAGGGTCTGTTCGATCTCGAGACCCTCGGCGTGATCGACCGGGTGCCGCGTCTCCTGGGGGCGCAGACGGACGCCGCGGCGCCTCTGGCGCGGGCGCATGGCGAGGGATACAAGGAGCGCGTGCGGCTGCGGGCGGCCGACACCGTCGCGACCGCCATCCGGATCGGCGACCCGGTGTCGTACGACAAGGCCGTCGCCGCCGTGCGCCGATCGGGCGGTGCGTTCATCTCGTCGGGCGAGCAGGAGATCATGGACGCCAAGGCCCTGGTGGACGCGACCGGGGTGTACATCTGCCCGAACTCGGCCACGGCCGTCGCCGGCTTCCTGAAGGCGCGCGGGCAGGGGCTCATCGCCTCCACCGACCGGGTGGCGATCGTCGCCACCGCCCACGGATGCAAGTTCAGCCAGGCCACGATCGATTACCATGAGGGGCGCCTGCCGGGGGTCCGGCCGCGCCGGGCGAACCGGGTGATCGAAGGGCGGGCGGATGCCGCCGCCCTCGAGCGGCTCCTGGCCCCGGTCGACGACGCTCCGGCCCGGAAGGATCGATGATGAGCACCCGAGCGAAGGCACGGACGAAGCGTCGGACACGGCCCGCCCGCCGGCGGCAGCGTTCCGCCACCCGGCGGACCCTGCTGGCGCGCGACCTGATGACGCGCACGCCGGTCACCGTGCTGGCCGATCTCAAGGTCGGGGCGCTGTGCGACCTGCTCCAGGTCAAGAACATCAACGGGGCGCCGGTGGTCGACGGGCAGGGGCGCCTGGTCGGAGTGGTGACGCAGGAGGACATCATCTACGGCGCCATGGGTCACGCGGATGAAGAGACGGAGGGCGACCAGGCGGCCGGGGTCCAGGCGCCCGCCGCCCGCCGGCGCCCGTCCCGCAGCGTCGTGGAGGTGCTGCGCGGGCGACAGCTGCGGATCGCGCCGCCACCGCCGCCGCGGGCGGGCGAGAAGCCGTTCTGGGCCGGGCACCGCTCCCCCGACCCGATGGAGATGCCGGTGAAGAGCATCATGACCAGCCCGGCGATCTCGGCCGAGGAGGACACCCCGGTCACCGATCTCTGCCACATCATGTGGAGCCTCCGCATCCACCGGGTGCCGATCCTCAAGAAGGGGAAGGTCACCGGCCTGGTCTCGTCGATGGACCTGTGCCGCGCGGTCCTGCAAGGGAAGATCCGGATCGAGTGATGACCCCGCCCGCGCGTCCCGATCGGCGTCGGCGCGCCGCCATCGCGGCGGGCGTCCTCGTGCTCGCCTGGGGCGCGGTGGCATGCCGCTCCCGCAACAGCGCCGATCCCGTCATGGCGCTCCTGAGATCCACGCTGAAGCAGGGGGATCGGCTGGTGATGGCGAGAAGCCTCGATCAGGAGGGGACGCGGTTCGCCGTGGTCGTCGCGCCCGCCGCCGGGAAGCCCGAGCTGCGGTTCTACGAGAGCAGGACGCCGGGCGTGTTCGGCCTGATGCGCGTCACGCAGCAGGGGGAAGGGTTCAGGAACCTGACGATCGAGGACGCCGACGCCGACGGCCGGGACGAGTACGTCGTCACCTGGGAGGGCGGGCACCTCGAGATCATCGAGGTGATCGCCCGCGGCCAGGACGGCTCCTACACCTCGGTGCTGCAGAACGCGGGGCGGCAGGTCGAGAAGCGCTATACCCCGTCCGGCCAGCTCGAGTTCTGGATCACCAGCCGGACCTATGACGAGAAGCCGGGGCAGCCGCAGGGCTACGAGACCACGGTCTACACCTGGAAGGACGGCAAGTACGTCGAGGTCCCCCGCGGGCGGTAGTGCTACCATGGGTGCCATGGGCGAGATTCGCAAGGACACGTTCGGGAACGGTCTGGTCCTGATCACGGAGCCGATGCGCACCCTGCGGTCGGTGGCCGTCGGGGTCTGGATGAAGCGGGGCTCGCGTCACGAGACGCCGGAGCAGAACGGCATCTCCCATTTCATCGAGCACCTCCTGTTCAAGGGGACCGAGACGCGCACCGCCCAGGACATCGCGCTGATCGTCGACTCCGTGGGCGGTCAGATGGACGCCTTCACCACCAAGGAGTACACCTGCTTCTACTTCAAGGTCCTCGACGACCATCTCGACATCGCCATCGATCTCCTCTCGGACATCGTGCGGCATCCCAAGTTCCTGCCGGAGGAGGTCGAGAAGGAGCGCAAGGTCATCTTTGAAGAGATCAAGATGGTCGAGGACACCCCCGACGAGCTGGTGTACGACCTCTTCAGCGAGTCGTTCTGGCGGGGTCACCCGCTCGGCCGGCCGATCCAGGGCACCATCCCCTCGGTGACCGGGATGCAGCTCGACACGCTGATCCGGTTTTTCCGCGACTCCTACCAGCCGGCCAACCTGCTGATCACCGCGGCGGGCAACCTGGACCACGCGCGGCTGGCCGACGCCATCCGCGGCGCGTTCGAGCCGATCCGGAACTCCTCGCGACCCATCCCGATATCGCCGCCCAGGCCGACCGCCACCATCGTGGTGCGCGAGAAGAAGGAGCTGGGACAGCTGCATCTCTGCCTCGGCGTGCCGTGCTTCGGCGTCCCGGCCCGGAGACGTTACCAGGAGTACGTCCTCAACACGCTCCTGGGGGGGACGATGTCGTCGCGTCTGTTCCAGCACATCCGCGAAGAGCGCGGTCTGGCGTACTCGGTCTTCTCGTCGGTGAACTCGTTCCTGGACAGCGGCAACCTGCTGGTGTACGCGGCGACCTCCCCGGAATCGGGCCGCGAGGTGGTGCAGCTCATCCTGAAGGAGTTCCGCCTCCTGAAGGACGGACCGGTCGCGGACCAGGAGCTCAAGGTCGCCAAGGACCATCTGAAGGGGAGCCTGATGCTGTCGCTGGAGAGCAGCAGCAGCCGGATGTCGAACCTGGCGCGGCAGGAGTTCTACTACGGCCGTCAGTTCACGGTGAGCGAGATTCTCGAGGGGATCGACGCGGTGACCCGCGACGACATCCTGAAACTGTCCCGCGAGATCTTCGACCCGACGCAGTGCACCCTCGCCGTCCTCGGCCAGACCGTCAACCTGGGGATGGACAAGGTCGCCCTGGCCTTCTGATGCCGGACGCCGAGATCGCCGTCGCGGTCATCCGGACGGCGGACAACCCGGACCTGCCCCTGCCCGAGCCGGCGACACCCGGGAGCGCCGGTCTCGATCTGCGCGCCTGCGTCCCCGCCGCCGTGGTGCTCGCGCCGGGGCGGCGCGCGCTGATCCCGACGGGGTTCTGCATCGCCCTGCCGCCCGGCTACGAAGGACAGGTCCGCCCGCGCAGCGGCCTGGCGGCGCGCCAGGGCCTGACCATGCTCAACTCCCCCGGGACGATCGACTCCGACTATCGCGGCGAGATCGCGGTCGTCGCGATCAATCTGGGGCAGGAGCCGGTCACCATCGGAAGGGGCGACCGGATCGCGCAGCTCGTGATCGCCCCCGTGGCGCGGGCCCGGCTGTCGCTGGGCGACACGCTGCCGCCGACCGGCCGCGGCGGCGGCGGGTTCGGCCACACCGGTCACACTTGAGGAGACTCCCGACATGTCCCATGTGAAGACGGCGATGGCGTTCCTGGTCCTGTGCCTGATGGCGGGGCCCGCCGGGGCGCCGCGCGCCGCGGCGGACGCCCCGCGCGGCATCGATCCCGCCACGCTCGACCCGAGCGTCGATCCCTGCGTCGACTTCTACCAGTACGCCTGCGGGCCATGGATGAAGGCGCACCCGATCCCCCCCGACCGCGGGGCGTGGGGGCGCGGCAGCGCGCTGGACGAGCACAATCTCGAGGTCCTGCGGGAGATCCTCGACAAGGTCGCGACTCCGGCCCCGGGGCGGAGCGCGGTGGAACGTCTTGTCGGCGACTTCTACGCCTCCTGCATGGACGAGACGCGCGTCGAGGCGCGCGGTCTCGACCCGCTGCGGGACGAGCTGCAGCGGATCGTGGCGATCGACTCGAAGAAGAGCCTTCAGTTAGAAATCGCCCGGCTGCACGCCCAGGGGATCAACCTGGCCCTGGGGCGCGAGTACGAAGGGGCCGGTCTCATGTTCCGCTTCGGCTCCGAGCAGGACGCGCGCGACGCCGCCTCGGTCATCGCGGTCGTCGATCAGGGCGGGCTCGGCCTTCCCGACCGCGACTACTATCTGAAGGACGACACCGAGTCGGCCGGGACGCGCGATCGCTATCGCGACCACCTGACGCGAACCTTCGAGCTGCTCGGCGATCCGAAGGAGCGCGCCGCGCAGGCGGCCGGGCGCGTCGTGGCCATCGAGACCGCCCTGGCGCGCGTGTCCATGGAGAAGGTGAAGCGCCGCGACCCGCTCAACGTCTATCACCGGATGACGCGCAAGGACCTCAAGACGCTGGCGCCGGCCCTCGACTGGAAGAAGTACTTCGACACCGTGGGCGCGCCCGGGGCGGGCGATCTCAACGTGGCGGTCCCCGACTTCTTCAAGGGTCTCGACGGTCTTCTGGACAAGGTGGGGCTCGACGACTGGAAGGACTACCTGCGCTGGAACCTGGCGCGCTCCTCGGCGCCGTTCCTCGGACGGGATCTGGTCGCCGCCGGCTTCGAGTTCTACGGCAAGACGCTGGGCGGGGCGCGCGAAATCAGCCCGCGCTGGAAGCGCTGCACCAGCATGACCGACCTCCTCCTGGGTGAGGCGCTGGGGCAGCTCTACGTGGCGAAGACCTTCGGCGCCGAGGGGAAGGAGCGCACCCTCAGGATGGTCGCGGCGCTCGAGAAGGCGCTGCGGCGCGACATGGAGACGCTGCCGTGGATGACCGACGCGACCAGGAAGCAGGCGCTCGTCAAGCTGGAGGCGATCCGCAACAAGATCGGCTACCCGGACGTCTGGCGCGACTACCGCACGGTCACGATCGCCCGCGACGACCTGGCGGGCAACGTGACGCGCGCCCGGGCGTTCGAGGTCGCGCGGCGTCTCGGCGAGATCGGCAAGCCGGTCGACCGCGGCGAGTGGCTGATGACCCCGCCGACGGTCAACGCTTACTACGACGCGCAGATGAACGACATCAACTTCCCGGCCGGGATCCTCCAGCCACCCTACTACGACAACGGCGCGGGCGATCCGGCGAATTTCGGCGGCATCGGCTCGGTGATCGGCCACGAGCTGACGCACGGCTTCGACGATCAGGGGCGCAAGTTCGACCCGCGCGGCAACTTGCGCGACTGGTGGACCGAGAAAGACGCCGCCGAGTTCGAGAAACGCGCCGCCTGCCTGGCCGACGAGTACTCCGCCTTCGTCGCGGTCGGCGACGTGAAACTGAACGGCCGCCTGACGCTGGGCGAGAACACCGCCGACAACGGCGGTCTGCGCGTGGCGCTGATGGCGCTCGAGGACACGCTGGCCGGCGCGCCGTCGAATCCGGCCGGTGCTCCGGCGCCGGCGGGCGGCCGGTTCACGCCGCAGCAGGAGTTCTTCATCGCCAACGCCCAGGCCTGGTGCTCCAACTACACCGACGAGGCGGCCCGCCTGCGCGCCCAGACCAACCCGCACTCGCTTGCGAAGTACCGGGTGAACGGCGTCGTCTCGAACATGCCGGAGTTCCAGAAGGCGTTCTCCTGCCCGGCCGACGCGCCGATGGTCCGCAAGGACGCCTGCCGGGTGTGGTAGGGTATCCGGGACGCGTCTTCGATCGTTCGTCGCCGGGGGACGATGGGCATCCGGGTGGTCGTGCTGGGGAGCGGCAGCGCGGGGAACGCCACCTGCGTCGAGGGCGG